>PDWJ01004617.1_pt1 | contig 12730 bp, 9 predicted proteins | sample 1430881 | NCBI WGS metagenome assembly PDWJ01 (sample SAMN01162460, study PRJNA174530) | Oral metagenome, whole genome shotgun sequencing project. | biome: Marine environment; feature: Marine mammal; material: Swab sample of the gingival sulcus; isolation source: swab sample of gingival sulcus... | reverse complement strand
ACCGGAAACCCCGCTCGAGGACCCATTGGTGGCGCTCCGCCCGCCACCCTCGCCAAAGCCAACGAGGAGATGCCGCCTTGTTCAGCACCCTCCTAGCCGTCGGCTCGATGGGCACCGAGACCGTCACCGACAGCCGCTACGTCGTCCGAGTACCGGAGTCCCTCAACGACGCCGAGGCCGCGACTCTCCCGCTCGCCCACCTCACGGCGCACCATGCGCTCATCGACCTCGCGTCCGTCAAGCCGGGGGAGCGGGTGCTCGTGCACGCCGCTGCAGGCGGGGTCGGCATGGCGGCGGTTCGGTTAGCCCGGCACCTCGGCGCCGAGGTCTTCGCAACTGCGAGCCCTGCAAAATGGCCGCTCCTCCACGCCGCAGGGATCCCTGCCGAACGGGTGGCATCCTCGCGCACCCCCGCCTTCGCCGACCGGTTCGGACAGGTCGACGTCGTCCTCAACGCCCTCACCGGCGACTTGCTCGACGCCTCGCTCGACCTGCTCGGCCAGGGTGGCCGCTTCCTCGAAATGGGCAAGACAGACCTGCGTGACACTAACGCCGTGGAAGCCGAACGGCCGGGCGTGCGCTACCGCGCCTTCGACCTCGTGGCGGACAACACGCCGGACGACATCTTGCGCATGCTCGAGGAGCTCGTCCGGCTCCACCAGACGGGCGCCGTCCGCCCCCTGCCGTTCATCGCGCACGACCTGCGCGAGGCGCCAACGGTGCTCCGAACAATGTCCGGCGGCGGCCACATCGGCAAGCTCGTGCTCACGGTGCCGCGTCCCCTCGACCCGGAGGGAACCGTCCTGATCACGGGTGGGACCGGTGACCTCGGTCGGCGCTGCGCCGAGCACCTCGTGCGGTCCGAAGGAGTGCGACACCTCGTGCTCGCGTCCCGGTGCGGCCCGGCCGCGGAGGGGACCGACGACCTCGTCGCGACGCTCACCTCAGCTGGCGCAGCCTCGGTCCGCGTGGTGGCCTGCGACGTCGCCGACCGGGCCGCCGTCAGGGAACTCCTCGTGAACCTCAGCAGGCCGCTCACGGGTGTCTTTCACCTGGCCGGCGTCCTCGACGATGGCCTCCTCGCCAACCAGGATGCCGCCCGAGTGGGCCCGGTGCTGGGGTCCAAGGCGGACGCCGCCCTCGTCATCCATGAGGAAACCCTCGGAACCGACCTGCGCGCATTCGTCTTGTGGTCGTCGCTATCGGGCCAGCTCGGTGGTGCCGGCCAGGCGACCTATGCCGCGGCCAACGCGGTCCTCGACGCCCTGGCCGTGCACCGCGCCCGGCGCGGCCGCCCAGGCACCAGCCTCGCCTGGGGGCCATTGCGCCAGGCAACCGCAGGGATGACGAGCCACCTGACCGCGAGCGACCGCGCGCGGATGGCCCGGCAGGGCCTGGTGGCGCTCCAGCCCCGCGAAGCTGACGCGGTGCTCGCTGCAGCGCGCCGGTTCGGCACCGCCCAGCTCCTCCCTGTACGTCTCGACCGCCGTGTCCTCGAGCCGTCGGCGTCACCGCTGTTCACGGGTCTCGGCACAGTCCCACCCCAACGGCCTGCCGCTGTCGACGCCACCGCATTCCCAACCGCTGACTGGCTACGCGCGCTGGGTGGCGAAGGGCGGCACACCGCTCTCGTCGAGCTCGTGCGTCGCGAAGTCGCCGGGGTTCTCGGTACGGGCGGCCCGGCCTCGGTGGACCCGCGCACCTCGATGCGCAGCGTGGGCCTCGACTCGCTCATGGCCCTTGAGCTGCGCAACCGGCTTGCCCACGAGACGGGTCTGGCTCTCCCGACAACCATCGCCTTCGACGCCCCGACGCCGGAGGAGATGGCTAAGGCGATATCCCAGCTGCTCGGTGTGCCCTCCGGACCCCCTCCAATCGTCGCTGGCCCGCACGAGCCACCGGGCGACCCGGTCGCGGCCGCCCGGTGGGCGCTGGACCGGCTACCGGCTGAAGTGCTCGACGGAAGCGAGGTGCTGCGACAGCTGCTCGCCCTCGTCGAGGCCGCACGCCATGAGCCAGTGCAGGAGCAGCCCGACCTCACCGACGACGAGATCGACCGCGTGCTTGCGGAGGCCCCCAGCCCGTGAGCCCCGACCCAGCTGCCGCGCCACCCGACCCGAGCATGGCCCCGACCGATGAAGAGAGATCGACGTGACCCTGACCAACCCCGACGCTGCCACCACCGCGAGAGGCCCCGCCCTCGACCTAGTGTCCGCCGACTCCAACGCGGCGGCCGAACTCCTCGCAGCCACCCAGCACCGGAGCGCTGGTGGCCCGACGTTGCGATGCGCGACCCGTTCCAGCGGCACCGTCCGGGCCGCGAGCTGCGCCGGCATCCCGCTCGGTGCCCCCCGCGCCGTCAAGGCCATACCCAGTCCGGTGGCCTTCCTCCTCCCAGGGCTTGGTGACCACCACCCAGGGATGGCTCGGAGGCTGTGTGAGGCCTTCCCAGTCTTCGCCGAGGCCGTCGAGCACTCCGCCGACGTGCTGCGCCGCACATGCGACCTCGACGTCGGCCCTGTCCTCCACGACGTCCCCGCGAGTGGCGCGCCGCGCGGCCTGAATCTCCGGGCCCTGGCCGGGCATTCGTCGGCACCCGGGTCCGCCGTCCCCGACGCCCTCGCCCAGCCGGCCCTCTTCGTCCTCGAGTATGCCCTCGCTACGCTATGGGCGGCCTGGGGCGTCCGCCCGAGCGCGATGGTCGGCTACAGCCTCGGTGAGTACGTGGCTGCCACCATCTCCGGTGTCTTGGGCCTCGACGACGCGCTGCGGCTCATCGGCACCCGCGCCCGGGCCCTCGAAGCCGCCCCACCCGGCGCAATGCTCGCCGTCGCCGCCTCGAGCGACATCGTCGAAGAGCAGCTCCGGGACGGTTCCTGGGCCAGTGCGCACAACAGCCCCGGGCTGACAGTCGTGGCCGGTGAGCCGCGGGCAGTCGAGGAGGTGGCCGGGCGCTGCGCCGCCCTCGGCCTGACCACCCGACCGGTCGCGTCGGACCACGCCTTCCACACCCCGCTCATGGAGCCGGTGTCCGCTCAACTAACCGCCGTCGCCGCCGGCATCACCACCCAGGCGCCCGCCACCCCGTACGTGTCGAACGTGACGGGCACCTGGATGACGGCGGACGATGCTGCGGACCCCAGCTACTGGGCCCGGCACCTGTGCAGCGCCGTGCGCTTCGGTGAAGGCGTCGCCGCGCTCCCGAGCCACGTGCTCGTCGAGGTCGGTCCCGGCCAGTCACTCAGCTCAATCGCCGCGGATATCCGCGGCGGTGACGCGAGCAACGTCGTCGCATCGATGCGCCACGCCTTCCAGACCGAGGACGACGCCGTCGTCGCGACACGCGCCCTTGGACGGTTGTGGACCGCCAACGCGGACGTCGACTGGGCAGCCCTACCCGCGGAGGAGGTCGCGCTTGACGTCGAGGTCAACCCGCCTGCACCTTCGGCCGAAGACAACGTCGATGAGACGGTCGCCACCGTCGCGGCGGTGTGGCAGCGGCTGCTGCGCTGCGAGAAGCCGGTACCCACCGCGGTCAGTTTCTTCGATCTAGGTGGCAACTCCCTACTGGCCTCCCGGCTCGCCCTACGGCTCAGGCGCGAGCTCGGGGTCTCGCTGACCCTCCGGCAGATCTACGAGAACCCGACCGTCGCGGCCCTGGCCGCCCTCGCGCGCGGCGAGGAAGCGACCGTCGCTGAGGGCACAGCCAGCCCGGTAGACAACCTCCTGACCTTGCCGAACGGGCTCATCGTCTCGCAGCAGAACGAGGCTGAGACTCTGCATTTCTACGACGACATCTTCGAGCATCGCGGCTATGTCAGGTTCGGCGTCACCGTGCAGGGGGGTGCGACCGTCCTCGACGTTGGCGGCAACATCGGCCTTTTCACCCTCTTCGCACACTACGAAGCACCAGACGTGCGGGTCCACACCTTCGAGCCGGCCCCGCCGATGGTTGAGCACCTTCGACGCAACATCGCGCGCCACGGCGTAGACGCCACCGTCCACCCCGTCGGGGTCTCGGACGTCGAGGGCACCGCATCCCTTGGCTTCTACCCGCGTAGCTCAGGCATGTCGACGCTCGACCCCGACCTCGACGAGGAGAAGCGCAACCTGCGCGCGATCATCGCCAACCAGCAGGCGGCAGGGAACCACTCCGGCGCCGAGCTCGCCGAGGTCACAGATGAGCTGCTTGACGTCCGCTTCGCCGGACAGGTCCACGAGGTCCAGCTGCGCCGGCTCAGCGATGTCATCCGCGAGGAGGGCATTGCCAGGGTTGACCTGCTCAAGGTCGATGTCCAGAAGGCCGAGGCGGCCGTCCTCGCCGGCCTCGACGAGGAGCATTGGCCGATCGTCCGCCAGGTCGTCGCCGAGGTGCACGACGGCGTGGACGGCCGCGTAGCGCAGGTACGCACCGACCTGGAGCGCCGCGGCTTCCACATCACCGTGGTTCAAGACGAGCTGTACCGCGGCACCGACATCCACAACCTCTACGCAACCCGGGAGCCCCAATGAGCAATGCCACCCCCGCGACGCACTCGCCGACCGCGTTGCGTCCCGACCGTCCTTTCCCGACCGTCGGCGTCATCGGTGCCGGGGTTATGGGTACGGGCATCGCGCAGAACCTCGCTGCGACCGGTCGCCGCGCCGTCGTGCTCGACGTCACCGACGAGATTCTCGCGAACGCCCGAACCGTACTGCGCACCAACCTGCGCGCCATGGCCCTGTTCGGGGCCGAGCGCTGCGACACCGATCAGGCGATGAGCCGGGTCGACCTCGTGACCGACGTCGAGGCCTTGGCCGACGTCGACTTCGTCGTCGAGAACGTCACTGAGGAGTGGGCGGTTAAGCGGGAAGTCTACCCCCGCCTCGACGCCGTCTGCCGCCCCGACGTGGTCTTCGCCGTCAACACCTCGGCCATTCCGATCACCCGCGTCGGGTCGGTCACCTCGCGCCCGGATCGGGTCATCGGGATGCACTTCATGAACCCGGTTCCCGCCAAGCCCGTCGTGGAACTGATCCGCGGCGTGCACACAAGCGAACAGACCATCGAGACCGCCCAAGCCTTTCTTGCCTCGATCGGCAAGGAAGGAATTGTCGTCAACGACTCACCGGGCTTTGTCTCCAACCGCGTGCTCATGTTGACCATCAATGAGGCGATCTTCCTTGTCCAGGACCGCGTGGCCGAGCCCGCCGAGGTCGACCGCATCTTCCGGACCTGCTTGGAACACCGGATGGGCCCACTGGAGACGGCGGACATGATCGGCCTCGACACCATCCTCAAGTCGATCGAGGTGCTACACGACGCCTTCGGCGACGACAAGTACCGCCCAGCGCCCCTGCTCCGCCAGATGGTCGACGCCGGGTACCTCGGCCGCAAGAGGGGCCAAGGATTCCACCACTACCGATGAGCCACAACCCTTACCGCAGAACCGTCCATGAAGGAGACCTATGTCCACGCGTACCGAAATCGTCACCCACCTTGAGCGGTTCCTGCCGATGCAGGAACTGCGGGACGACGACGATATCTTCAGCAAGGGCTTCGTGAGCTCGATGTTCGCTATGCAGCTCGTCGCGTTCGTCGAGGACCACTTCGGCATCAGCGTCGAGAACGATGACCTCGAGCTCGACAACTTCCGGTCCGTCGACGCACTCACCGCGTTCGTCGAGGGCAAACGCAAGACCGGTGCGGCATGACCAGTGTCCGCTGGGTGGCCGCCGCATGCACGAACGGGCCCGTGGACTACGACGCCCAGCGTGGGCGTTTCGCGGCGTTCGTCGACGAGCACGTGGTGCCGCGGGCCGCCTGGATGCACCGTGAGGAACACACCCCGGAGGACCTGGTACGTCGGCTCGGCCACGAAGGCCTGCTCGGCCTCAACGTCCCTGTCGAGCACGGCGGCGCCGGGGCCGACGACCTGACGCTCGGGCTCCTGGCGGAGTCGCTCGGTCGCGGCTGCTCGTCGGTGCGCAGTCTGCTGACGGTGCACTCGATGGTCTGCCACGTGCTGACCTGCTGGGGCACCCCGGCCCAGCGTGACCGATGGCTCCCATTGCTCGCCGCCGGCGAGTTCGTTGCAGCCTTCGCTCTCTCCGAGCCCGACGTCGGCAGCGACGCCTGCTCAGTGGCGACCCGAGTCCGCCACGAGCGCGACGAGGTGGTGCTCACGGGCGTCAAGGCGTGGACCACTTACGGGACGCGGGCCGACGTGCTACTCGTCATCGGGTGCGCCGAGGACGGCCCGGTCGCGGTGCTCGTCGAGCGCAACCGCCCGGGCGTGCGTGTCACTCCCATCCCGGGGCTCGTCGGCATCCGGGCGTCGATGACCGCCGAGGTGGTCCTCGACGAGGTGCGGGTCCCGGCTGACCAGGTCCTCGGTCGCTGGGGCCGCGGGGTGCTCCAGGTCGCGGGGACCGCCCTCGACCTGGGCCGCTTCACCGTGGCGTGGGGGTGCGTCGGCCTCGTCGAGGCTGCCGTCCGCGCCAGCGCCGCATACTCGCGGGAGCGGACCCAGTTCGGTGTCCCCATCGTGGAGCACCAACTAGTCCGACGGATGCTCACCGACATGGCGACCGACCACCGGACGGCGCGGCTGCTCTGCCTCGACGCAGCCCGACGTCGCATAGCCGGTGACCCGACAGCCCCTGAGGTGACCTCGATGGCCAAGTACCACGCTGCCCGGGTCGCGACCCGGGTGACAGCTGATGCTGTGCAACTACACGGCGCCAACGGCTGCAGCGCCGACTACTCCCTCCAGCGTCTCCATGGCGACGCTGCCGTCATGGAGGTCATTGAGGGGTCGACCCAGCTGCACCAAGTACGGCTCGCGGACTTCGCTGTCCGCGAGTACGCGACGACGCGGAGGACGAGCGGGTGACAACAGTCAAATGCGTGGTCTGGGACCTTGACGACACGGTGTGGGAAGGGACCCTCCTAGAGGGTGACGACGTGCGCCTACGCCCCGGCGTGGCGGAGACGATGCGCCTGCTCGACGAGCGCGGCATCCTCAACTCGGTCGCGAGCCGCAACGACGAAAGGGTGGCGCTGGCCCGGCTCGCGGAGTTAGGCCTCGCCGATCTCGTCGTGGCACCGCAGATCGGGTGGGCCGCGAAGTCCACGTCGGTGGCCGCGATCGCCGCCGCCCTCAACATCGGCATCGACACGCTCGCCTTCGTCGACGACCAGCCCTTCGAGCGCGACGAGGTCGGCTATACTCACCCCGAGGTGCTCACCATTCCCGCCGACGACGTGCCCATGATCGCGGGTATGGAGCGGATGATGCCCCGGTTCGTCACTGACGACTCGCGGCGCCGACGCGAGATGTACCACGCGGAGGCCCATCGGCACCGTGCGGAAGAGGACTTCTCCGGGACCTCAACAGAGTTCCTCGCCTCCCTCGGGATGCGGATGACGGTGGCCCCGGCGACAGAGGCCGACCTGCACCGCGCCGAGGAGCTGACGGTGCGAACCAACCAGTTGAATGCCACCGGGCGCACATACTCCTACGAGGAGCTCGACACGCTGCGCTCAAGTCCGACGCACGACCTGCTCGTCGCCTCACTCGATGACCGGTACGGCTCCTACGGCACGATCGGGCTCTGCCTCGTCGAGCGGGCGCCGGAGACGTGGCACCTGCGGATGCTCCTGATGTCCTGCCGCGTCATGGCTCGCGGGGTGGGCACGGTCATGCTCCAGCACGTCGCCCGCAGCGCCAGCGAGGCCGGGGTCACGCTGCGCGCCGACTTTGTCCCGACCGAGCGCAACCGGGCCATGTTCGTCACCTACAAGTTCGGCGGCTTCCGCCAGATCGGGGAGCGGGGCGGCGTACTCGAACTCGAACACGCTGGCCCCGCGGTGCCGCTGCCCAACCACGTCGAGTTCGACGCGCGCTGGCCGAGGCCTGCATGAGTGAGCACGAGCCCACCCCAGCCACTCCTGCCGCCGACGGCCGCCGGGCGTGGGCTGTCCTCGCCGTCGTCCTCGTCGGCGTCTTCGTTGACAGCCTCGACGCGACGATGCTCACCGTCATCCTGCCGACCATCCGCTCCGACCTCGGCGCCAGCGACAGTGTCGCCCAATGGGCTGTCGCGGGGTACCTACTGGCCTTCGCCCTCCTACTCGTGACAGGCGGGCGCTGTGGCGACGTCTTCGGCCAGCGGCGCACCTTCCTCGCCGGCGCGGCGGTTTTCGGGGCGGCGTCCCTCGCTTGCGCACTCGCCGGCACTGGACCGGTGCTCGCGCTAAGTCGGGTTGTCCAGGGTTCGGGTGCGGCCCTCATGGTGCCGCAGGCCACCGCAGTCGTGACCCTGCTCTTCCCGCGTCGGCGCTGGCCGGTCGCCTTCGGCGTGTTCGGGGCGGTGCTTAGCCTGGCAAGCGTTTCCGGGCCCCTTGTCGGTGGGCTGCTCGCCCACGCCGACCTCGCCGGGCTCGGCTGGAGGGCCGCGTTCCTCGTCAACGTCCCGGCTTGTGCTGTGGCCTTCGTCCTCGGGGCTCGCCTGGTGCCCGACCGGCCCGCCCGCGGAGCCCCGCGGCTCGACCTGCGCGGTGTAATCGGTTCGACAGTGGTCGCCGCGGCGCTGCTCGTCCCGCTCGTCAACGGGCGCGAACTCGGCTGGCCAGCCTGGACACTCGTTCCGGTCCTCACCTCGGTCCCGCTTGGCGCCTTGTTCTGGCGCGGCCAGCGACGCCTCGAGCGCGCCGGCGGATTCCCGCTCGTGCCCCCCGACCTCTTCGCCGCGCGCGGCTTCGGCCGAGGCCTGCTCGTCATCCTCATCGTGTACGCGGCGGTGACCTCACTCTTTCTCGTCGTCAGCTTCGCCTTCCAAGGCGGACTCGGCTGGGGCCCCCTGCACACGGCAGCGGTCACCGCGGCCTGGCCGGTGGGCATCGCGCTCACCTTTCAGCTCGCCTGGCGCGCGGCCACCAGCCGGGAGCGCCGGCTCGTCGGGCTCGGCTGCCTCCTGATGGCCGCCGGGGTCCTCTCGCTCGCCGCGGCGCTCGCGAGTGACCTATCGTCTACCGCGCCTTACCTTGTTGCGCTCCTCGTCGTCGGCGGTGGCATGGGGCTGGTCAGCCCGGTGCTCACCGCACTCGTCCTGGGGTCGGTCCCCGCGGACCACAACGGTGCGGGCTCCGGGGTGGTTAACGCGGTTGTCCAACTGGGGGGAGCGGTGGGCGTGGCCGCCCTAGGGACCCTCTACTTCGCCCTTGCCGATGGAGGGAGGGACCTGACGTCGGCGGCCGCCGTGACGCTACTGGTGTCCGCGCTCATCCTGGCCGTTGCGGCGGCCGCCGCGTTCGCGCTGCCGCCCGCCGCTCCGGAGGCCGTTAAGGCCCATGAGCCCGTCGTATCCATCGACTCGATCGGAGCCGCCTCATGACTGACCGCGCCACCCGTTTCCGCCGAGATCTCGCTGCCGCGTGGATCCGTCGCTACGCGCCGGGGGAGCCCGGTGGCCCGCTCGTGGTGTGCCTGCCCCACGCGGGAGGAGCGGCCACGTTCTACCGGCCGCTCGCTGAGCACATCGGAGGCGGTGTGGAAGTGTGGGCCGTGCAGTACCCGGCCCGTCAAGACCGCTTCCACGAGCCGCCGGTGAGGACCATGGACGAACTCGCGCGATCGGTCGCGGCCGCCCTGATGATCGCAGCCGAGGAACGCCGCCCCGTCCTCTTCGGGCACAGCATGGGCTCGTTGCTCGCGTTCGAGGTGGCCCGCCTGCTCGAGCGGGCTGGGTCAGGGGTCCGCCACCTCGTCGCCTCCGGTCGGGGGGCTCCGTCCGTTCCGTTCCTTGGGGACGTCGCTACACGAGACGATGCAACCGTGGTCGCGGAGCTAGCCCGGATGGAGGGCACCGACCCGGTGGCCCTGGAGAACCCCGAGCTTCTTGAGCTCGCGCTACCGGCCATCCGGGCCGACTACGCCGTCATCGAGAGCTGGGCCCCCGATCCCGCCGCGCGGGTCACCTGCCCGATCACGGTCTGCGTCGGGAACCAAGATTCGCTCGCGTCGGGCCCGGACGTCGCTCGCTGGCAGGAGCACACAAGCTCGGGCACAGTGTCGGTGCACACCTTCCCGGGCGGCCATTTCTACCTCGTAGAGCACGTCCAGGCCGTGGCCACCGTCGTGCGCGAGGCCGCAGCGTGAGTAACGGCGCCCTCGGCACGCTCGCGCCCGACGGCATCGTCGTCCGGGAGGCCCGCGACCTCGACGAGGCGGAGCCTCTGCACGCCGTCGAGGCGGCTGCGATCCAAGATGCGGTGCCCCTGCGACGCCGAGAATTCATCACCGCCCGGCGCCTAGCGCGCGAGGCGCTTGCAGCCGGAGGGTGGCACGCCCAGGCGATCCCACAGGGCCCCCGAGGCGAGCCGGTCTGGCCGGACGGGGCCACTGGCAGCCTCACCCACTGCGGCGGCTACATCGCGGCCGTCGTCGGCCCTGCCGTCCGCTGGGCAAGCCTGGGCATCGACGCAGAACCGGATGCGCTGCTGCCAGACGGGGTCCTAGCGACCGTCGCAGGTGACGAAGAACGGTCCCACCTGCATAGCCTGCAGCGGTCCCACCCAGCCACCGCGTGGGACCGCCTGCTGTTCTGCGTCAAGGAAGCCACGTACAAGGCCTGGTTCCCGCTCACCTGCTCCTGGCTGGGATTCGACCAGGCCCACGTCACGCTTGATCCTGTCCATGGCACCTTCGCCTCGCGGCTGCTCGTGCCGGGACCTCAGGTCGACGGGGTCCGCGTGCAACAGTTCGAGGGACGCTGGAGCACAAGGAAGGGGGTGCTCGCCTGCATCACAGGGATACCCCGAGCCCCTTGCCAGGATTCGAGGCGTCCATTCGTAGATGCGGACCCAAACCGGCGCACGCCGACCTCAACTTGTGGGAGGACCTAGGTCGTGTTACGCAAGTGATTGACGTGGCTTGAGCGTGTCACGGGCGTGGGTGAGGCTTCCCGAGTAACGCAAGTGGTGTCAACTCGTCGCGGCGTCCTCAGAGCAGGCCTCGTGTCCACCATAGATCCCGCGTCTCGCCATGACCTCAGCGACGCTCAGTGGGAGTTTGTCGAGCCGTTGACCTCGCCGCGCTCACGCCTGAGGCGGCCGCGTCGCTACCGGGTCCGTGACCTGGTCGACGGGGTCCGCCACCGGGTGCGGGTCGGCTGTCCGTGACGGGACGTCCCGGTCCGGTACGGATCGTGGTGGCGGGTGTACAGGCTGTTCGCGGCCTGGCAGGTGCTGGGGGTGTGGGAGCGGGTCGAGTGCGCGCCGCGCGCCCGCGCCGACCGTGCAAGCATGCTCGACTGGCAGGTCTCGATGGACTCCACCACGGCCCGGGCTCACATCCATGCCGCGGGCGCCCGCCGCGACAGCGTGGACCGGGTCACCGGAGAACCCGACCACCACGCCTTGGGGGTCTCGCGTGGCGGGTCCTCCACCAAGCCCCGCGCCGCCATCGACCAGCGCCGCGGGGTGCTGCCGTTCATCCTGCCCCCCGGCCAGGACGGCGACAGCCCTCAGCTCATCCCCGTCCTGGACGCCATCGCGGTGACCCGTCCTGGACCGGGCCGGCCCTGCACGAGACCGACCAGGGCGCTGGCCGACAAGGCCTACGAATTCCGCGCCAACCGGGCCCGGCTACGCCGCCACGGCATCCGCGCCGACACCCCCGTCCCGGGAGACCAAGCCAGACACCGACAGCGACGAGGCACCGCCGGTGGCCGCCCACCCGCGTTCGACCCCGAGACTCACAAGGACCGCCACGCCGTCGAGTGCGGCTTCAACCACCTCAAACACCACCGCGCCTTCGCCACCCGCTACGACAAGCTCCGCCGCTCTGCGTGCGGTGTCTCTGCCTTCGGTGACCAAACGCAGCAACGCCGGGCTCGCGTCCTGATGCTCGGCCAGCCAGGAATCGGTGAGCTGCAACAGGTCTTCGCCGGCCAGCTGGCGCGGGTACATTCCCACCACGAACTGTTCGGCCATCTCGTGGGTGCGGTCTCGCCAGATGTCTTTCAGGTTGTCGAAGTAGGGTTGCACGAACTCCGCCAGGACGTGCGGGTCGGTCACGGTCCCGAACCCGGCGATGGCCGCCCCGTTCGCCGCATTGGGCAGACCGCCACCGAGAATCTCCTCCCAGGCGGACCGCTTGGCCTCCTGGGTCGGCAGGGCGCAGCGGGCCTGTCTGGCTCGCAGCTGCCCGCTGGCGGTGCGGTCGCGGTTCAGCTCGGACTCGATGCCCCCGGCATCGATGAAACCCGCTGCCGCCAGGCCGGTCACCAGGTTCCAGCGCAGGTCGGTGTCCACCGTCAGCCCGTCCAAGGTGGTGACGCCGTCCAACAGGCCCCGAACCCACTGCGCGGTGCCGGGGCTGACCGCATGTGCAGCCGTGAACGTCACCAGTTGCAACTGATGGTCGCTACCGGGCGGTGCCTGGGCGGCCAACTCCCGCAGCCGGTCACCGACCCGGGCGGACATCGGCGCCCGGTGTTCGGCCGGAACGAAACTGCCCACCGCTGCGGAGAGCTGGCGTAACACGGTCAACAACACGGATGAATCGGTCTCGGCGGCGAGGTTGCTCAGTACCAACTCCACGAACTCCGTGGCCGGCAGTTCCGCGTCCCGCAGCATGTCCCACGCCGCCGACCACACCAAGGCCCGCGGGAGCGGGCGGTCGATGACTCCCAGGTGCTTCATCGCCGTGGCCAAGGACCGCGGGTCCAACCGGATCTTCGCGTA
>PDWJ01004691.1_pt1 | contig 12734 bp, 10 predicted proteins | sample 1430881 | NCBI WGS metagenome assembly PDWJ01 (sample SAMN01162460, study PRJNA174530) | Oral metagenome, whole genome shotgun sequencing project. | biome: Marine environment; feature: Marine mammal; material: Swab sample of the gingival sulcus; isolation source: swab sample of gingival sulcus... | reverse complement strand
TTCTTTTTGGTGTTGATTATCGTACATATCGATAAAATCAATCACCACCAATCCACCCATATCACGCAAACGCAACTGACGAGCAATCTCATCGGCGGCCTCTAAATTGGTATGATAAGCAGTCTCAGCAACATCAGCCCCTTTAGTCGATTTAGCTGAGTTAATATCAATAGCGACCATTGCCTCAGTTTGGTCAATCACGATTGAGCCACCTGAAGGCAAACGCACTTCACGTTGATAAGCAGTTTCGATTTGCTTTTCGATACCAAAGCGAGCAAACATCGGCTCATAATCAGTATATTTGCGTAACTTGTCTAATTGCTTAGGCATCACAGATTGGATAAAGTAAGCCGCTTCGTTATAAGCATTTTCGTTATCTACCCAAATTTCGCTAATATCATCTCGCAGATAATCACGCACCGCGCGAGTCACCACGCCTGCCTCTTGATGTACCAAACGAGGTGACGGATAGTTACGGTCTTGTTCACCAATCGCTCGCCAAATATTTAACAGATGGGTTAAATCATGTTGTAGGTCTTCTTGAGATTTGCCAATCCCTGCGGTACGGATAATGACGCTCATACCTTTTGGCATTTGCAAACCTGCAACAATGCGCTTCATATCCTCACGCATTTTGCCTGAGATTTGACGAGAGATACCGCCACCACGAGGGTTATTTGGCATAAGCACCAAATAACGCCCTGCAAGTGAGATATAAGTGGATAATGCTGCCCCTTTATTGCCACGCTCTTCTTTTTCTACTTGCACAATAAGAGTGTCACCTTCTTTGATAAGGTTACGAATGTTGTCGTTGCGAGGGTTGCCTGCAAGATATTCTTTGGCGATATTACGCACAGGCAAAAAGCCTTGACGTTTTGCACCGTATTCAACAAAAGGCGACACGAATCTCTTCGTTGTGGGTGGCATTAATAAGAATGCGTTTCATAATAAAATCCTAAAATAGTTATGAAAACGCAAAACCTGAGGGGCTAAACCAAACACTCACCCATTTTAATAGGAGGCAAGAATCTGACAAAATTCATTAGAAGTTGTACATTATTATAGTCGTTAGCATATTTTATATTTATCATTCATATTGGCATTATTGCTCATACAAATGATAACCACGAATTACAAACATGTTGTGGATCTCACAACAATTTAATAAAAAAGTAAATTAAAAGTATTAAACTTATAAAAATTGCTACACTGTTACAATTAACCTATGTAGAGTTAATCTCTGTTAGATAATACAATCGTTGGTTAAGATTGGGGCATATATAGCGGATAGATAACAAAAACTATCCGACCAATCATCATCAACATAAACTTGTTGTCTAAAAAACGTTCTATCTCTACAAAAGTATCTTAGCAAATAAAACGGTTACATTCTAATCTATTAGCCTTGATGTAGGGCGTGTTAAACATACCCAAGTAAAGTTGCAATGTTTTGTGAATGATTGCCTATTACTTATATTTATCAGGTTTTGTGTTTTAATTGTTTAAAATTAAGCTGTACAACACTCAAATAAAAAAGTGTCATACATTGTTTACATCTTAGATTATTAATAGATAATCAATAATCCTCAACTCGGAGAATATAGCAGAAAATGGCATAATTAGCTATTGTTTTTTTAAATAAATAGCTAGACCTTAAAATCTATACGAGCCTACCCCATCGCCTCCACCATTTTCGCATCGAGTTTGTTTTCTTCTTCATCGCTGATATGCAATTCGTCCGCCATGTCTTCGCCCAAGACTTTATGAATCATATCAATGGTGAGTTCATTAATTCTGATAAATTCTTCAAATTGAGCTTTGTTGGCAAATCTAGGTAATGAGGGGTCATACAGGCTTGCTAGCTCTCGCACCGCATATCTATCTCGTTTAAAGAAGATACCGATGACTCGCTTAGCCTTTTCGGTGGGAATATCGAGCGACTCTAACGCATATCTTGATACACGCATTGAGCTATCAAAGGTTTCTCGCACAACCTCATTTGCCCCTGCATTATACAACTCATAAACGTGATTTCTGTCATAGGCTCGTGCAATAATTTTTAGCTTAGGGTTGGCTTGATGGGCGTACTTAGCAATGGCGATTGCTTGCTCTTGATTGTCAATGGCAATGACCAATACTTTTGCCTCTCGGATTTTTGAGGCTTCTAATAGTTCAGGGCGTGAGGCATCACCAAAAAAGGTCTTAATGCCATATTTACTAAAGCCTGCCACCGCCTCAGCGTCTAAATCTAGCACGGTTGGGGTAAAGCCACTATTCATTAGCACACGATTGACAATCTGTCCAAAGCGTCCATTCCCTGCGATAATCACCGAACTATGATGGTCAATTTCATCAGCCTCTTGTTCTGTGGTTGCTTGTCGTGGTTCGATGACTTTATCAAAAAAGATAAACAATAAGGGCGTAAGCATCATAGATAAAGCAATGACCAATAACAATTTATCCGCTAATGGTGGGGCAATCACCGCATTTTTTACCGTAAAGGATAACAGGACAAAACCAAATTCCCCTGCTTGAGCCAAAGACAAGGCAAACAGCCATTGATACATGCCTTTTAGCTTAAATAGCTTGCCCAAAACAAACAACACCACAAATTTTATCAACATCAACCCAATCGTCATGGCAACGATGATAAAAAACTCAGAAAATAACAAAGCTAAGTTCATACCTGCCCCAACAGTAATAAAGAACAAGCCTAATAACAAACCTTTAAAAGGTTCAATGGTGCTTTCTAGCTCATGGCGGTACTCACTTTCTGCCAAAACCACCCCTGCAAGGAAGGCTCCCAACGCAGGTGATAAGCCAATCGCCGACATCAGCACAGCAATACCAACAATCAACAACAAGGCAAAAGCGGTAAATATCTCTCGCAAGCCTGTTTTGGCAATCACTCGAAATAAGGGATTGACCAAAAAATGACCAAAGGCAATAATCAAACCAATTGAACCTAGAGTAATCAAGGTTTTGGCAAAGTTTGACATACCTGCAAGCAAGCTATGGCTTTCATGTCCTGCATTATTGGCGGTAAGGCTTGCCAACTCAGGCAATGCCAATAACGGAATTAACGCCAACATGGGAATAACGGCAATATCTTGAAACAACAATACAGAAAAACTCGATTGACCACCTGATGACTTCATCAAGCCCTGTTCGTTTAAGGTTTGCAAGACGATGGCGGTAGAAGACATGGATAATACTAAGCCAATTGCCAAAGCGGTTTGCCATGGTAAACTCAACGCCATGCCAATCCCTGCCACCAAAGCCGTGGTTAATAATACTTGCAATCCGCCAAGCCCAAGTAATTTATGACGTAGTGACCAAAGCGTTTTTGGTTCAAGCTCTAAGCCGACTAAAAACAACATCATCACCACGCCAAACTCGGCAACGTGTTGAATGTCTTTGGTTTCATCACCGACTAAACCGAGTAGTGGTCCTATTAAAATCCCTGCCAATAAATAGCCCAAAACTGAGCCTAGCCCCAATTTTTTTGATAAGGGGACAGCGATAACCGAGGCAGTTAGATAGATGAGAGCTTGTAATAAGATGTCGTTCATAGTTTTTTTCGTATTCGTGTTTGTGGTTGTGGTTGGGTTCGTGTTTGGATTGCTGTTGGTGTTTGTAGTTGAGATTGTAAGCGGTGTTGAGTAGGCTTATAAAATCCATCATAAAACAAATACTATCATAACAAAGTGATAGAATTTTGACTATTATAATATAATAATTATTAAAATTAGATATTAAGTTGATAATTAATTTTTATTAAGTTATGATTTTTATTTACCAAACAATAGGCTAAGTTTTTTATGGATATTGAATTATTAAGAACCTTTCTTGATTTAAATCGCACTCGTCACTTTGGCAAAACTGCCAAAAATATGCACCTCACGCAGGCGGCGATTAGCAATCGAATCAAACAGTTAGAGACTGAATTGGGGGTGGCACTCTTTGACCGTTCAAGCCGTGCCTTAGACCGCACGCCAGAAGGTACTCGTCTCGTCAATCATGCACGCAGGCAGGTTGCCTCATGGAATATTGCCAAACAAGATGTCTCAGTAAAGCATGCTCACTCACAATTAGTGATTGCAGGGAGTTTGCATTTATGGGACGTAATGGTGCAAAACTTACTCTATAAAATGCGGGCTAAATATGAGAATATGGCAATCATTGCCGAGTCACATACGCCTGATTTACTCACTCGCAAGCTGATTGAAGGCACGCTTGATATTGCCATTATGCTTGAACCCTCACAACTAGAAACCATGCAAATCAAAGAAGTGGCAACCCTTGAATTTGTTTGCGTCTCAGATAATCAATTTACCAAATTATCCGATAAATACCTTGCAAAAAAGTTTATTTATGTCGATTGGGGAATCTCACACGATTTGGACTTTCGTCGTGCCTTTCCTGATGCCCCTGAACCCCTCACTCGTGTCTCTGAGGTGCGTATGGCGATTAACTTGATGTTAAGTTTTGGTGGTTGTGCTTATGTACCGATGCGAATGGTAGAGCATTTATTGGCTGAAAAGAAGCTTTTTATTGTCAAAGATGCTCCTCACTTTAAACGTCGAGCCTATGCCACTTATCCTGTACGTTCGGTCAAAAAAGAGTTGATAGAGAAGGTGTTAGAGATTATTGATGAATAAGAAAAATGCTACTGCTAGGTTTAGCAACTTACTTTTTGATAAATAAGATTAAAATAATTTATCACTTTATCAAAATATTTTTATCAAAAAATAGTGTAAAATTATAATAAATTATTTATAAATCATATAGATAAGTCCATTTTTTGCAAATTTATTGTTATGCCTTTAAATATATTTACTTTACCTTATTTCTATTAGCTATTATGATAATTTTCTAGTTGTTTTTATTTATACCTTCCCATTGTTACACATAAGGAAAACACCCATGAAAATTGCCATATTATCAAGAAATAAAAAACTATACTCAACCAAACGCCTTGTTGAGGCAGCCGAGCAACGAGGGCATGAAGTCGATGTGATTGACACCTTGCATTGCTACATGGATATTACCAGCAACAAGCCTGCCGTGCGTTTTAAAGGTGAGCAACTGCCAAAGTATGATGCCATTATCCCTCGTATCGGTGCCTCTGTTACCTTTTATGGTACTTCAGTTGTCCGTCAATTTGAAATGATGGGTACCTTTAGTGCCAATGGCTCAGTTGCTATCAGTCGCTCTCGTGATAAGTTGCGTTCACTACAATTACTGTCTCGCAAAGGCATTGGCTTGCCTCGTACAGGGTTTGCCCGCCAGCCTGATAACATCAAAGACTTGATAAAAAATGTCGGCGGTGCTCCTGTTGTGATTAAGTTGCTAGAGGGTACGCAAGGCATTGGTGTTGTCTTAGGTGAAACGACAAAAGCTGCCGAGAGTATCATTGAGGCGTTTATGGGGCTTGATGCTAACATTCTCGTACAGGAGTTTATCAAAGAAGCTGATGGAGCGGATTTACGCTGTTTTGTCATTGGCGATGAAGTAGTAGCAGGTATGAAGCGACAAGGAGCAGAAGGCGAGTTTCGTTCTAACTTACATCGTGGTGGCTCGGCAACTTTGGTAGAATTATCCGAAGAAGAAAAACAAACCGCTATTGATGCTGCCAAAGCAATGGGATTACGTATTTGTGGCGTTGATATTTTGCAGTCAAATCACGGTCCTGTTGTTATGGAAGTCAACTCCTCACCAGGTCTTGAAGGCATAGAAAAAGCCTCAGAAAAAGACATTGCAGGATTAATCATCGAATATATTGAAAATAATGTTCATGTTCAATCAGATGGGTTGGAATAATAGCGAATGACTACTCAAAATAATACGCCTGTCACTCAAGACAACACGCTTATCATTAATGACATAGCGATTCCAGTTGGCAAAACAGTGGATATTGAATTACCCGTTGCCAAATTATATACAAATACCGACATTCACTTGCCTATCCGAGTGATACGTGGCAAGCAGGCAGGGGCAACTGTTTTTATCAGTGCTGCCATTCATGGTGATGAACTCAACGGTATTGAGATTATCCGACGCTTAATCAACCGCAAAATTCAGTTAATCAAAGGCACCTTAATTCTTGTGCCTATGGTGAATGTCTATGGCGTTCTCAATAAAAGCCGATATATGCCAGATAGAAGAGACCTAAATCGCTCTTTTCCTGGTTCAACAAAAGGCTCTTTGACCAGTCGAGTTGCCTATCAGTTTTTACAAGAAATCGTCAATCAGTGCGACTATGGTATCGACTTGCATACAGGAGCGATTCACCGTTCTAACTTGCCACAAATTCGAGCCAATCTGCAAGACCCAGAGACATTAGCCATGGCAAAGCGTTTTGGCGTACCTGTTGTGCTAAACGCCAACTTGCGAGACGGCTCACTAAGACAGTGTGCCAGCGAACAAGGCTGTCGCATTTTACTCTATGAGGCAGGAGAGGCGTTAAGGTTTGATGAGTTGTCCATTCGTGGTGGTGTGCGTGGGGTGATAAATACCTTAAAATATCTCGGCATGATAAAAAATAGCAAAGCAAAGAAATCCAACTCCAAAAAAACCAACGCAGAAAAGACAAGCATAGAACCGATAATTGCTAATAAAAGCTCATGGATGCGTGCTAGCGAAAGTGGCATTGCCATATTCAAAAGAAATCTAGGAGAACGAGTGAGCAAATATCAAGTTCTTGCACAGATTAGTGACCCCTTTGGCACCATTATTGGAGAAGTGGTCTCTAGTAAAGAAGGGATAATCATCGGTAAACAAAACATTCCCTTAGTGCAAGAGGGCGACGCTATTTATCATATTGCCTACTTTGATACAGACAATATTGATGAAGTAGAAGATAGTATTGAAAGTTTTGAAGAACACATTTTGAATGATGAATAACACATTTTGAATGATGAATAACACATTTTGAATGATGAAGAACACATTTTGAATGATAAATAATATCAGGAGTTCTTATGGAAAAAACGATAATCGGTGCATTAGAGACCATTTATTTGCCCTCACTATCACTTGCCATTACCGCTAGGATTGATACAGGAGCAACCACTTCCAGCCTACATGTTGATGATTATGAAATCATTCAGCAAGAAGGCAAGCAATGGGTGCGTTTTTCTTATCATTCACTAGGACAAAGTTCACTAGGACAAAACAATCATACCGTACATGAACATTGTTTTCCTTTGTTAAGAATAAAAAAAGTCATCTCATCAAATGGCAAAGCAGAACAACGTCCAGTTATTGAAACCGACATTCAACTTGCCAATCAACGATGGAAAATTAAGTTGACACTCACCAATAGAGAGCAAATGAAGTATCCTATGTTGCTCGGACGACAGGCAATGGGCAATAAGTTCTTGATTAACCCTGCCATGACCTTTTTGGCAAAAACTTGTTAGAAAAAACTTGTTCGCAAAAGCAAAGCACCATCTCTAAGATGGTGCTTTGCTTGTATTTTGTTTAAATCTGATTAAGTTCATTTAAATTTGATTAAGACAACAGAAATCTGAAAAATTCCGAAAGTTTAAGAACTCTAGGAAATTTAAGAAACCTAAAGTCCACAATCGACTTGATTATCAAACTCATCATAACAAACATTATCGTCTGTTTCTATTTCTGTATCAATATCATTTGGATTGGCAACATCATCGACTTCAGGATATTCTACGTTAGCCTCCATTTCATAGTCTGTTACATCGCCTGTCTCATCATAGTTTGCTTCGTCACTTGTTGAATCATAGCTTGTTGAATCATAGTCACAAGCAACTTCATTGCCTTCGTCATCAACACAGACCTCATCGCCAGCCATACTTTCGTCATTAACCATACTTTCATCATTGACCATGTTCTCATCGTTCAACAGGCTCTCATCGTCAATCATGCTCTCGCTATCAGACATGCTCTCGCTATCAGACATGGCTTCTTCCATAACCGTTTCTTCGGTCATAGGACATTCGGTAACATTGCCTGAATCGTCAAGACACTGTATGTCTTCAGATGTTGGCATAACAGCTTGTAACTCTTCCACGGTTATCTCTGTTGCGTGTGCTGAGCCACTCGCACACGCAAGCAGTATGCCGAGGTTGATTAAGGATAAAAATGCGTACTTTTTCATTTTAGTCGTTCCAAAGTTAGTAAAGGTTAGTAAAAGTTATTAAATAACAACCATCCTTTTATTAGTTGCTATTTATTAGTTACTATTAGATGTTTCTTCTTCAGAAGTTTCCTCAGTGTTTTCTTCGGAGCTATCTGCGCTTGATTCATCGGTTGTATTAGTCTCATCAGACTCAGTACTTTCTTGCTCAGTACTTTCTTGCTCAGCACCTTCTGTCACTTCATCATCAGTAGGCACTTGAGTTTCAGTCATAGACTGTTCGCTTTCAGTTTGTGGTTGTTCTACCTCTTCAGTTTGAGTGACTGTCTCTGTATTGCTTTCTTCTGTATCAGGGGCATCTTCAACATTATTTGCTTGCTCAGTCGCCTCTAAATTAACAACTTGCTCTGTTGAGCCTGCTGTTTCCTCTGATTTCTTTTTACCACAAGCTGTGAGTGATAAAGCAGATACCGCAAATATGCTTACTGCCACTGTGCTTACGAGTTTTTTTGTCGTGTTGTTTGACAGTTTGTTTGGCAATGAAATTTTTTTCATTGTTGTTGCTCCAATAATGAGTTAGCAGACATTGCTAACTACGTCTATAAAACATGCGAAATTTACGCCTTTTTTAAAAAAAAGTAAATCATTTTTTTTGAATTTTAGCAACTTTTTTGTAACCGATTTGTAATCAAAAAATATATTTAAAAACAATAGGTTATATTAATATTTACTCTAAATATTATTAGCAATAATTCGGTAACTATTTAGCAATTATTCAGTAATTATCACGCAATTATTCAATGCTATTGACCACTAAAGTAGTATTCACTAATTGCACCTTACTACTAGCAATAATTGACATAATTTCAAGCAATAGTTTCTCTTGTTGCTCCAAAAACAGTTCAAAATCAGCATCAGGGGTTACAATATAGCACCTAACTTCCAGTTTAATACAATCTCGCTCTACAAATCTTAATCGCACTCGCTCTTCTGTGATGACAGTCTCTTTTTGAGTCGATAAGAGTTTTCGAATATTGATTAAGATTTTTTCGACATTACTTCCATCATTATTTAAATCAAGAGCAAACAAATGACAAAATAAAAACTTATCTCGTTTGTCATAATTTTCAATCTCAACCGAAGAAAAAACACCATTAGGAATGGTTACGAGCGTTCTGTCTAATGTTCTAATGCGAGTTGAGCGAATGCCAACAGACTCGACATGCCCCATAATCGTACCAAAACGACAAAAGTCCCCAATATCGACAGGTTTATCAGCAACCACAACCACACTACCAATAAGGTTTTCGATGACCTTTTGAGCACCCAAGGCTAACGCCAAACCACCCAAACCCAAAAAGGCAATGCCAGAGCTAACATCTACATTAAAGTTGTGCAATAACAGTAATATGGTAAATAATATCAATCCTGATTTTGCCAGCCCTGTTAATAAAAACACAATAGATTGACTAACAGGGTGATTTGCCCCTTGTGTTTTTTGCTTTGCATGTATTGATAACAAGCTGATAATACGATAGATTAACCATGCAATCGCAAGAATATTAAAGACATTAACAATGGACAAAAGCAACTCACGAGTAATCCATTCAATTTCAAACACTATCAATAAATACTCATAAATATAGGTTGCACAAATAATAGAAATGGGCAAAACAACCATTTTAAATGCCACGATTTTTTTAGAGAATATTGACAATGCTAGACTTGACACCGCATACATAAAGATTGAGAGACACAAGCCAATTGCCAAAGCAACCACCATCACAAGCAAACTGCTCAATAGGTGAGCAAGGTCATAACCAAATACATTGATATGTAAAGATTTGGGGACTTTATTATCAATCCAATTGGGCTTAACCTGCTTGCGATACTGCTGAATATTGCTTAAAAAATCATTGGACAATACCCAAATCTTACCGTGATTTTCATCAATACGTTTTAAGGTCATATCAGGCGTATTTTTAACATTAATCTCGCCTATTTTTTCAATATTCTCAGGTAGGGTATCATCCAGTTTGCCTGTTGGCTTTCTACTAATATCTTGTATATTAATTAACTTACTGTTTTGATTGATAATTTGTGTAATGTCTGATAATAATTGTTGCTCTTGTTTTTTGTCATGAATTTGTTTGGTAAAAGTCGGGTCTAAATAAAGCAGAAGTAAACTGCTGTCTTGTTTTTGAATAGCATCAAGAATGCCTTGAGTACTACCAAATGGTGATTCTCTGTGATATGGGTCTGTAAAAGTCTCACTTTTAGCACTCTTATCTTCGTTTGTAACCAATGAGGAAGGGATTGCTCTTGCTGTCACTGCAAAAACAACAAAAGACAGAAATACTGCCAGCAACATTAGCACAAATAAGCGAAATTCTTTTATTAGCATCAGTTTCATAAAAAACCCTCAAAACGCAAAAAACACACCAACTGCACTCGTTAAAATACAGTCGGCATGTCCTAAAATGTAAAGTGTAGAGATAAGGGTTCAACCCATAAAAATTACTTCATACGATAGCTCACCCCCATAAATAGACTCTTATCAAAACTACTATCGCCGTCTTTAACATCAACGTGCGATAACCCTAAACTTGTTTTATAATCCAATGAATTGGAAATTTCGTATAAAAATGAGGAAGTCAAAGTATTGCGAATAATGTCGTTTGAGCCGTCATTTTTTTCATAAGCGAACTTCCACTTATTTTCCCAATCGACACGGTCGGTCAACTCATAAGCCCAGCCCATATCATTGCTAAACACATAGCTATCATTATCATCAAGCTGTGCTGATAGACGAGCCTCGTTTGAGAACTGAGTTCGGTTGCTCACAGGTAGATGATAGTTAGCCTGTAACTCAAGCAATGGCTTGCCATGCTCACCTGCAAAGTCACTTGCAACTACACCAGCCCCAGCTCGCACGTCCCAACCATGCTTACGAGTAGAGATTTTTTCTTTCGTTAAGACATCATAGGCTCTAATCGTACCAGAGGCACCTAAATTAATCCCCAATGCCTTTTCGATATCCGCCACCCAATATTGAGCGTATCTTGCAGGATTATTCTTTTGATACATCTCTTTTTGAGAGATAATTTGAACCACTTTTTGATAAGTACTAGCACTAGGGACACGAGACAATGAACCATTCTCAATCAATGCCTCAACCAATCGCATCGCTTGAGCCATCGGCGTTACATTGACCACACGTCCATAACCAAGACCTGCCGATACAGTGATTTCAGGATTTTTAATACCTGCATAGTCTTTTGGGTCTTCTTGCTGAATGCGTGCCTCACCTTTACCATACCAAAAAGCATTGCTCGCTTGTGCATCAAAATAGCGGTCATAGTTTGCCGAGGCGTGAGCAGTGTAGTTTTTGGTTTTTTCTGTATCATCATTACCATCATCAGCAAATAATGCAGAGACATCAGCCTCGTATTTGGTATTGGCATCAGCAGATGACATTACTTTTTCATAATCAACACCGATAGCCACATCATAGCTAGTCTTAGTGCCTTTGCTGTCTTTAACATTTAACGCACCATTAAGATAGGCATCTTCATAAGCCGAATCCGCCTGTTGATAGTCATATAACGAAACAGGATGATTGACGTTAATGGTATCAACCGTCTTTCCGGTAAGGCTTTGATAAACAGAAGTGGTTAGATTGGTTAGTTTTTCCCCAGTTCTTTCTGTTAATTGACCTGTTTTCATGGCTGAATTATTAACCGTTCCTGCCATTGCGGTAGTCGCCATTGTACCAGCTATCGTGGTTGCTAATAGCAATGCGATATTTTTGTGTAGTTGATTCATTTTCATAATCTACTCCTAATTTGGTTATACACAGATTTGGTTATACATAGATAAGTTGTCACTAGATAGGTTATAACTAGATTGACTATGTTATATTGTTGTATTTGTTACGCACTAACACTTATCAACTTATACCTTTCCCAAAAAATAACCTATCTTTGTCAAACTCGCTTAATGTACTACTTGTACTATTTTCACTCGTTTTCCTCGATATGTTACTTTTTTGGTTTGGTATTAGTCATCTATAACCTACAACAAGCAGATTATCATAAAAAAAACAACTTAATAAATATTATTAAAATAAATGATATGTTTAATAATCATAATTTATTAAATACATAGATTTTATTGACAATCATAAAATATGCCTTATCATAGTAATGGACTATTTTTTGTTTTATTGCCTACCTCTGATTCATGTCTTCTATTTAATTTCAATTATTTTATTATTAGGATATTCTTTATGGATACCGCACTGTTGCTATCGGGTATCGTTGGGCTAGGTATTGCAGGTCAATGGTTGGCATGGTACTTAAAACAACCGTCCATTTTGTTTTTATTGGCGATTGGCATTATTATAGGCCCCGTACTCGGCATACTCAATCCTGATGTGGTGTTAGGTGAGTTATTATTTCCATTCATCTCATTGGGCGTTGCGGTTATCTTGTTTGAAGGCTCATTGACCTTAGAATTTGAAGAGATAAAACAACACGGCAAAGTGGTGCAAATGCTCGTCAGTGTCGGTACTGCCATCACCATCGCCGTGGTCTCTGTGGCAACTTATTTTTTA
>PDWJ01004271.1_pt1 | contig 12735 bp, 12 predicted proteins | sample 1430881 | NCBI WGS metagenome assembly PDWJ01 (sample SAMN01162460, study PRJNA174530) | Oral metagenome, whole genome shotgun sequencing project. | biome: Marine environment; feature: Marine mammal; material: Swab sample of the gingival sulcus; isolation source: swab sample of gingival sulcus... | reverse complement strand
TTTTAGTTCTAAAACAATCGGACAATGGTCAGAATGCTTTGCCTCTGGTAAAATGTAGGCTCTTTCAATGTTATTTTTTAAAGGCTCGGCAACCATATTGTAATCTATTCGCCAACCTTTGTTATTATTTCGTGCATTTGCTCGGTAACTCCACCACGAATACTCTTGATTTTCAGGATGTAAATATCTAAAACTATCAATAAAACCGCTATCAATAAACTTACTAAGCCACTCTCGTTCTTCTGGTAAAAATCCTGATACTTTTATTTTCGGATTGTGAATATCAATTTCATTATGACAAATATTATAATCGCCACAAACCACCAAATTAGGAATTTCTTTACGTAAATCGGTCAAATAATTAAGGATTTCGTCCATATAATTATATTTGAATTCCAAACGTTCAATATTTGTTCCTGACGGTAAATACATACTCATCACTGAAACCTCGTCAAAATCCACACGAATATTTCGTCCTTCAAAATCCATAGTTTCAATTCCTGTTCCGTATTCAATATGATTAGGTTTTTCTTTGCAAAAAATTGCCACTCCGCTATATCCTTTTTTTTCAGCAGATAACCAATATTGATACGGATAACCCGCCAATTCAAAATCCATAGGATTAACTTGGTCTTGTTGTGCTTTGGTTTCTTGGATACAAATTACATCAGGATTTGATGCTTGTAACCACGTTAAAAAACCTTTTTTTATCGCCGCACGAATGCCATTTACATTATATGAAATTATTTTCATTAATCAGTTTTTGTTAAAATTAATTTTTCAAAATAGGTTCTTTTAATAAAAACCATTTGATATACGTTTTTTTGCCATATTGAGTTGTTACCGTATTGTATCGTGGTACTAAAACTAATACTGTAAATACAATAACCAAAACTCTAATAGTTTGATTATCAACTTCAAATAATTTAAAAATAACTCCTTCTACAATCGCAAGAATAAAGAGGACTAAAAATCGTCTTCGTGCAAAAAAATGTATTGTTTTCATAATTATATTTTTACATTCCCCAGTCGTCTATACCCTCTTCATTTTTACCTTCCTTCTTATCATCTGTTTTTTTATTTCCTCCTGCTTTATATTCATCACAATCAACATTTATAGACAAATTACTCGGTTTTTCAAAATTTTCAGTACTGATTTTTAACGTTTCATCAGCATAACATTTTTTCATAAATATCGCCCACGTTGGTAACGACATTGATGCTCCTTGACCTTTGTCAATGTATTTAAAGTGCGTTGAGCGGTCTTCCCCCCCAGTCCAAACACCAGTAACTAAATTCGGTACAATTCCCATAAACCAACCATCTGATTGATTTTGTGTAGTTCCTGTTTTTCCTGCAATTGCATTTTGGAATTTATACGGATAACCTGTTATAAATTTTGGTCTGGCAAAAGTTGTACGCAAACGAGCACCTGAACCATATTTAGTAACTCCTTCCATTAAATTCAACATAACATAAGCCGATTCTTCGCTTAAAACCTCTTTTGATTTTGGTACAAATTCTTGAAGTACCGTTCCGTTTTTATCCTCAATACGCTCTATCATCATTGGTGTAATGTGCATTCCTTTATTTGCAAATGTTGAATAAGCACTTACCATTTCTAACAATGATAAATCTATCGTTCCCAAAGCAATTGAAGGCACAGCATCAAATTCAGTTTCTATTCCTGCCGAATTTGCCAAACGAGCCACATTTACTGGATTTGCTTTATCAATTAATCTTGCAGTAATTACGTTTACCGAATTTGCCAAAGCATCTTTCAACGTTTTATATCCTCCATATTTTCCTCCCGAATTTTCAGGTGTCCAATCCTTATCCATTCCATATTTTTCTTTTTGCAATGTATATTTTGTGTTTGGGAACGAATCACAAGGCGAGTATTTTAACTGATTTATCGCAGTCGCATAAACAAATGGTTTAAACGTAGAACCTACTTGTCGTTTTTGTTGCTGAACCGCCTCGTATTTAAAATGTTTGTTGTTAATTCCGCCAACCCACGCTTTGATATGTCCCGTTTGTGGCTCAATAGAAACTAACCCAGAACGTAAAAAATGTTTATAATAACGAATAGAATCATAAGGTGTCATTAGCGTATCTTTATCGCCTTTCCACGAGAAAACACGCATTTCGTTTTTAGTTTTAAAAATCTTTTCAATCTCTTTTTCCGATTTTCCGTCTGCTTTCAAACTCTTATATAACCCCGACATTTTTTTCGCTCGTTCTAAAATTCGGTTAATATCCTTTTTTTCTACGTCATAAAATGGAGCGGTTTTGTTATATTTTTGTTCGGCAAAAAAGTATTTTTGTAAGTTAGAAACGTGTTCTGCAACAGCCTCTTCGGCATATTTTTGCATACGAGAATCTATGGTTACATAAACCTTTAATCCGTCTTTGTAAATATTATAAGGTTCTCCATTTGCCTTCATATTATTTTTAGCCCACTCTTTAAGCGAATTTCGTAAATGTTCACGGAAATACGTCGCCAAACCATCACTATGACTTTCAGGTGTAAATTTAATTTTTAAAGGTAATTTTTGTAACGAATCTTTTTGTTCTTCGGTAAGCAATCCGTTTCTTTTCATCTGAGCAAAAACCACATTACGTCTTTGCTTAGATTTTTCTTGCGATATTTTTCGTTTCGGGTTATACTGACGTGGATTTTTAAGCATTGCTACTAAAATAGCACTTTCTTGCAAATCTAATTCTTTTGGTTCTTTTTGAAAATAAATTCGTGATGCCGAACGAATACCAACTGCATTATATAAAAAGTCAAAATTGTTAAGGTACATCGTCAAAATTTCTTTTTTCGTATATTGACGTTCTAATTGCACCGCAACAATCCATTCTTTAATTTTTTGTACAAGTCTAACAAAAATATTGCGACTTCCTCCTTCATTAAACAAGTTTTTCGCTAATTGTTGCGTAATTGTACTTGCTCCTCCCCTTCTTCCAAGATAAGCAAAAGCACGAGCCGTTCCGTATAAATCAATCCCTGAATGTTCGTAAAAACGCTCGTCTTCGGTTGCAACTAAGGCTTTTACAATATTTTCTGGCAAATCCTTATATTCAATAGGCGTTCTGTTGGCTTTTATATAATATTTCCCCAAAGTTTTTCCATCGGCAGAAATAACCTCTGTTGCCAAATCGCTTTTTGGTTTTTCTAATTCTTCAAATGTTGGTAACTTCCCAAATACACCCCAAGAAGTTAGTAAAAATATTAAAATCACGAATAAAATTCCGCCCAAAAATATTTTCCAAAACCATTTGATATATTTTGTAAAATTTAAAGTTTCGTTTGTTGCCATTTTATATAATTTCTTTTTTTAAACTTATTTTTCTATTCTAAAACCGACTTCGGTCACACCTTTTAAACTTGAAATTCCTTCTATTTCTCCGTTTTTTCGCATTGCTTGTTCTATTAAAATATTGTAATTTCCTTTCTTCGGAAAAATAATATTTTCTTTATAAAACAATTTATTTTCTTTAATTTCAGTAAATCCAGAACCTAAAAATCGCCCCGAATTATCCGTCATTTCATATTCAAGCGTATCAATAATTTTTTCTCCTGATGGAAAACTTAATTTTGTGATTATAAACAGATTACTAAATTCATAATCGTTATTATTTCGCAAATTTATAAACAAATTTTGTTTAGCAAGTGTATCATTTACAACAAAATCAAACGAGATTTTATTGTCCTTGTCCCACGAGCCATTTTTTATGGATTTATAATCATCAAAAATTCGCTTATTATCACACGAAAAGATACTAAATAAAGCCATTAAAACAATAATACTATTGGTTATTTTGTTTGTTTTGAGCATTTTTATTTTGATTATTTCTGTTACGATTATTTGGTCGTTTCTTACGATTATTATTGTTCGGTCGTTTTTTATTTTGCGACTGATTTTTATTATCGTTTTGGTTTGTATTCTGTGTTTTGTTCTGTTTTGGTTTTTCGTTATTTTGCGTTACCTCAACCTTTGGTTTATTTTTCGTTTTCTGATTATTTTGATTACGATTTTGGTTATTTTGTTGAGATTTATTTGAATTATTGGTTTTACGTTTTCGTTTCTTCTTTTTTGATTTCTTTGGCACATCAAAACGAGTCAAACTATCCTCACCGACAGCATCTTCAAAACTAACTTTTTTCTCAATTTCAACTTCCATTTGGTAGTCTTCCAACGATGCTGAAACTTGATTATTTTTATTGATTTCAATAATTTCATCAACCTGTTCCAACGACAACATAAACCATTTAGAACGTTCATTTTTATAAGTGTACCAAACCAATTTTTTAAAAATATCCATTTTTACAAAAACTGCCTCACCTTTTTCAGTTTTCAGCACAACATCTTGTTTTGGGAACGCTTTTAAAGCATCTAAATAAGTGTCTAATTCATAGTTCAAACAGCATTTTAATTTTCCGCATTGTCCTGCCAATTTCAACGGATTTAAGGATAATTGCTGATAACGTGCCGAATTTGTATTTACTCGTCTAAAATCTGTAAGCCACGTTGAGCAACACAATTCACGTCCGCACGAGCCAATACCTCCCAAACGTCCTGCTTCTTGTCGCATACCAACCTGCTTCATTTCTATGCGAATTGACAACATACTTGCCAAATCTCGGATTAATTGTCTAAAATCCACACGCTCGTCAGCGGTATAATAAAAAATCGCTTTCTTTCCATCGCCTTGATATTCAACGTCCGAAAGTTTCATTTTTAAGCCTAACTTACTTATAATTTCTCTACCTTTACGCTGTGTTTCAGGCTCTTTTTCTCTCGCTTCTTGCCAGATTTCAATATCATTCTGTGATGCCTTGCGATATATTTTCTTAACTTCTTCGCTATCTTCGGTTACATTTCGCTTTTTCATTTGAATTTTTACTAATTCTCCCGACAACGAAATCACACCGACATCATACCCTGGCGTACCTTCAACCACAACGCTATCACCCATATAGAGTGTTAGGTTTTCTGTATTTTTAAAGAAATGTTTGCGTCCGTTTTTGAAACGCACTTCGTAAATATTATATTTTGCTTCGCCCGTTGGCAAAGACATATTTGATAACCAATCAAAAACATTGAGTTTACTTCCACTGCCACAGATTCCACTGCCACAATTTCCATTACTTTTGCATCCATTTGGGACGCTGTTTTTGTCAGTTGAGCAACTGCTACAACCCATATTTTATATATTTATGGTACTTTTTTAAACCTGATGTTCTATCAGTATCAAAAAAACACCTTTTTATCAATTTGATTATTAGATAATTACATTTACAATAATGTAAAAATATCAATTTGTAAATATACACAAAATTTTTGAACTGAAAAATAGAGTGATTTTAAATACCATAAATTTTGGCATACAAATTGAGATACAATAAACGTAATCATAAAATTTAATGCTTATGAAAACTTTAAAATTATTTTTTATAACACTGATTTTACTTATGTTAAATTCGTGTATTATTGTAGATGAAGTTGAAATAGAAGAATATTTTGTTACCGAAGAAAATATATCTTTAAACGAATTAATACAATCCTACGATTTATGGTATGTTGATATTCACAAAACAACAGGAAACGACGAAGTGCCTTTTTTACAAAAAGCCTTTACAATAACATTTGATAATGGTAGAATATTTGCAAATAATAATATTGCAAATGTTGGTCACACTGGAAATGGTTATGGTGTAAAAGTTGGAGATTTTTTTACTTATGGAAATATTTTAGAAACCTCACATTCTTACGGAAATTCAGATTTTAGAGTGATGCAAGTCTCAAAAAATGAAATTCGCTTAAAAGATACACACCAAAATGTGAGTTACTTTTTAGTCGGATATAAAATTGATAATTTTAATTATGACAAGTTATTTTACGATAATATTGAATATTTTTTGCAGGAATACGTGGCTTGGGAGCGTGTAAATATTAAAAATGGACATCGTAATATTTTTGACAAAGAACATTATTTAAAGTTTGTTCCTGAAAATGATAATACATTTCGTTCATCAGAAGACCATTTTGGCACAAATATTGATTATATATTTTGGAATTACAGAGGGAATTATCTTGTTGAAGATTATGAAGATAGTGATATAAAACGTTTGACGTTATATTATCGCAATAACGAAATGGAAGTTTTTAATTTAGAGGTTATTAACGATAAATTAATACGATTATTACATCTTAAATCGGGAACAATTTATGATTTTGAAGGTCTTGGATTTAAGATTTTAACAAAATCATCACAGACAATAAAGAATGAAAGAAGTCGTAAAAAGATTATACGACACAAAATAAAAAACTTAAAGTAAGTTTGGTTAGTTGATTTTAATTGGTTTAGGTTTGAGAAGCCACTCTTTCGGGAGTGGTTTTTCTTTTTTTAAAATTCTGGCTTACGTTTTTCTAAAAAAGCGTTTGTTCCTTCGATAAAGTCGTCAGTATCAAAGCACGAACCAAAATTTCTAATTTCAGATTGAAATCCATCAATACCATTTTTAAATCCGTCATTCACAGATTTTATCGCTTTACCAATAGCAACAGGCGAATTTCGCATAATTTTTTCAGCAATTTTTTCGGCAAAAGGTATTAAATTTTCTTGCTTTACAACATAATTTACCAAACCATACGATTTTGCTTGTTCAGCAGAAATCATTCTTGCAGTCATAATCATTTCCATCGCCTTGCCTTTACCCACAAGTTGCGGTAGTCGTTGCGTTCCGCCATATCCTGGAATTAATCCCAAAGACGTTTCAGGCAATCCCATTTTAGCATTTTCGGTTGCAATTCTAAAATGACACGCCATTGCAAGTTCCAAACCTCCGCCAAGTGCAAATCCGTTAATCAAAGCAATGGTCGGTGTGGTCAAATTTTCTATAAAATCAAATAATAAATAATGTCCTTTTTCCGATAATTGTTGTCCTTCTTCTTGTGAAAAATCAACAAATTCCAAAATATCTGCACCTGCAACGAAGGCTTTTTCGCCACTTCCTCTCAAAAAAATCACTCGCACATTTTCATCACGATTTAATTCATCTAAAATTTCGTGCAATTCGGTAATCGTTTCATTATTAAGTGCATTCAATTTCTCTGGACGATTAATAGTCACAATCGCTAATCCGTCGTACTCCTCTATTAAAATATTTTTAAAATACATTTTTTGTTAATTTTTAGGCAATTGAACAACAAAAATCGTCCCAATATTTTCGGTAGAATTAAACGAAATTGTTCCTCCGTAACCTTCAATAATATTTTTAATCATTGGTAAACCAAGTCCCATTCCACTGGTTTTTGTAGTAAATTTTGGTTCAAAAATATGTTTTTTATTTTCTTCCGAAATCCCTTTTCCGTTATCTGAAACTATTATTTTTACAAAATCATTCTCCAAAGTTACTTTTACTTCAATTCGTTTATTTTCTTCATCTTCCCGCATTGATTGCACTGCATTTTTCACCAAATTAGTTACAATTCTGATAAGTTGAGTTTTATCAAATTTTATGCAAATTATGTCAGAATTATGCGTAAAATGAATATAATCTTCCGTAAAAATATCCAACGAATGTTTTATAACTTCAACAATATCAAGTTCTTCAAATTTTGGTTTTGGCATTTTAGCAAAATCTGAAAATGCTGAGGCAATAGAACTCATCACGTCAATTTGCTGAATAAGCATTTGGCTATATTCTCGCATTTTATCGTTGATATTTGGGTCACTTGGGTCAAATTTTCGCTGAAAACTTTGCACCGATAATCGCATCGGCGTTAACGGATTTTTAATCTCGTGTGCGACTTGTTTCGCCATTTCTCGCCACGCTTGTTCTCGCTCACTTCGTGCTAATTTTTCGGCACTATCTTCAAGTTGGTCAATCATATTATTATACGAAGTCACCAACTCGTTAATCTCTGAACTCGCACCATTTAACGTAATTTTTTCATTACGTTTATACAAACGAGTTTCCTTAATTTTCTTGGCAATAGTTTTTATAGAACGAGTGACATAAATAGACAAGAAATAGGCTAAAAAAATCCCTAAAAAAAACATCACTAAATACACCAAAAATAAGCGTTCAAGAAAATCCTTTAATTCTTTTTTAAGTTCCTGATTATCTTGTGCAATTCGCAATTCCAAAATTCCGATATGCTTAAAACGAGTGTCGGTAATATAGGAAAATGACGATTGATATGTAATCCCATCAATTTTATGACTTTCTAAAATTTTATGTTCCGAACTATTAGCCAGTCGGTTTACAATTTCAACAGGCAACAACTTTTTTTCCTTATGCAATAACGTATCCTGACTTTTACGAAACGCAATAGGAATAGAAGATTTTAACAAACACCCTGGCATATCATACATTGAAATCGTCAATTTATGAACTCTCGCAATGTCGTAAATTCTATCTTGAAAAATATGTTTCAAATTCTCGGTAGTTACAGGAAACGAAGTGTGTTGCAACTCTATTTGAATATCCTGTTTTGTTGCCTCTTCTTTAATACCAAAACGTTTGATATTATTTTCTTGCGTCTGTTCATAATACTGAAAAATTGTAACCATTGCAATAATCACAGACGTCAATAACACCAAAAGTATCATTGATACGAAAATCCTAATTTGTAGCGATATGTTTGTTTGTTTTTTGATAAAATTATAAATTATATTGAATTAATAATCGTTTTTGAAATTGCAATTTTCTCTTGATATTGTTCGGTTAAAACATTCCAAATGCTGTCTTCATCTAAAATTCCGTATTTTTCATCAGGAAACTGCTCAAAATCTTTTAAATATTGATTATCATAATAATCCCCTAATTTTTTTAGATTTTTCTCTATCTCTTTAATTCTTTTATGAATTTCTTGTAATTCTTTTACTTCCTTTTCACACTGAATTAATAAGCTTTCAGTTTCTTCCAATCTTTTCATAACCAATATTTTATTCAGTTTTTTCCTTAGCGTGCAATAATCTCGTCAGTTTGATAGATAAATCTAATAAAATGATTTTAGCATTTCCGTTGCGTTCAATATGAAATTGTGCATCACTAATTTCTTTTTCTATTGCTAAAATATTTGCAGAATGCACAAACGGAGCGAAATTTTCCAACTTAAAACCTGCTGTTTGTGGTTGTAAAAACACCAAATCTGGCGAACCATAATTGAGCAATAACGCTTGACGAAAAACTTGCAAACAATACTGCAAAAATTGCTTTTGTACTTCTCTTCCTTCGCCTGCAATAGCGTTTGACCAGTCAATCAAATCTTGAATTACCGACGCATTTCCTCTTGCCTTAAACGCTGAACGAACCCACGTTACAAACCATTCCTCAAAAATTAAATCTTTACTATTATTATGTGCTAAATGTAGTGCTTTATTATAATTTCCTTCGGATTGATATGCAATTTGTTTGGCTTGATTTTCTTCAATTTGTTCGTTTTCAATCAAAGATTTTTCAATTACCTCTTCACCTAACCGATTAAAATGTATCGCTTGACAACGGGAAGTTATCGTTTTAATAATTTGTTCTTCCTTTTCTGTAATTAGCAGTAAAATTGTTTTTTCTGGCGGTTCTTCAATCAGTTTTAACAACTTATTTGAGGCAGTTTCATTCATTTTGTCAGCGTTCCAAATTATCATAATTTTAAATCCGCCTTCATAACTTTTCAATGTCAGTTTTTTACTGATTTGCTGTGCCTCGTCCTTACCGATAAGACCTTGTTTTTTTTCAACGCCGATATGTTGCATCCAATTAAACAAACTTCCGTATGAATTTGTCGCAACAAAATCACGCCATTCCTCTAAAAATAAATCACTTACTGGATGATTTTTGACATTATCAGTCGTTGCCACAGGAAATGCAAAATGCAAATCGGGGTGTTGTAATTTCTCACATTTTACTCTACACGCTTCTGGGTTTGCCGAGAATTTCATCAAAATATATTGTGCATAGGCAATCGCCATCGGCAACGTTCCTGTTCCTTCCTTGCCTACAAATAATTGTGCGTGCGGAATGCGTCCGCTATCAACAGACTTTATTAAGTGATTTTTTATATGGTCGTGACCTAAAACATTTTCAAAAAGCATAAAGCAAAGATAAAAAAGTTATTTTAAGTATGTTGTGAATTATAATAAAAAACGATATCCTCTTTTATTTTTTTTCGTTTTCAACTCTTTATTTTGTTCAATTAATTCATTTAATCTGTTTTTGATTGCATCTTTGATAAAACTACTCAACAATCCTTTTTCCTTATTAAAATATTGCCTTACTAATATATCATTAAAGTAAATCCCTTTTTTATTATACGTAAATAAAGGAAAACCTGCTTTCATTATCATAAAATTAATTAACAATCTTGCTGTTCTCTTATTTCCGTCTATAAAAGGCTGTTGTAACCAAATTTCTTGTGCCAAAAAACTTGCTTTATTTATGATATTATCTTGACTATTTTTTATTCTTGCTAAAACCATTTTTAAATTTAATTCTGCATTTTCTGGCGAACTATAAGGTTTTATTATTTCTCGTTTTCCACTACTTAAAACTACTTCTATTTTATTATTTTTTACTTTAAAACCACCAAATTTTTGCCCTGCCGTTTTATAAGAATTATAAAAACCTTCATTATATAATGAACCTATTGACAACCAGTTAAATTCCTTTATTAATTCTATACTTAAAGGCTCTTTATTTGCTACTGCATTAAGCATACGAAGCAAGGCTTTATGCGTTCCTCTTTGTTCTAATAAATCTCTGACTCTTACAGGCTCTCCTTGTATTATGTTATCTTGTATTATAGATTTTGTAGCAGATAATGATATTTTATTTCCTTCAAGTTTATTTGTAGAATAAATATAATTTGCTATTAATTCTTCTTCTTCTTCCAAGGATAAAGCAAGATTTAATTGATTATATTTATCTAAAAGTTTTTTTAATTCTTGCATAAAATTTTATTTTTTCTACTATCATTATATTTTAATAATTTTCAAATTTAAGAAAAATACTTGATTATATACAATAAAACTTTGTTACATTTTCGGCAATCATTAGCGTTATTCTAAAATATTTTATAACTTTGTTGAGCTCTATAAATAAATTATATGTCAAAAAAAATCATAATTTTAGTATTTTTATTTGTCTTTTTTGTTGGAAAATCGCAAGAAATACGAACAATTCAACTAAAACCCGTTGGAAGTTCCGAGCAATTAAATATCGTGCCTTTGGGGTCGGTGCTTGAACTTTCTTTTGATGATTTAGACGCTGACAATAAAGAATATCAATACAAAATTGAACACCAAACATTTGACTGGAAACCAAGTAATTTAGTAGCAAGTCAGTACATTGACGGATTTCAACAGAATTACATTACAGACATTACAAATTCGTTTAATACTCTGCAAACTTATACGCATTATTCGCTGACTATCCCAAATGAAAACTTGATGATTACCAAAACAGGAAATTATCTAATTTCAATTTTAGACGAAAACGAAAACATTGTATTTTCAAGACGTTGTGTTTTTTATGAAAATAATACGTTGGTTGGTGTTTCGGTTACTCCTGCACGAATTTCTCAATCGCTAAATCAAGAGCAAAACGTTCAGGTTATTGTGAATTATAAAAATTTTAGAATTAACAATCCACAACAAGAAATTAAAGTGGCTATTATGCAAAATAACAACTGGAAATCAACCAGATACAATACAATTCCGCAATATTTTAAACCACAACAACTTATTTATTCTTATCTTAACAAGAATAATTTTAAAGGCGGAAATGAATTTCGTCATTTTGACAGCAAAAGCATCAGAAATACAAGTATGAATATTGTAAAAACTGAGATGAAAGACCTTCATCACAACTATTTATACACCGATGAACCTCGCCGAAATATTCCATATAGTTACAACCCTGATACAAATGGTCAATTTGTAATACGAACTTTGGACGGCGACGACCCAAACACTGAGTCAGACTATGCAATTATGCATTTTTCATTAGAGGATTTTGAACAAGAAAATAAGGACATTTATATCGTCGGAATGTTTAACAATTACACATTATCCAACGAAAATAAAATGACTTACGAAAATGGTATTTATTTCGCTGACATCAAACTAAAACAAGGTTTTTACGATTATAAATACGTTGTTTTAGACGAAGAAAATCGTGTTAATAACATTTTAATTGATGGTTCTTTTTACCAAACTGACAACGAATACACGGTCTTAATATATTACCACCCATTAGGAAGTCTTTACGACCAAGTTATCGGCGTTGGACGTGGTTACGTTAAAAATTAGTTTATACCTTTAAATTCTTTGGATTTTTCTTCTATAAATATCAAGAAATTTATTCTATTCATTTTAAACTTATAGTAATTTTTATCAGATTTACAATAATACAAAAAGCGATAAAAATCATCTTTTAAAATCTTTAAATCATTAATAATGTAGTGTTTAAAATTATTTTTAAGCCACATTATTTCTTTTTCAGTGTCTTCAAATTCTTTAAGTTTCTTTAATTTTTTAAGTCGCCCTGACAAAGTATTTATAATCAAATCTACGGAAATCCCTCCCATACTTGTTGTAGCTGTGTAAATTTTACGCTCGGCGGGAGTTAATATCCGTTTTCCTGCATTTGGGAGTTTTAATGATTTTGCATCTATTTTTTGTTGTTTTTTTACACTTTTAACATCTGATTCTAAAATCCCT
>PDWJ01004269.1_pt1 | contig 12736 bp, 14 predicted proteins | sample 1430881 | NCBI WGS metagenome assembly PDWJ01 (sample SAMN01162460, study PRJNA174530) | Oral metagenome, whole genome shotgun sequencing project. | biome: Marine environment; feature: Marine mammal; material: Swab sample of the gingival sulcus; isolation source: swab sample of gingival sulcus... | reverse complement strand
GGCAAACCTATTGGCGTGGCAACCTATGCAATGACGAAAACCCTGCCCAAAAACCTGCAAGGCCAGTTGCCTTCACCAGAGGATATTTCCCGGCTTCTGGAGGACGTATGAACAACCAGATACTACCGCAACATACATTGTTTGAACTTTCCGCGAACCACAATGGAAGTGTTAAGCGGGCAGATGCCTGTCATGCTTTAGTGGCGACATACAAAGGTCGTCCGCCTTTAATGATATTGACTTTACCTTTGTGGCCGGGAATGGATGTGTCTATGGTAAAACGTATTGTATCCTATCTATAAAAAATAAGCGAGGCCATTAATGAAAAATTATACAACAGAACAAGAAACCTTTTGGGCTGGAGAATTTGGACATAACTATATTGAACGCAACAGGCTCTCTCCTGAACTTTATGCGGGAACAATAAATTTTTGGTCCAGTATTTTGCGGCATCTTTCAACCCCGCCCACATCCATTCTCGAACTTGGGGCCAATATCGGGAATAATTTAAAAGCGTTGAGTGTTCTGCTGCCCAATGCCCGGCTGGCCGCAGTAGAAATAAACCCCACGGCAGCAGAACATCTTCGGCAGTGGGGCAAAGCTGAAGTTTTTGAAGAGTCCATTCTCCATTTTTCTCCTGACCAACAATATGATCTGGTTTTTACTTCAGGAGTATTGATTCATATCAATCCAGATGTCCTATGGCAGGTCTATCAACTCATGTATACAGCATCTTCTCAACATATTTGCCTGGCAGAATATTATAGTCCCAATCCAGAGGAAATTTCATACAGAGGACAAGCAGGAAAAATGTTCAGACGCGACTTTGCCGGGGATTTATTACAGGCATTTCCAGATCTGTCCTTAAAAGAATACGGATTTATGTATCATAGAGATTTTTCATTTGTTGGAGATGATATAACATGGTTTCTTTTGGAGAAATAACTGATTGTTTTCAATAAAAAATGAATTATCTATTTTTTCTGCATCCATAAGCCCATCAATCACGTATGTATTACATTCTTATTCTTGCTGACGCTACCCCTGCAACGGGCTCAGGCCACGTCATGCGCTGCCTTGCTCTGGCTCAAATGGCTCAATCCCGGGGATTTTCGGTCTGTTTTCTCAGTAAAACTCACATTGACTGGGTACACAGACGACTAAAACAAGAAAAGATTCCGTTCAGTTCTCGTCCCGGCCCTGTATGTCAACAAGAAAATCCCGCGCAACTGCTTTCCGCTGTACAAGCGATACAAAGGCCCTCATGGATTGTGCTGGACGGCTATCATTTTGGCACTGACTGCCAAAAAGCACTTGTTGCCGCGGGCTATCATTTGCTGGTCATAGATGATTACAATCATTTGCCAGAATATCACTGCGACATTTTACTCAATCAAAATATCGGAGCAAAACATTTTGTGTATCAGGGACGGATAGGCCGCAAACTTTTTGGACCGAAATTTGCTTTAATCAGAGAAGAGTTTCTTACCACCAAAAAACAGAAAAAAAAGGTGCTGATGCCCGATTCTGCCCGACATATTTTATTCACTCTTGGTGGAGGTGATTTTTCAATGATGCTTCCCAACCTGGCTTCGCAGTTTGCGATTCCTGAGATGGCACATTGTATACTGCGCATTGTTGCGGGAGGAATGCCTCTACGAAAAATTGAACGGTCTTTTATGGATTGTCCTGCTCAAACAGAAATTTTGCACGAAGTAAAAAACATGCCAGAACTTATGTGCTGGGCGGATGTATGTGTTACTGCCGGAGGAAGCACTTGCTGGGAACTTTGTTGTATGGACGTGCCTTTTCTGACGGTTGAAGTGGCGGAGAACCAGCGAAAAATCATCAATTATCTTGAACAAAATCACATTGCCCAGCGGTTTAGCCGGAAAAATCTTGCGGCTCTGCTGACAGGTCACCATACCGCTCCCCAAAAACCTTTATTCGTGGACGGTCTAGGGGCGACACGTGTTCTTTCCTTTCTATCGGAGGAGGCCTGAAATGCGCATCCTTTTTCTTGGACCACAATGTCCTGACATAGAAAATACCCTACAATCTGCCGGACATGATATTGTACGGCGAGAAGAAATATTTGACACCGCCTTTCTTGAAAAACATCAGTTCGACTTTGGCATAAGTTATCGTTTCAGGCATATTATCCGCCCGGCAGAAATCACCTGGTTCCAGAACAAGCTCATCAATTTACACATTTCGTATCTTCCCTGGAACCGGGGTGCAGACCCTAACTTCTGGAGCTGGCTGGACAATACCCCAAAAGGAGTCACTATTCACCGTATTGATGCAGGAATTGACACAGGAGCTATTTTGCTCCAGCAAAAAACAGATTTTGACGTATATACTGAAACATTGCGCACAAGCTATGAAAAATTGTCGAAAAATATTGAGCATCTTTTCATTAAAAATTTTCCATTTATTTTTGCAGATAAAATTCTACCTCAACAACAAAAAGGAGAAGGAACGTACCACACAACAAAAGATAAAAATCCCTTTCTCCATTTAATAGAAAAAAAATGGTGGGATACTCCTGTTTCTGAGCTTACAAGAGAGAGAGAGAGAGAGAATTAGCGAAAATAAAGAGAGAATATAGAGAGATACTTATTTTATTTTTTATATTGCCAATGATTTATTTATATAAAAAATGTCGTTTTCAACAGCAATTTTTTTCAGACAAGAACAATATTTTTTTACAAATTTACATTGACGAGGCAGACAAAATACCAAAGACTGCCCTTACAGATTTTACTACTATTTTGAAAACAGTTCCATGCAGGAACAGATATTCTGTTGTACTTCATGGTTCGTGGATGGTCATGAAACCGACAGGACTGCGCTTCATTGCAACACGGAAAAACTTTCGTTAAGGACAGTATATGCGAGTCGTTCTCTTTTCTGAAAATCTGGAATGTCTTAAAATTATCTATTCACATTGGGATATTGTAACAGTTTTTTGCGATAAGGAAAAGATAAGTCAAGATTTTTTTGATTATATGAATATATTTGATATACCATATAACTTCTGTACATCAGAAGATGACATGTTCGCTATATTAGATAAAATGCCTTTGGATCTTGGAATTTCATTTGGATGTGGAACTATCTTTTCCTCAAAAATTATTGATAAATTTGACAATGGGATTCTCAATATCCATACAGGGCGCCTGCCTGACTTACGGGGGAGACACCCGATCTCATGGGCTTTTCTCTTAAATGAATGGGAAATAACAACAACATTTCATATTATTGATGAACATATTGATAGAGGTTTATTTCTTCATAGTTTTTCTATAAAAAGAGAGCTAAATGATTCTCCAGAAGATATTCTATTAAAAATAGAAAAAGATATGGAAGAAAATCTTCTTATTGCCATACAAAACATAAAAGATAATAAATATAAAACAATAGATAAAGGAAAATATTATCCATCACTTGCGAATCTATACAAAGAAATAGATCCAAAACAGATTGAAAGTAAATTTCTTTTCAATCTTTTCAAGTCTCAATCAATTTATGGAGGAGTTAAAATCGATGGAAAACAATATACTTCCTGTCATTTTTATATAGAAGGGAAAAAATATACCAACCATAAAAAAATAAAAACAAAAGATGGAGCTTACCTTGTCCTCGAAAAATGAACTCCGTGTCGCACTCATGCAGCCATCTTTTCTGTCGTGGACAGGATATTTTGAGCTCATAGACGCTGTTGATCTTTTCGTTTTCCTTGATGATTTTCAATTTTCCCGAAGGAGTTGGGGGAAAAAAAATAAACTCTTAATAAACAAAAAAGAAACAATAATTTCTTTTCCAATAAAACACTCTGATCATTTTGCTACAACATTTAATGAAACTCATATTCTTATCGACAAGAGATGGGAAAAAAAATTTTTGCGATCAATCTGCGAATCATATGGCAAAGCGAAGTATTTTGAACAAATCTATCCAAAATTAAAAGAATGGCTTTGTAGCCCACATAAAAATCTGGCAAATATGCTTATTGATTTTACATTATTGGTGAAAGATTATCTTTCAATTCCTACGGAAACCAAAAGAAGCTCAAGCATTAACTACAATAGAAATCTTTATCGGTCATGGAAGATAGCCTCTTTACTGGAAGCAACAAAAGCAACTGCATACTATTCAGCCCTTGGAAGTTTTGGATATATGCGGGAAGACAATGTTTTCCCGAACTATCATGTACAAATTTACTTTCAAAATCATGTCCCAATTCCTTACACTCAAATAGGAAGTTCACATTTTGTGTCTCATCTTTCTATTCTTGACGCACTGTTTAATCTTTCTCCGGAAGAAACACGCCGAATTATGCGTGGGACTGCAAAATGGCTGACATGGGCAGAAGCAGAACAACAGGTAAAAATAAAATGATTCCTTTTTCAGAACCCCTGCACACGTATATTGTTGCCGAACTTTCCGCCAATCATAATGGCAGCATTGAACGGGCTGAGGCCATTGTCCGTGCGGCAGCTGACGCAGGTGCTGACGCCATAAAACTCCAAACTTATACAGCGGATACCCTGACCATTGCCTGTGACAATGAATATTTTCGTATCAAAGGTACGCTCTGGGAAGGCCGTACACTACACGATCTATATCAGGAAGCCATGACTCCCTGGGAATGGACACCCCGACTGATGAATCTTGCAAAGGATCTGGGCATGGATTGTTTTTCCACGCCTTTTGATGCCACAGCCGTTGATTTTCTGGAAAAATGCAAGGTATCCCGCTATAAAGTTGCCAGTTTTGAACTAGTGGACATTCCCTTACTCACAAAAATAGCTGCCACAGGCAAACCAGTCATTATGTCCACGGGCATGGGTACGCTTGCGGAAATTGAGGAAGCTGTTCTCACATTACGCGCACACGGCACACCGGAAATTATTTTGCTCAAATGCACCAGTTCCTATCCTGCTCCTGTAGAGGAAGCAAACTTGAAAACAATTCCTCATCTGGCGACAGCCTTTGGCTGTAAAGCCGGACTTTCCGATCATACCATGGGCAGTGCGGTGGCTATAGCTGCCGTAGCTATGGGAGCCTGTATGATAGAAAAACATTTTACCTTATCCAGAGCAGACGGTGGCCCGGACAGTACCTTTAGCATGGAGCCTGAAGAATTTAAACAAATGGTGCAAGATATTCGCGTTATTGAAAAGGCACTGGGTAAGGTTTCCTACACCCGCACACCTAAAGAAGAAATAAGTGTTATTTTCCGGCGCTCTCTTTTTGTTGTAGAAAATGTGAATAAAGGCGATTTGTTCACCCCAAAAAATGTGCGTAGCATCCGGCCGGGACACGGACTGCACACAAGATATCTGAAGCAGGTGCTTGGCCGCCGGGCAACACAAAATATCGCAAAAGGAACGCCCGTGAATTGGGATTTGTTAGCGTGACAGTTAAAGCAGCTCTCATTGGTCTGGGCAACATTGCCTGGAAATACGATATTGGCAACAATCTAAAGGATTCTTTTGCCCGAAGTCAGGCCGGAGCCTTCTTGCGTCATTCAGGGCTGCGGCTGGTCGGAGGTTTTTCTCCTGCCCCAAAAGACAGGGAAGAATTTCAAAAGTGGTCGGGTTGTCCGGCGTTTTCCTGTCTGGATTCCATGCTGGACCAGACCAGACCGGAGTTGGTGGGGATATGTTCACCTGCCCAAAACCATTTTGACAATTTTATGACGGCACTTTCAGCAGACGCACGCATTATCTGGCTGGAAAAACCACCTGCTACCAATACAGAAGAACTTCGCACCATGATGGCAGTAGCGAAAAAACATGGAGCCACAGTAGGCGTTAATTATTTTCGCCGCACCCTGCCTGTTTATCAGGAGCTCAAACATCTTTTGCAGGAAGAGCGATTGGGAAAATGCCAGCTTATCCATATTCTGTATTCGCCAGGGCTTGCCCGAAATGGCTGTCATTTGCTTGACCAGCTTTTTTTTCTCACAGGCGCGAATGATTATGAATTGCTTTGGCTGGAACAAGCAGACGACAGGGAAAACCCATGCTTTGGATTGCGGCTTTCCACCGGACACAGGGTTTCTGTTTGCGGGAGGAATGTGCGGTATCACACCAACAACATTACCCTGGTCTTTGACCGGGGGATTGTTTCTGTTTGTGGTGGAGGCCAGAAAATCCACATCCAGCAATGTGTTACCAACCCCATCGCCCCTGGGTTCTACACCCTTGAAGATGCAAAGGAGCACCTTGGAGTTGAAGGCATCAACGGACACATGGACTATGCCCTGGCTGATTTGCTCAGGGCGTATCACACAGGCAAACAGCCGCTTTCCAATCTGGACACAGCCCTTGTAACGCAGCGACTTCTGGAGGAAACTCTGAAGGCGGCAACCCCATGAGCATGATTTTTGCGGCCGGAGACCCTGGTGGCAGCCGGGCACTCCTGCCGGTTTTACATGAACTTGAGCAGCAGGGGCAGCATTGCGTTGTTCTGGAGCATGGTTTTCTGGCGCGGGAACTACCATCGTCCTCAAAAGCAGAAGTATGTCCACAAGAAGATATTGCAGGCTATCTGTCCGGGAATGCTGTCTATCTTTTTGGTTCCAGCACAACAGATACTCTTCCCCTTGCTCTGGCTCGCCTGGCACACAAGCGGCATATCCCGACAATACATGTGCTTGACAGCTGGGGGACATATCGTTCCCGACTTTGTACAGACGGGCAGAAACCCTTTGTTCCAGATATATATACCGTACTGGATGAGGCCGCCAGGCAGGGGGCCATAGCCGAAGGAGTGCCTGAATCCTGCCTGATGATTACCGGACATCCTGGATTGGCCGATGCTGTAACAAGCTTGCGTCATCTGACCGATTCTCCAAAACCGGCTCTGGCAAAAAAGTACGGGCTTCCTGCAGATAAAATCTGTGTGGCCTTTATCAATGAACCCTTTGCCGCGGTGTATGGGACAGATTGTTCCACGCATGGACATCCGGGGTTCACGGAACAGACAGTTTTGCCTGATTTTCTTGGCACACTTGAGCCTTTTGGCAAGGAACTCTTTGTTCTTCTTCTGGCACACCCCAAACAACAACCAGAAGAAATTGCCGCTTTTTGGGAAGCATCTTGCAGGAGCCTTGCAGGCAAGGTCATCGCCTTGCCCACAGGCAGAGAAATTTTGCACATGGTTTCCGGCGTTGCGGGAATGGCATCGATTTTGCTATATGAATCATGGCTGGCTGGTTTGCCGACCCTGGCCCTGCAACCTGGTCGCAGGACACAAACAACACCCAGATACGCAAGTCTTGACGGGCTTCTTTATACAGACCAGCGACAAAACACGGTGCAGCAGATTGCGGCCTGGCTTGCAAAGGTACAGGAGCGCAAGGTTCCTGTTGCACGTCCAGAACTCAAACTGCATGAGGAAGCACCCCGCAACATTGCGGAACTGGCTTTTCGGTTACAAGAGGAAACAAGATGACCATTGCCATTATACCGGCCAGAGGTGGCTCAAAACGCATTCCAGGCAAAAACATCAAAAATTTTTGTGGCAACCCCATGATTGCCTGGCCCATTCTGGCAGCCAGGGCTTCAGGGCTTTTTGACCGGATTATCGTGTCCACGGATTCCCAAAAGATTGCCGACACCGCTAAAACTTGGGGGGCACAAGCACCTTTTTTGCGGCCAGCGGAATTATCCGATGATTTTACACCAACCGCCCCAGTCTTATTGCATACTCTGGACATATTAGCTCAGAACGGGATTAAACCGGAATATATCTGCTGCATATACCCCACAGCTCCTTTTCTGCAACCAGAATATCTCCGGCAGGGCCTGGATGAAATCAAAGCCCATAACGCCCCCGGCTCTCTTGCCGTAACCACCTTTGACTTCCCTGTTCTTCGGGCTTTTCATCAATGCCCTGATGGGAGTGTTGCTTTTCACTGGCCGGAATACGAACTGACACGTTCTCAGGACTTGCCGGAATTTTTTCATGATGCCGGGCAATTTTACTGGCTGAATGTCCAGTGTTTTCTCAAACAAAAGCGGGTCATCATGCCAGGGATGCGGCCAATTCTTCTGCCAAGGGAATGGACATTAGATATTGACACCCCTGAAGACTGGGCCATGGCAGAATTGATGGGACAGATATTGTTGTCAGGGAAGGAGGGCTCATGAAACTGGCTCTGCATGGCGGTTCTCCTGTGCGAACACGTCCATTCCCACCTTATGTGACCGTTGGAAAAGAAGAAAAAGACGCTGTGTGCCGTGTCATTGATTCCGGCGTATTGTCCCGTTATCTGGGCTGCTGGCATGAACAGTTTATGGGCGGCGAGGAAGTGCAGACACTGGAAAAGGAATGGGCAGCATATTTTAAGGTCAAACATGCTGTTGCTGTCAATTCTGCGTCATCCGGGCTTATCTGTGCTATAGGAGCTGCAGGTATTGGTCCCGGAGATGAAGTCATTGTCGGTCCATGGTCTATGAGTATTTCTGCGACTGCTCCCCTTTTCTACGGAGCAACTCCAGTTTTTGCCGATGTGGAGCCGGATTGTTTCTGCCTGAATCCCAATGATGTGGCTCAAAAAATAACGCCCCGCACCAAAGCCATTCTTGTTGTGGACCTCTTTGGTCAGCCTTACGATGCTGATGCCATCAATGCCCTGGCCAAAGAACATGGCCTTGTTGTCATTGAAGATACAGCCCAGGCTCCAGGAGCAGCCTTGCACGGAAAGGCTACCGGGACTCTGGGCGATATTGGTATTTTTTCCCTGAATTATCATAAGCATATCCAGTGCGGTGAAGGCGGTGTTGTTGTAACAGATAACGATAAACTGGCAGAACGGGTTCGCCTTATCCGCAATCATGCCGAATCCGTTGTTGAAGGCATGGGCGTTACGGACTTAAGTAATATGCTTGGCTATAATTTCCGCATGACAGAGCTTGAGGCTGCCATTGCCCGCTGCCAGCTTGGCAAGCTGGAGTCACTCAACAAAAAACGCCTTGAAAATGTGAGCTATCTGGAAAACGGACTTCAACATATCCCCTGCCTGACCATGCCCAAGGTGCGTAAGAATGCAAGCCATGTTTATTATGTCCACGCCTGCTTGTACGATGGCCAGGAAGCAGGTGTTTCAGCAGGTCAATTTGTCAGGGCAATCCAGGCAGAACTGCCGTACTTCGCGCTCCGTGAAAAAGAAGGAACAAAACTGGGAGCAGGCTATGTCCGACCCTTATACCGCTTACCGCTCTTCCAAAAGAAAAACACTGTTAAAAATATAAACTGGCCCTTTTCCTTACATACAGATAGAAGCTATCAAGGGAATATATGTCCAGAGTGTGAACAATTATACGCTGATAAATTACTGACGCATGAATTTATGTTACCTTGCATGAAAAAAACAGACCTTGATGATGTTTTGGAAGCCTTTGAAAAGGTATGGAAAAATAGAGTTCAATTATGAAACAAGAAAAAAATAGAGCCACTTGGCAGGAAATATGGAAGAAAGCTCCTCAAGTTTCACTTGATCAAACACCAGGATACACTTCCTGGCTTCCACGTTTGCTCGGCACAGAAAAATGGGAACCACCACAAAGAACTCCAAAAGAGGCCTGGCGTGAATATGAAAAGGAACTCTACACCCCATTATTAAACTACGCTCGTACTCACCCTTCTCCAACTTACGCTGAAATGTTTCAATCCTGCTTTCCAGGATTAACAGAATCTTGTTGCTTTGCGGCAAACGAATTTAGAATACTATCTTTTGAAAAAACGGTAGACATCCGGGGAAAAATTTTTGCTGACATTGTAAAAAAATACCTTCCGGCCCCAGCCATTGTTGAACTAGGAGCAGGTACAGGCAAGACCCTGCTAAGTATCCGGGAAAATCTTCCACCGGGGCCAGACTTTATTGGCCTGGAACCGATGCCTTCTGCCAGGGAAATTATGAAAATTTTTTCAAGGACAATGCCAGATGTCACTATTGGAGAGTGCGACCTTCTAACCAGTCCTCCATGGAAAGCATTTACAAAAAAAATTCCAGAAGGCTCAATAATTTATACTTCGTTTACGACTATATTTCTCAAAGGTCTGAACTGTACACAATATATAAGTGATATTCTCTCGACATCTCCAAAAGCTGTTATTTCATTTGAACCATTTCCAGGGTTACTTGACAATATTTCGCTGCACAACCTTTTGATTAAAAAATATATTGATATAAATAAATATGAGAACAAGCTCTTTCATGCCATTAAAACGAATAAAAACATAAAGATTATATATATATATATACAAATTTGTTTTCTACAAGCCCATTTCTTCCATGCTCAGTTGTTGTATGGGCCAAAAAATAAAATATAAAGAAGAAAAGACATGAAAAACTACACAGAAATAATAAAAAATGCACGTGAAGTAAACCTGAATGATTTGCCAAAATATAGTCCTTGGCCAGAACGTATTCTTGGACTTTCAGAATGGAAAAGAGAAGAAAGAACATCAGAAGATATTGAACGGGAATATGAAAAAGAAACATATCTTCCATTCGTGAAAATGCTTTCAGAAAATACCAACATAAAAACATCTCATGACTTATGCGCTGAATTTTACAAAGGGCGGGAAAATGGAAATATCTGTGTCATTGAGGACAGATTCAAACAACTTTCATGGGAGGAAGCTTTTCTTGTTGAAAATGCCATTATTGCCAATTGCCTGAAACAACATCTTCCGGCACCTGCGATTGTTGACCTTGGAGCGGGGCCAGGAAGTACAGTGCTCGCATTGGCATCAATGCCAGAATTTGCAAACATTCAAATGTACGCATTAGAAAAGATGCAAAGTGCCCGTAAGGTCATAAAAATACTAGCTGAAAGAAATAACATCAATCTCAATGTGGGAGAATGTGACCTTTCTTCAGATAGACTTACGACAGAAAATATTCCAGAGGGGTCAATATTATTTATAAATATAGTCATTAGCGTTATTACCCGTTCAACACAAAAAATAATAGAAACAATTCTCCAATACAAACCAAAAATTGTTTTTCATTTTGAACCATTCTACGGTTGTAACGACTTAAAAACACTATACGGACAATTCTGTGCGAAATATATGGAAATAAACAAATATAACATGATATTTGATTCAGAATTAAAAGAACTTGATGGTAAAATTTTAGATATTGTATATGAAAAAAAGAATTACTTTGGCAACAATCCTTTTTTCCCAAAATCAATTATTGCCTGGAAGCCAAGAAATAACTAACCTGCCTTTTTATATTTATGGAGGGAAAAATGCGCTATTGTAAAAAATGTCTTCAACCAGACACACGCCCTGGGATTTTATTTAATGACCAACAAATCTGTTACGCCTGTCTGTATGAGGAAGAAAAAAAGCATATTGATTGGGAACAACGCTGGCAAGAACTGGTTGATATTGCAGAAAAGGCAAAAAGCAGAGCCAAAGAAAGTGACACCCCATACGACTGTATCATTGGAGTAAGTGGAGGGAAAGATAGTACATTCCAATCTATTACCGCCAAGGAAAAACTTGGACTAAATCCGCTCTTGGTCAATTGCGTCCCCGACTGCATGACTCAAGTCGGTCAACATAATCTGGAAAATCTTTCCAGACTTGGCTTTGATATGATAAAAATGCAAGCAGACCCTGCAATAGCGAAGAAACTAGCCAGGCACTCTTTTCGTACGTTTGGAAATACATGTGTATATGCTGAACGCGCCCTATGGGCTTCCAGTTTTCAAATCGCAGAAAAATTTGGCATCTCATTAATTCTCCAGGGAGAAAATGCAGCACTTACTTTAGGAACATGCAGAGATACAGATACATCACAAAATGCGTTTAATGCTGTCTCCTTAAATACAATTAAAGAAAGTACTCTTGACGATTTACCAGAAGATGAGTTCCCGCCGCACAAACTTTGGATGTATCGCCTCCCTGACATTCAGAAATTAAAAGAAAAATCTATAAATGCTATATGGATGCAATATTATCTCAAGAACTGGTCACAAGTTGGAAACGCGGATTTTGCCATTGCAAGAGGATTGCGAGGCCGCACAGAGGAAAATTTATATGATATGGGGAGATATAGACGATATTCTTCTTTAGACGATGATTCTGTTATTGTAAGCCAAATGATAAAATATTTAAAATTTGGTTTCGGTTTTGCAACAGATGAGGCGTGTTACGACATTCGTGAAGGCCGTCTCAGCAGGGAGGATGCCGTTTGGTATGTACAGGAATACGATGGCAAATGTGGCCAACACTATATTGATGAATTTTGTGAATACATTGATATTTCATTAAAAGAGTTTTGGGAAGTGACAGATACGTATGTAAATAAAAAACTTTTTTCCAGAGATAAAAACGGAAAATGGACCCCAAATTTTAGGGTTGGCGTTGATTTTGATGAATAAAAAATTGGCCCTGACAAGGAGAACTGACAAAATGAAAACAACATCTGCTCCAATATTTATTATAGGCATTGCTCGTTCTGGAACAACATTGGCAACCAGGATTGTTGCGTCTTCAAGCCATGTTTCAGCTTCGTTAATTGATGCTCAGGAAAGCCTCATGAAGGCAGCAAGAACAGAAATTGTTCGTGAGATGGGATATGATATACCATATGAATCTCCTCTGTGCGATGCGTATTTCTCATCATTCCGTCACAATATAGCAAGAAAAATTCAAGATACGAATCTTTCCAAATCATCTATAGCTGAATATTATCACA
>PDWJ01004900.1_pt1 | contig 12740 bp, 13 predicted proteins | sample 1430881 | NCBI WGS metagenome assembly PDWJ01 (sample SAMN01162460, study PRJNA174530) | Oral metagenome, whole genome shotgun sequencing project. | biome: Marine environment; feature: Marine mammal; material: Swab sample of the gingival sulcus; isolation source: swab sample of gingival sulcus... | reverse complement strand
GATGATGTAGATGCTTTTAAGGAAGAACTGATAGAGCTAGGTAGAAATATGACAGAAGAAGAAAAGGATGATTTTTTCTCTGAACTAGATGATTATATTGAACTTGTTTCAGAAGAAATCGCAAGTGATGATCGAGAGATAACCGACCTTGAAACCATAGATTTTGGTAGTTTTGAAACGATGATAGAAAACTATGAAGAAAGAGTAGAAGAACGTTTATCAGATAAGCCAGAAAAAGAAGAAACTATTAGTAAAGTTCGTGAGATTGGAGAAGTAGAAGAAAAAAAGAGTGATAATCCCTTACTTGAAAATCTAAAGCTGGCAATAGTTGATTTTTGTAAAAGAGAATATGGGGATGAAAATTATAACAATAAAACTTTTGACACGCTTTTCCCAGATAAGAAGCATATCGGGATAGCGTATACAAATACGCCCGATGAACTTCATTCTATTCAAGCGGAACTTAATCTGGATGACTTTACCTTTAACCAGTATGTAGATGATAAGTTAATAACTACTTACAGCTATGACTATGGTAATAAAGGAGAGGAAAACGCTATTAGAAATATGCTAGAAGAAATGCAGGTGGGAGTATTTGAAGAATTTGTTTCAGTAGATGAAAAAGACCTTAAAAAGACACTTGGACTTGAAATAAATGATGAAGGTAATTATTATGATCCACTAGCCAAAGATTTAGATAATGATGGCATCGCTGATAGGTATGATAATGATTTTAAGGACAGTGATTACCTTGAATCGACCTTTGATATAGATTCAATTCATAAAGACGATAAACCATCTATTATAGGGCAGATAAAGGTATTTAAAGATGATGAAGTAGAAAGTAATAGAAACGAACAAAAAGAAAGTGATTTAGAACGTTAGGGGGCATATAGCTCCCTTTTACATTTAGGAGGAAATGTTATGGATAAAAAAATGGGTTATGCTGAAATAAGAAACACAGTAGAAAAACTGGGAAATGAAAATTATCGAGATTTTATAAAAGCATTAGTAAGCTACGAAAAAGGTATCAATGATGAAAATGCACTTGATGATATATATGATGATTTTATGGATATGGATACGAAGGGACTAATTCACGAAGATTTTGATTATGTTATTGATGAACTTAGAGAAAATGGTAGAATTGATGATACGATAAAGTTTGTGCCAGAAAGGAATGATTTTATTTCTGCAACTGGTAATCTACTGAAAGATGCTGAAGAAGTAATCAGAGAGAATAACGATGGAGAAAAATTTAATGTTTGTAATGTTACTTTAGTAAGTGAAGATAATAACGGAGAGAGAGTTTATACTAATGCATCAGCTTATGGTGAAGGAGAAAATGGCAAGGAATTTAAAAATCTAAGAGTAGTATCATCTAAACTACTAAAAGCTAAAAATCAGATAAAAGATATAGAAGAAAAGAAAGATTCAGTTATTGGAGCGATTAAAAAATTCCAAGAAGAAGATATGACTAATAAAACAGAAAAACCAGAGCTAGAAGCTGAAAAAGATACAAAAATTAGCTTTGAGAGATAATAAAATTCGGTGTAGGCTTACACCGTTATTTTTTTATGCTTATTTTTCCATTTCTCTAGCCTTATTCATATAAATTTCGTAGTTTTTACGGATTTGATATAGCTCGTCCATATCAGCTTTTACAGAAGAATACTCGTCCATAAGGGTATTCTTTTTTTCCCTAAGCTTATCAAGTGTAGCAAGAATATCCTTAGATTTTGGTAGCTTTTCATAAGTCTTTAAAATCTCATTAGCAGCTGTTTTGTAAAGAGTAAGCTCGGCAGAATACTCGTTATTAAAGTGAGTATCATCGGGATTATTTTTATGATGTTTGTAATGTTCTCTGTACTTATTTATGATATGAATATTCTCCATAGTAGCAGATAATTCGTCCATTTCTTTTTGGGTAACCTTGATTTTATCTTGTAAATCTTGTCTTTTATCAGCACTATCCTGAATAAACTTATCGAGTTCAGCCATACTCTTAAAACCTTTTTCACGCATCAAAATGATAGACTCTGACATAGTTGATAGGTTGTGCTTAGTTGCCCAGATTTCATATCCTTTAGAGTCTTTAACTTTCTGATTGTCGTTCATATTTATGACTTTACCGATACGTTTTTTAGTACTATTAGTAGCATTTCTAGTCTTATTATTTTCTATAATACGTTCTTTAAGTCTTTGTTCTGTATAATCATCGCCTAGTGTTTTAGAACGAGTAAATCTAGGTTTCTTGTCTCCGGTTAGTTTCTCTTTATGCCTAAAGGCTATGTGTTTACCTTGCTTGATTTCATAACCTAAATTCTTCATCTTATCTAAAAAATCATCCCAGTTTTTAGCTTGTTTTACAGTTCTATCTATATCAAACTCAAGCCTGCTTTTCCAAGACTTCCCCTGCTTTGCTTTATCATATTCATACCACGATTTGCCTTTAGTCTTATACTTTTTCTTGTAGCTTTCGTAGAACTCATCAATGACAGAGAGCTTATTTTTCTCACATAATTTATCACTATGATAGCGTATTTTGTGATAAGAACGCTTATTAGATTGATAACACTTACCAGTAACCATATTTACATTATTAAAAATAATATGTGAATGTATATGTCCTTTATCAACGTGAGTAGCGATGACAAACTCATACTCATCTTTAAGTATCTTCTTACATAAATCTAATCCGATTTGATGTGCTTGTTCAGGCGTAGTTTCTCCAGGAAGAAAAGATTGTATAAGATGACGAGCTAAAACAGTTCCCCTAGTATTATTATCTTCTCTTGTCTTTAAAAACTGCATATGGGCAGTAGAAGCGTGGCATTTATGAGTAGTAACTAAAATCTTTTCGTCTGTTTTTTCATCATCAGTAATATAATCTATCGCTAAATGAAGTGTAGATTTTATAGGGTGGATTTTAGTAATAGCCATTATAAATCATCTCCTTGTTTCGTTCTATTAAGTAACAATGAATGTATTTGCCATATCTCTTTTGATAGATGTTCAATATCATTTTTCATATCTTTAATATCATCAGCATAAATAATACCAGTAGAATTTACACGCTTAGCAATCTGATTAAGGTTATTTGTCGCATTAAATAGTAGTCCTTGAATATTTCTAAAAGGCTCTAAATCTACGATGTAAATTTCTTTTTCTAATACACATTTTCTTATAAAAAGGCTCATATTCTTGCACTTAGCAAGTTGGCGTTTTTTTTCAAAAAGTTCTTTTTCTTCATCGGTTAGTCTAATGATAAGTTGATTATTTCTTACTCTGTTTTCCATAATATTATTTCCTTTCATCGTTTAATTGGGGTCTTAGGGTCTCCCTAACAAGTTAAAAATTGATACAAAAAAAGCAGTACCGAAAAGGTCTGCTTCATCAATTTTTTCGTCTTTGGCTATCCAAAGACTGTGCTTGCTATAAAAGTTTGTGTTTTATAGTAAGCATTAAGCTATTTCATACGATTTCGAATATATTCTACCAGAAGAAGTATCAATTGTACAGTAAATAGAGATTATATACTAGAATAGAGAGATTATGTACTAGAATATTTATCCCAAATTTTTTAGAAGTATATCTCATGCTCTAACTCCATTATATTCAAATAATTATTTATTATCCTTGATAAAATATTTTATCTTATTAATCATATAACTCAATCGATAATTTATATATGGTAATATCTTTATTATATATGGGAATCTATTTTTAAAAAAATCGAAATACTATCTTGAATTATGGTCGGTAATATGATAAAATTATTTCGAAAAGATTAGAAATAGGTTTTTTAAAATAGCCTAAGAAAGGTTGTAAATTTATATGTCGTTACCAGATACATTTAAAGCTCTAGCGGATCCTGTAAGAAGAGACATACTAATGACTCTAAAAAAACAAAAACTTAGCGTTGGAGAAATTGTTGATAAATATAATTTGTCAAATTCAACGATATCGTATCATCTATCTTTGCTGAAAAACGCAGGTTTAGTTATAGAAAAAAAGTATAAAAATTATATCTATTATGAAATAAATATCACTGTATTTGAAGATATAATGATATGGGTGACTCAATTTGTAAAAAAGGAGAGCGAAAATGAATAAAAATAGAGAATTTTTATTTGCTGTGATATTAATAAGTATGCCTAGTCTATTGTATGTTATTAATAATGAAGTGATATTTGACCAAAAATTTATAATGAAAATATTACTTTTACCGTTCCTTATGATTCTTTTTTTAGTATTTTTAATTGTTTTAGCAGGTAGATTTGTAAAAATGGAAAGTATGCCTAGGAGTGTTTATTATATTGTCAGTGTTGGAATTCCATTAGTTTTCTCTATAAATCAATTTAAGTATGTTGTTAGTGCGAAAAATTATACAGAATTACTATTCAAAGCTGACTATATTTTAATGGGATTATTCCTAATTCTATTGGGAAATTTTTTGCCAAAAGTAAAGTTTAATAGATTTTTAGGTCTCAAATTTTGGTGGTTGAAAGATAGAAAAGATATTTGGTTTAAGGCTCATTTATTAGCTGGTTATTTATGGTCTTTTATTGGAATTTGTCTAATTTTTATAGGTAACAAAAGAGAATTTCAGTATATGCTTTTATATTTTATATTTTTATATATTATACCCATGATATATGCTTTATTTTTATATTTTTTTACTGAAGATAAATCAAACATTCCAGATACAAAAGAACATGAATGAATTTGAGGTGTGGTTATGAAGAAGATTTTTATCAAAATTTATTACAAAAATAAATTTGAGGTTTTTTTTCTATCGTTATTAGTGTTTTTTTCTTCGGTTCTCGCCATTATTATACCATATCTTAATGGTAAGTTTATCGATAACCTTGTACGACTAAAAAATGTTAATCAAATATTAAGAATAGTATTATACATTATTGTTTTAGGAGTATTGAAAATTATATTTACATATTTGTACCAAACAATTTCTTCGAAACTCATAGTGAAAAGTATATATGATTTTCGAATTGAACTGTTAAATCATTTTAGAAGAATACCAATATTAAAGTATAAGAAATTTGATTCTGTATATTTAAATGAGAGAACCAGGAAAGATATTAGTGAAGTTATAAATGCAATAGTTAATAATTATACAAACGTGTTTTTAAAAGCAGTAACATTTCTTGTGTGCATTATTATTGTTGGATACTTAAATGTATATGCTTTATTGTGTATCGTTATAATAACTCCAATTTATATCTTTGTATATAATTATTATAAAAAACATATATATGATTTGAATTTGTCCGTGAAAGAAAACGAGAATATATTTTTCAAAGTATACAATGAACAACTATATTTGATGGAAGAAATAAAAATTGATTCAAAATACCAGAGCCATGATATGTATGTAGATAAAAAATTTACTAACTATTTTGGAAGCTTTGCAAAATATATTAATCTATCCGCTAAATTTAATTCAGTTGAATCAATTGTTTCCATAATATTTCAAGCAACATTATTTATTTTTGGAGCAATAAGCATATTAAATAATGAAATGAGCATTGGTGATTTAACTATTATAAATTCTTATTTTGGAATTATAATCGGAGTCGTTAATTATTATGTTTCTTTTGGTAAGTTGTATCAAGAAAGCAAATCATCGTTTGATAGACTACAAAAATTGTCAGATATTAAAGAAGAGAATAATGGAAGTTTAAGACTAGAAGATATAGTTAATATTGAGGCGACACTGAATTTCGGTTATCAAAAGGATAATAAAATATTAAAAAACAAAAATTTAAATTTTAAATTGGGACAAATCTATGGGATTATTGGCATAAATGGAAGCGGAAAAAGCACAATTACAAAACTGTTAATTGGTATTTATCCTTCGGATGAAAATTCTGAAATATTATACAACGGAGTAAAACGTCAGAATGTTGATATGGAGTATCTGAGAAGAAAGAGAATAGCATTTGTTTCCCAAAATCCGAAAATGACCAACAAAAAAATTTGTGAGTTATTTCAAGAGATAGATGAAAATATATCTCTTGAAAAAATATCATATTACCTAAATTTGTTGAACGATAAAAATGCATTTGATTCTACAAAAATAGTCAAAGATTTTTGGGAAAAGTTTTATTATGAGCTTTCAGAAGGTGAAAAGCAAATAATTGTCATTATTAGAGCGTTGTGCAAAGAACCAAACCTACTAATACTTGATGAACCAACATCAAGTCTTGATTTTAGTAAAAAAGATTTATTGAATAGAATTCTTGAAGATATAAAAAACAAACTAATTATAATTATTGTAAGTCATGATAAAGATTTTCTAAAAGTGTGCAATAAAATTATAGAAATAAGTTAGAAAAGAGGTGAATTTGTTAATAGCTAGTAATATTTCAAAGGCATATGGAGAACGTAAAGCTTTAAATAATTTTTCATTTTCTTTGAATAATGGAGATCTATGTGTCCTTGTTGGCGAAAATGGAGCAGGAAAAACCACCCTCATTAAATTGATGGCGGGAGTTTTACATTCAGATTGTGGAGATATTCTTATTGATAATATTTCTTTATTTAAAAATCCAGTTGAATATAAGAAAAAAATCTCATATGTTCCAGATTCTCTATATCTTTATGAGTATATGAATTTGTTTGAATTTTTAAATTTTGTGGCAAATGTTTACGAAGTGGACGTAACAAAAAGGAAAGCAAACATTGATAAGTATGTTACTGAGTTTGGCTTGAAAAATAATATGTATGAACCAATTTATAGTTTTTCGAGAGGAATGAAACAAAAAGTATTGTTGATTTCTGCTTTTATACATCCAGCCGAAGTATATATTTTAGACGAACCTTTTTCTGGGTTAGATCCCAAATCAGTAGCAATGTTAAAAAAAACATTAAAAAATAAAATAGACAAGGGTAAAACTGTTTTGTTTTCAACACATTTGCTTGATGTAGCGGAAAAAATTTTTAATAGAGTAGTTGTTTTGAAAAAGGGAGATTTGATAATTGATAAATATATAAATGATTTTTCTGATATGGAGCTGAGTTTCGAAAAATTTTTATTAGAGGTAATTGAGAATGAAAATGATAAAGATTTTGATTAAAAAAGATATTTTAAAGATTATGCACTTTCTAGGTTTAGATAAATTTGAACAAAGTTTTATACAAAAAATAATTATATTTTTAATTATTTTAACTGTTTTGTTTTCGTTTCTAATTTATTACTTTTATAAGATATTTTCAATTGTTATAATGAATTCAAATATAAATGAGTGTTTTAACTTGGTCAAAGTAATTATCTCGTCGTTGCTTTTATTTATTGATATTTATTGGTTGCATGAATTAACTGATAGCAAAGAATTTAAACTAATTAATAGTTTCCCACTAAAAAAAATAGTAATAGTATTGTCGAAGTTATTATTGGTATATATTGTAAATATAATCATAGAACTGTTAATTGCACTACCTTTGGCTATGCTCATTGCAAATAATTATAAAGCTTTACTTGGCTTGATTTTATTAATTTTTTCAATTCCCATATATATTCTTTTTATAACAAGTATTATTGTGTTCTTGTGGAAAAGTCAACGTAGATTTAAAAAATATTCTATATGTAAATCAATATTTTTAGTGGTATCATTAAATTTTATTTTAATAATAATTTTCAAAATTGACATTAAAAATTCGAATTTATTCAACTATATTATACTCTTGTTTACCGATATAGGTTTTATTGATTTAATTGGAAGTAATTGGACTTTTTTCATTGGTTTTCTATCTATACCAATTTTTATTTATTCAACATTAATTATTACAACAAAATGTATTGAGCGTAATTCAGTTCAAGGAAAAATTGCCAATGAAAAAAAGAATAAAACCAAGGTGGTTTCAAGCGGAAAATTAAAGACGTTATTTAAGGAAGAATTGCATAGATATGTTGTTACAACTCCTTATATACTGAATACTTTATCTATTTTATTGCTATTATTATTTACATCAATTACTATTTTCCTAAGTCGCTATGGGTTTAAATCTTTAGTGTCTATACCCAAAGGATTTATTAAATCAAATATATTTGTTTTTCCGTATATGATTTCTTTAATATCTGGAATGAGTTCTACAACTCAAATATCGTTCTCTGTTGAAGGAGGTTGTATATGGATGAAAAAAGCGTTTCCAATAAGTAGTATGCATATATATTTAAGCAAAATACTTGTCTGTCTTACTTTTTCTATTCCGCTAACTATTTTTTCTGCATTATTATTGATGTTAAATGGGGAAATACTCTTTTTGGACAAGTTATATGTTTTATTAATTCTAGTGTTAAATAATATTTTTTCTGCAATGTTGGGAATATTTATTGATATAAATTTTGGTAAATATGATTGGGATAATATTATAGCTGTAATTAAACGTAGTCTGTCATCTATACTATTTCAGATATCAAATTTTATAATAATGATTATTTTTATAATTATAAAAACAAAATATAAATACAGTTTTTGGCTCTCGCTTGTGCCAATAATATTAACAATATTTTTTATTTTAGGTTTAAGTATTTATCTATTTAATAGGGATATAGCAGAACGTTAAAGAGGAGGTTTTAGGATGGATTTTGATTCTAATGTAAATTTAGGAGAATTTGAGGTGTCGTTAATACAAGATGTATATGGAAATATGAATGGACCACTGAATATTATGTGGGATGTTACAAATGGGTGCAATCTTGCGTGTAAACATTGCTATAACAGAAGTGGTGTGGGCAAAAAATATAATGATTTATCAGATGCTGATATGATTAAGCTTGCTGACAACATTATTAAGTTATTGCCTAGAGTCGTTTGTTTTTGTGGAGGTGAACCACTTTTGCGGTATAAAATATTGCCACAATTAGCTAAAAAAATTAGCGCTTCTGGGATAACTGTCAATATGGTGACAAACGGATTACTGCTAGATGAAGAAAAAATAGATACACTAGTAGAAAATGGGTTAAGTGGGTTTCAGATAAGTTTAGACTCACACAAGCAAAATACGCATGATTATTTTCGAGGGTTGAATGGAGCCTTTTTTGGGGCGGTAAAAGCAATTAAACTTTTAATATCAAAAAACATTGTTCCTGATGTAACTTTTATACCCACAAGAGTTAATTATGCAGATTTAGAAGGTCTAGTAAAACTTCTACATTCTATTGGTATTCGAAGATTGGGTTCAATGCCTTTTATACCTATAGGAAGAGGTACTGATAATGAGAAAGAATTAGTTATGAACGATGAGGATATGTTGAAGTTTTATTTAGATTTAAATAGATTAAAGTATTTATATCCAAATTTTAAAATTGAATATGATGATCCATTAGAGCATATCACATTATTTTTAAATAATTCAGTAGCTAAAACAGCTGTTTTTGAAATACGCTCAAATGGCGATATTGTTATAAGTAGTTATCTACCTCTTACATATGGAAATGTTTTACAAACTGATTTAAACAAATTATGGGAAGAAGGATTGAAAGACGTTTGGAGAAATAAGAAAGTTGTAGAATTTGCTGGAAAAATTAAGACTTTACACGATTTCCAAAATTTAGATATTAAACCTTGGAGCAATCAAGATATTAATGTTAGAGAAGTATAGATTATTGTGAAAGGAGGTGCTTTATGTCAATTTTAGTTAGAAAGGATTCAATCATTGGTAGGGCAAGGAAAGAAAAAAATTCATTTTATTTAATTACACCAAAGATATACTCCAAACCACATTTTATAAATAAATATGTTTTTAATTTGTGGTTAACTTCGGATAAAAAAACAATTCCAACAATAATAGACGATTATTGTAAAAAATACCCTGATATACCTAAGAAAAAGATAAAAAAAGATATCATGAAATCATTGATATATCTTAATAATCTTAAAATGATTGATATTATAGGAGAGGATAAAAAAATGTTAGATTCTAGTATAAAAAAAGGAGTTTCTATAGTAAATGAAAGGGATTTTAGAACTATTAACGATTTTATAGTAAAAGTTTTTAGAGAAGGAGGTACAATTATTAATTTCAGTCATGAAAGGGAATTTGAATTTGACACTATTACTAAAGTATATTCTATTCAAGCTATGAGGATTAATCAAATACATAGACAAGAGTTATATTTTAAAATTCTAAATGACGAATATAAACTAGTATCTGTTATTGGTGTAGTTCTGTTAGGGAATCCAAAAACATGTTATATAAATACAATAATTTCAGAAATGGTTGAAGAGGAAGAACTAATTAACATTATACAAGATATGATAAAATTTTTAAATGATAATGGAATTTCATTTGTAAAAATTAGAACATCAAAAATTGAAGATGTTCACAGATTTTTAAAATATAACTTTTATATAGAAGCTAAGTTAGAAAATGAGCTTAATGATTCGAAAACAATATATATATTAAGGAGGGATCAAAAATGATTAAAGATAGAGTGGATGCTTTAAAAGCAGCAAGGTTTGGTGATTTTATTAAAAATAAAACTAATTATATATTTATGTATAAAAGTTTATCGGGTCCATTTTATGGCTTAGAACCATGGATAAATGAAAATAAAGTGGATTTTGTTTTGAGTGGAGTATCTGATATTGACAAGATAATGGCAAAATTTTTCTTGTTTTCTGAAAATGTAGAGTATGAAGAGTTGAAAACTTGTTTGGGGATTGAATATATAAATTTTTTGTTAGATTCTGGATATGCTTATATAGATGGTAAGTACATCATCCCCGATAATTATGTTCTAATACCGATAAGAAACAAATTATTTGTAGTAAATCCTCCTTATAGAAAATTTAGAAACGGAAAAAAAGTTCCAGATTTATATGTAGGGGCAGATTCATTAAAATTAATAAATTTTGTAAAGACAGAGAAGGGTTTAAAAATATTGGATTTATGCTCGGGTGTCGGTATTATAGGTATCTCTTTAATTGATCATGTAAAAAAAGTTGATTTTATAGAGATAAGAGAAGATGTTATTGATGTGTTGAAATTTAACATAGCGATTAATAATATTCCCATTGAGAAGGTTGGAATAATTAATTCTGATATTTTTAATAATATGAAAGAAGAAAAATATGATTATATAGTTACCAACCCTCCGTTTGTTCCTACACCAGATGGACTTAGATTACCTGTTTGTGGAGCCGGAGGAAAAGATGGTCTAGATATTATACGCAGAATTTTAGCTGATGTTACTAAATATATGAATATCAATGGTAGATTATATATGGTTCTTGAGGCTATCGGTGATGAAAAACACCCTTTAATAGTTGATTTATTTGCTGATAAGTTTAATAAAGGAACAATTAATATTTCGTTGTTTAACAGACAGTTAATTGAAGAACAAGCAAGAGTTAGTTCATTAATTTCTAGCGACATGTTTGGAGAGAAAAAAAATATAGAGTTTATGTATGAAGAATGGATGAAAGCTTTTAGGGAAATTGGTGCTACATATGTGTATCCAACACTAGTTGAGTACATTTATAAGAATAATGACTTAGTTCTAAATATATTTAAGAAATATGAAGATATTGATAGAACGGTTAAATATAGGATGAAAGATGGTGTTAAAATTGAAGAAGTAAAGCAAAAAATGTATCGAATTATTACTAACGATGGTAAGTTTTCTGCTGATGATGAAATGATTGGATTAATAGGTGATGGAAATATTGTTTATCTTAATGACGTTATAGAAAAAAATACTACAAAATATTTTGAATACATAAAAATTTTAGACTATTTAATTAGAAATTCGATAATAGAAACTATATAATGGTTTCTTATTATATAAAATTTAATGAAAGGAGGAATTAATATGATTATTCGTAAAGAAAAGGATAATTATGAAGAACCTATTATGGTAACAGACGATGTCGATCCTGAACCAAAAGCTTTTGTTCTGTTTAATGCCAACGCAAATGCCAATGTCAACGCTAACGTTAATTGGAATTGGAATTTGAACTGGAATGCATAATATCCAATAGGGTGTGTATTAGCAGGAAATACTTTCCTGCTAATACACAATTTTGAAACTTATTATTTCAATTTTTAAGAAAGGAGTAACTATGAAAAATAAACATATCATATATAGTACGATTTTAACTTTGTTGGTAGTTGTACCGTTTTTAGTTTTCCAAAGCAAGTTGCCATCTGTAGTTCCAATCCATTGGGATTTGCAAGGCAATGTGAACGGGTCTTTGTCAAAAAATATTTTTATCTACGGAACTCCTGGTTTGATGGCGTTGATAAATTTAATGGCGTGTTATAAATATAATAAAAAATTTACTAATAATGTAATACTTTATTATATTGTACCACTAGTGAGTTTCTTAATTGCTTTTCTAATGTTGTATTTGGCATTGAATAATTAAAATATTATCTAGAATTAACTGATTTAGCCTTAAAAATTGAAAATTTTAAGGCTAAATTTTCTTTTCTCAAATATAGGAGGACGAGGTATGTCTAAATGCCGTAGTCCTCCTTTTTTATGCAAAAAAATAATTTCAAATTTGCATAAAAAGGAGGATATTAAAATGGCAGATAAGAAAAAATACTATTTGTTTGTAAAAAATAAGAGAGTTGAAGTAGATGAGGATGTGTACAAGGAATACTACAAGTTGCTAAATCACGAAAGGTATTTGAGAAGAAAAGATATAAAAAATCGTTTGTTACCATTTTCTAGTTTAGATAAAAATGATTATTCTTTCGAAGAAACG
>PDWJ01005978.1_pt1 | contig 12741 bp, 8 predicted proteins | sample 1430881 | NCBI WGS metagenome assembly PDWJ01 (sample SAMN01162460, study PRJNA174530) | Oral metagenome, whole genome shotgun sequencing project. | biome: Marine environment; feature: Marine mammal; material: Swab sample of the gingival sulcus; isolation source: swab sample of gingival sulcus... | reverse complement strand
GTCTGGGCAAGCGGTCATACCCCAATTGTCAGATGTAGATCCTGTAAAAGTGGAAAAGGCCAATTCAGGGTCTATAATTAAAGTCTTAGTAGAGTCATACCCATGTGGAAATTCGAATGTCAAAATATTATTAGTTAAAACGTAATGACAATCAATTTTTTGTTTTAAACCATTAACCATTTGGTAGGCATAAGGTTCTTTTTCGGTAATGGTTCCTAAAGAAGTAGAAATCCGTATTTCTTGGTCGATTAAATCAATTTTATCTTGACCTGTGTAACTCACCTTAAATTGATTTGGGTTGGCACCCGCTTGGATGATGATGTCATATTTTAGTGTTGCGTTGGATTCGTAAAAATTCAAATTAATGCCATCATACAAATTGATGTAATCTACTTCATTGTACAGATATAAAAAATTAACCCATTTGGTAGAATCGTTCCCTAAAAAATAATTTTCGTAATGTTGAGATGGTTTCAATTCGGCGTAAGCGGGCTTTGGATTCGCCCCTATAAATTTAGTCCTGACGACATGACCTTTAAATTCAAATGCTTCATCTGAATGGTCATGACCGTGTTGTCTAATTAAATTATTATTGTTAAGGTTGTAGGTGAATCCATTTTCTTCAAGGTACATTTCACCACCAGGAATATTAATTTTGTACTGGATGTTTTCATGCCATTGCCCCCGATTAGGTTTAATCCAAATCTGCTCCTGACCCACTGAAAAAAAGTAGGTTAAAATAAAAAATGGAAGTAGCAAATTTCGCATAGGTGTTAAAGCTAGTAAAATTGATTTTAAAGCACAAATCAATATTTTAACTGGTATAATCTATTGATTAAACGAATTAAGACTTAATTAGTTGCGTGAAACTTATTCTGGTGTGGATAAAGAAATTACAGGAAGTTCAATTTTGTCTTTCAAAACAATACTTGTTGGGTACGTCCCAATCAATTCTTGTTTTAATTTTTCAGCTTCTAATTGGGTTCTAAAATTGCCAACACGAACACGGTAGTTAGGTGCCATATAATCAATATATACTTTGTGTTCTGGGTAAGCGTTAATAAAAGCAGCCTTTTGAGATTGCGCTGTTGTCTTAGATTCATCAAAGAAAATTTGAATACGGTATCCGTCAATTTTTGTCCCTTCAACAGTTTCTTTCTCTCGAGATACAAATGCGTTAACTTTATCCAAACGGTTGTCTTTAATAATAGTCAATTCCCCTTGAGGTCTGGCGTCAAAATTCAAAACCGTAGTTGTGTCATTTGATGGCGTATTTGTAGGTAAACTTAACCAATTATCATCTTGTCCAAAACTAGGTGCGAAAATAAAGGTGAGCATTAAGGAAATGGCAATTTTTTTAAACATAACTTAATTGTGTTTCAAGTGCAAATTTAAATTAAAAATTGAAATACGCAGGAATCATACCAAGATTTAATTATGACAAATAAATGACAAGTTCAATTTATAAATTATTCATAATAAACTATTTGACTAGACCTCTTATTTAGAACTATTCTAAATTAACATATTTTGGTTTAAAAAATTTAACAATTATTAGCATAAGCGGTGCAAACTTGTAATTTTGTCACCAATTAGGTGGACTGTATTAACAGCAAAACAACTTAAATTTTGCAAATGAAAACATCAAAAATGATAAATTTAAAATCAGTAAAAACACTTGTTTTATCAACGTTTTTCTTTACTTTTTTTAGTGGTAATTTAACTGCTCAAGATGGAAAAGCATTGTTTAACGCCAATTGTGCGGCATGTCACAAGATTGATAAAGACTTTGTTGGGCCAGCGCTTTTGGGGGCTAAAGCTAGATGGGAAGAAAATTCTTCTACTGAAAACCTATATAAGTGGGTTAAAAACTCTGGAGCCTTAATTGAAGAAGGTGATGCTTATGCTAACAAATTAATCAAAAAATGGAAAGCACCTATGCCACCTCAGGCTTTAACGGATGAGGAGATTGATGCTATTTTTGAATATGTTGAAACACCTCAAGAAGCAGCGCCTGCTGAGGGTGGTGATGCTACTGCTGAAGTGTTGCCTGCTGAACCACAAGAAACTTCAACTTGGTTGTGGTGGTTAATGGGCGCATTATTATTGGTGGCTTTGTTTGCAGTTGTTAATGTAAAATCTGAATTGGCTCACGCATCTGTTGAGCAAGAAAAAGGTGAAAGAAAATCAGGATTGTTTGGAGGAGTAAGAGCTTACCTTTGGAAGCATTTTAATTATGCTTTCTTCTTTGGATTAGTCTTGGTGATTTCATTATTGGTAGTTGGATTTAGAGGGTTGATGAATGTAGGTGTGTTTGAAGATTACCACCCTGATCAACCGATTGCTTATTCACATAAATTACACGCTGGTGATTTAGGAATAGAGTGTGTATACTGTCACAATTCAGTTGAAAAATCTAAAACAGCTGGTATTCCAACAACAAATGTTTGTATGAACTGCCACAAAGCAGTGAGTGAAGGAACCACTACTGGGACGGAAGAGATTGCAAAAATTTATGATGCAGCTGGATTTGATCCTTCAACAATGTCTTATTCAGGTGAAACGAAACCTGTAAGATGGGTTAAAGTACATAATTTACCAGACCATGTTTATTTTAATCACTCACAACACGTAAAAGTTGGTGGTTTAGATTGTGCTCAGTGTCATGGTGATATGACAAAAGAAACTACGGCTCGTGTAATGACTGTAGAAGATTTGAATGCAGTTGAAGAAAATGAGATTAAATTCACTAAACCAGTTTTAACAATGGGGTGGTGTATTGAGTGTCATAGCCAAAAAGAAATTGATATTCAATCTGGTGATGCTAGTGGATATTACCAAGAGATTCATAACAGATTGTTAACAGATAAAAAAACATACCAAAAATATTTAGAGGATGATATGGTTTCTGTTGCCGAGTTAGGTGGATGGGAATGTGCAAAATGTCATTATTAATCTAAGTTAGTCTAAAGAGATATGGGAACAAATAAAAAATATTGGAAAGGTCTAGACGAGTTAAACCAAACTCCAGAGTTCTTAGAAAGAAATCAAAATGAATTTCCAGAAGAATTAACTGTAGATCAATTTTTGGCTGATGATAAATTGGCTGAAAGTTCAACAGGAAGAAGAGACTTTTTAAAGTTTTTAGGATTTAGTGTAGCGGCAGCTACATTGGCGGCTTGTGAGTCACCAGTAATTAAGGCTGTGCCTTATGTGGTTAAACCTGAAAATGTGACGCCTGGTATGCCAACTTGGTATGCATCTGCTTATTATGATGGGTCAACTTTTGCGAATGTTTTAGTTAAAACCAGAGAAGGACGTCCAATCTTTATTAAAGGAAATAGAGAGCAAGGCTTTACTAAAGGAGCAATTAATCCTAGAGTTTCCGCTTCAGTTCTTTCGTTGTATGACGGAGAGCGTTTAAAGGATCCTATGGTGGATGGAGCAAAAGTGGCTTGGGGTACGTTTGATTCTAAATTGTCAAATGACCTTGAAAAAGCGGCTAACTCTGGAAAGAAAGTAGTGCTTTTATCTAGTTCTGAAATTAGCCCATCAACACAATCTGCAATTGCTGAATTAACTGCTAAATTAGGTGGTGTTTCAGCTGTAATGGATGATGCCATTATTGATGGAGAAATGATGGAAATGCCAGAATCAAATGTAGAGCATATCCAATATGATACCCTTTCTTTTAATGGTATTAGAAAAGCAAATGAGGAGTCTTTTGGGAAAAATGTTATTCCTAATTACGATTTCTCAAAAGCAAAAGTAATTGTAAGTGTTTCTGCTGACTTCATGAATAATTGGTTGTTAGCAAACGAATATACAGCTCAATACGCGAGCAGAAGAAACCCTGATGGAGATTGGATGAATAAACATTACCAGTTTGAAACTAATATGTCGATTGCTGGTTCTAACGCGGATGTTAGAGGAATGATTAAACCGTCTCAACAAGGGCAAGTATTGTCGATTCTTCATAAAGAAATTGTAGGGTCAGCTTTAGATGGTGTAACAGTAGATTTAGAAGATGGGACGGTTGCAAAAATTAAAGCGGCGGCAAAAGCCTTAAAAGAAAACAAAGGTGCTTCTTTATTAGTTTGTGGTTCAAACAGAAAATCTCACCAAGTTGTTGTTAATTCTATTAACAATGCGTTAGGTAACTATAAGTCAACAATTAACCTGAATAATCCTGTAAACATGTTTATGTCAGAAGACGATAAAATGTCTTCATTAATCAAAGACATGAATGCCGGAAAAGTTGGGGCAATTGTAATGTGGAATACTAACCCAGTATATTCTCACCCGAAAGGTGAGGCATTTAAAACTGGATTGGCTAAAGTAGGAACTTCAGTTGCAATTTCATTGTATGCTGATGAAACGGCTTCAAATTGTAAATATGTTGCGGCTCAAAGTCATGCATTAGAAGCTTGGAATGATTTCAATCCAAAATTAGGACATTATGCTGTTTCTCAGCCAACCATTAGACCATTGCACAACACTAGATCAGTTGGTGAATCAATGTTAGTTTGGGCTGGTCTAGGAGATTATTCTGGAAAAGACAGTACACTGTATTATGACTACATGAAACAAATGTGGGAGAAATATGGGTACCCTGAACAAACAAAATTTTTAACTTTTGAGTCATACTGGAATAATGCGGTTCACAACGGTTGTGATGAGTCAGATGTTGTAGCTGCTACAGAAATGCCATTTAATGGTAATTTAAGTGCAGCCGCTAAAGATATCGCAGCAATTAAAGGTGGTGAATTAGAAGTACAATTATATACTAAAACATCAATTGGTGATGGATCAATGGCAGGTAACCCTTGGTTGCAAGAAATGCCTGATTCAATTACTAAAGTAACCTGGGATAACTACTTTACTATGAATCCTTCTGATATGGAAGGAAAATATAGTACAGAGTTAGGGCAAGAAAGTCCATCTGATATGGCTACGGTAACGGTTGGAGAGGTGTCTTTAACTTTGCCAGTATTCCCTCAGCCAGGACAAGCACCTGGAACAGTTGGAGTGGCTTTAGGTTATGGTAGAGGTGCTAACGGTGAAAAAATCGGAAAAGCGGCTTACCAAACTACTGAGTATGGAAATCATGAGTCTGGAAGCAATGGTGGTAAAGTAGCCATTGGGGCAAATGCGTTTGCATTTATGCAAGATGGTGATTATGCTGTTACTTCTGCTTCAATCGCAAATGCAAATAAAACTTATAACTTGGCTTGTACGCAAACGCATGCAACAGTTATGGGTAGAAATTCAATTGTAAAGGAAACAACTTTAGATATTTACAAGTCGGCAGATAAATCGGCTTATAATCATAGTCATACCCTTCACAGTGGTTGGAATCATGACGAGAAAGACATCAATGAATTCTCATTGTGGGATGAACATCCAGTTGAAAATGTTGGTCACCGTTGGGGAATGTCAATTGATTTGAATTCTTGTATCGGTTGTGGATCTTGTTTAATTTCATGTCAGTCTGAAAACAACGTGCCAGTTGTTGGTAAAGATGAAGTAAGAAGAGGACGTGAGATGCACTGGTTAAGATTAGATAGATATTATGCTTCTGATATTGAGCCAGCGGTAGGGACAAAAGGTGAGGAGTTTGAAACAGAAGGGTTCGCTGGTTTACAAGAACCTGCAGAAAATCCAACTGTTGTGCACATGCCAATGATGTGTCACCACTGTAACCATGCCCCATGTGAAACGGTTTGTCCAGTTGCGGCAACTACCCACTCAAATGAAGGGTTAAACATGATGGCTTACAACAGATGTATCGGAACAAGATATTGTGGAAATAACTGTCCTTACAAAGTAAGAAGATTTAACTGGTTTAACTACCCATCTTACAGAAAATTCACTGAGGTGAATCCAGCGCAAGATGATTTAGGAAGAATGGTACTTAACCCTGATGTAGTTGTTAGAACTAGAGGAGTTATGGAAAAATGTTCTTTCTGTGTTCAAAAATTACAAGCTGGTAAATTAGTAGCTAAGAAAGAAGGAAGAAAATTAGTTGATGGAGATGTAAGTACAGCTTGTGCTGAAGTTTGTCCAACTAATGCAATTACAGTTGGAGATTGGAATGATAAAGATTCTGCAGTAAGAAAATCAACTACAGATAATAGAGCTTATCAAGCCTTAGAAGAAATAGGTGTTAAGCCAAATGTTTGGTATAAAGTTAAAGTTAGAAACGAAAAGAATGAAGCTTTAGCAGAATTACAAAAATCTCATGGACATGGTGGTGGACACCATGAAGGAGAGGAATCTCACGGAGAAGAACATGGAGGTGAACACGCAACTGAGGAAGCTCACCATTAATAAATTGAATTGTTAAGTTTTAAAAAACATAAGCATAATGCATAAAGAATCAGCAATAAGAGAACCTTTAATACTTGGTCACAAAACGTACCATGATATTACAGAAGACGTATGTAGATCTATTGAAGGAAAAGCGCCAAGAGCATGGTATATCATGTTTGGAATCGCTTTATTAATTGGACTTTACGGAGTAGGATGTATTTTATACCTTTTGGGTACCGGTATCGGAACTTGGGGTCTGAATAAAACTGTTGAGTGGGCATGGGATATTACCAACTTTGTATGGTGGGTAGGTATCGGACACGCCGGAACATTAATCTCGGCAGTACTTTTATTATTCCGTCAAAAATGGAGAATGGCCATTAACCGTTCTGCTGAAGCTATGACAATCTTTGCCGTATTTATGGCTGGATTATTCCCATTAATTCACATGGGACGTCTTTGGGTAGGGTACTGGGTATTACCATTACCAAATCAATTTGGTTCTTTATGGGTTAACTTTAACTCACCATTATTATGGGACGTATTTGCGATTTCAACTTATTTGTCGGTATCTTTCGTATTCTGGTATATCGGACTAATTCCTGACTTTGCAACGATTAGAGATAGAGCGAAATCTCCAGTAGCTAAAAAAGCTTATGGTTTGATGTCTTTCGGTTGGTCAGGACGTGCAAAACATTGGAACAGATTTGAAATCGTTTCATTGGTACTTGCTGGTTTAGCAACACCGTTAGTATTCTCTGTACACTCTATTGTATCGTTTGACTTTGCCACTTCAGTTATTCCAGGTTGGCATACCACAATTTTCCCACCTTATTTCGTTGCTGGGGCGGTATTCTCTGGATTTGCAATGGTACAAACTTTAATGTTAGTGTTAAGAAAAGGTTTACACCTTGAGGCATACATCCATACAAAGCATATCGAATACATGAATATCGTAATTATGGTTACCGGATCGATTGTAGGGGTAGCTTATTTAACGGAGTTATTCATGTCGTGGTATTCTGGTGTGGAGTATGAAGCTTATGCTTTCTTAAATAGAGCAACAGGACCTTATTGGTGGGCTTATGCATCAATGATGTCAGCTAACGTATTATCACCACAATTTATGTGGTTCAAAAAATTAAGAACAAGTTTATTATTTACATTCTTTATTTCGATTATTGTAAATATCGGAATGTGGTTTGAGCGTTTTGTAATTATCGTAACATCAATCCACCAAGATTTCTTACCATCATCATGGTCTATGTTCTACCCAACTTGGGTTGATATAGGGGTTTACGTTGGAACTATCGGATTATTCTTTGTATTCTACATGGCTTACGTAAGATACTTCCCTGTATTAGCTATTTCTGAGGTAAAAACAATCTTAAAGTCTTCTGGGGAATCTTATAAAAATGGTACTGCGCCATTGCATGATCATTCTCATGAAGCAAAAGTAGTGGTTGAAGAAACAACTGAGGTTGTTGAAGAGGTTAAAGAAGAAAAAGTAGAAGAAGTTTCGGAAGAAGATAATACTGGGAAAATCAATTCACTAATGGATATCATTGGTAAGGCAACAGCCGACCAAAAAGATGACTTAAAATTGATTTCAGGTGTTGGACCAAAACTAGAAGAAACTTTAAATGGTATTGGAATTTTTACTTTCGAACAAGTAAGTAAAATGACCAAAAACGAATATGATTTGCTTGACTCAATTACTAAAGCCTTCCCAGGAAGAGCAGAGAGAGATAATTGGGCTGCACAAGCAAAAGAACTAATGAACAAACAAAACTAATATATCATGGCAGAAAGAGTAATATATGCAATGTATGATGATGATGATGTAACCAAAACAGCAGCAAAAAAATTAGTTGCTGATGGCATTCACATATCTGACGTGTTTTCACCGTTTCCTATTCACGGTATTGATCCAATTATTGGGGTTAAGCATACAAGATTAGGGATTGTAGCCTTTTTCCTTGGTTTATTAGGAATGTCTTTAGCTTTGATTGGAATGCGTTATTTTATGATTGTAGATTGGCCAATGAATATCGGTGGTAAACCAAACTTTTCATTGTTAGAAAATTTACCATCATTTATTCCAATTACATTTGAGTTCACCGTATTATTTGCTGGACACGGGATGGCTATAACTTATTTATTAAGAAATAAAACATTACCAGGTATGCCTGCAGATAATCCGTATCCAAGAACTACGGATGACAGATTTGTAATGGAAATTAAATTGTCTGAGAATTCTGATTTTACAGCAGCTGATTTACACGAAAAAATCAAACAAACAGATATCATTCAATTAGAAGAAAAAGATTATAAAATTATTAAATAAGCTGACATGAACAAACGTTATAAGACAATAAAATTATTGGCAATTGCTGGTTTGGCTTTTGGATCAACTTTAACTTCATGTGTGTCTGATTCAAACTCACCAGGTTTAGAGTACATGCCAGATATGTATAGATCGGCACCAATTGAACCTTACGTAGATTACGGTGAGTTTCAAGGTAAATATGTAGATTCTGTTGTAAAAGCAAATCCTGCTTTATTACCGCCGGTTGGAACTATTCCATCTTCTGGAAACAGCTTAAATGATTTACCATACGAACATGGTGCACCTTACGGATTTGATAAGTCTCATGGGTTATATGAAGTGGCTTTTGATTCTACTGGATATGAAGATGCAGCAGCAGATGTAAATCCAATCGCATTTTCTGAAGAGGTGTTGAAAGACGGAAAAAGATTATACGGAAATTTCTGTATTCACTGTCATGGTGAGAAAGGAGATGGTCAAGGGTCTGTAGTTACAAATAGTAACGGAAAATTTCCACCACCACCATCATATACTAATCAATTAAAAGATTTACCTGCTGGTCAAATATTTTATTCAATTACGTATGGAAAAGGATTGATGGGATCACACGCTTCTCAATTAACAAAAGAGGAAAGATGGAAAATCGTTTACTACGTTCAAAAATTACAGGGTAAAACACCAGGTGAGGAACTAGTAGAAAATGTAGAAAGTGATTCAACAGTAGTGGTTGAGTAAAATTATTTGGTTTTAATTAGAATATAAAAAATAAACACATGGAATTTCAAATTTCAGCAAAAGCAAAAAAAGTAATATTCGGATTAGTTGGTGTAGGACTAGCTTTATTCCTTATAGGTATATTTACGGATGGTTCTGACCAAAAAACAACAAGAATACAATATGCTACGGAAACCGGTTGGTCAGTAGCCATTAAAAGAGTGGTAGAGGGTGTGGCCTCATACGTGCTGTTAGGGGCGGGAATTGTAGTTGCAATTTTCTTAGCTTTAACCTTTACAGATGGTGGTTATACCGATTTTCATGGACATCACTTAGGTCATATTTATCAATATTTTGACAGTGAAATGGTTGAGTCTGATAAAATCTTAAAGAATAAATCAGCTTTCTTAAATAAAGGTTTTTTCTGGGGCGCAACAATCGTTTACATTGCCATTTATACATTATTCTATTTAGGATTTAGAAAAAGATCGTTAAGAGAAGATATTGAAGGTGGAACAAAAATTCACTTTAAAAACTTTGCAAAAGCAGCTTTGTTCTTGGTGTTGTTTGGATATTCAAGTTCAACTTTATCTTGGCACTGGTTAATGTCAATTGATGCACATTGGTTCTCAACTTTATATGGTTGGTACGTATTCTCAGGAATGTGGTTAACGGCTATGGTGTCAATTATGTTATTAGTACTTTATTTGAAAAAATTAGGACATTTAACCATTGTTAATGATAGCCATATTCATGATATAGGAAAATGGATTTTTGCCTTAAGTTTCTTATGGTCTTATTTATTCTTCTCACAATTCATGTTATACTGGTATTCAAATATTGGTGAAGAGGTAATTTACTACAGATTTAGATTTGACAATTATAAATTTATTTTCTGGGGAATGTTTGCTGTAAACTTCATCATCCCAATGTTAATTTTAATGTCAAGAGAAGCCAAAAGACATATCGGAATTTTAGTAACGGTTTGTTTTATCATCATCATTGGACACTGGGTAGACATGTTTATGTTAGTTACACCTGGTTCAATGGGAGAGTTTGGTAAAATTGGAATGGTAGAAATTGGACTATTTATGTTATTTGCTGGTGTATTTGCATACTGGGTATTAAATACCTTAACAAAAGCACCATTGGTTCCTAAAAACCACCCATATTTAGATGAAAGTAAACATCACGATATTTAATTAACTTAAAACATTTTTAAACACACACAGAAATTATGATATTTTGGATTTTAGTAATATTAGGTTTAGTTACCGCTACTCAATTAATGAGAGTTTCATTATTGGCTAGAAAATTAAGTGGAAAAAATGAAGAGGATATCTCTGATGCTGAAAACAACATGAATGCCATTTTCATTGGAATTTTTGCGTTGCTAATGTTGGGTTCTGTTGCCTACATGATCTACAAATACGGAACAGGGTTAATTGGTGAAGCAGCTTCTGAACACGGAGAAAGTATTGACTTCTTATTCAATATCAACTGGATAATTGTATTATTTGTATTCTTTGTAACCAATTTTGTTCTATTCTACTTCTCTGTTAAATATAGAGGTAAAAAAGGTAGAACGGCTTACTATTTCCCACATGATAATAGATTGGAAATGATTTGGACCATTATTCCAGCCTCAGCTTTAGCTGTAATCATTATTTTAGGATTAAATACATGGAACGATATCACATCTAAGCCTTCAGATAACGCTAAAGTTGTAGAGGTGTTTGGAGAGCAGTTTTCATGGACGGTTAGATATGCAGGAGAAGATAACAAATTAGGTTACGCGGATTATAAATTGACAACAGGTTCAAATCCTTTAGGTGTAATGACTGTTGAATCAATGGAAGATGCGATTTCAGAAATGCAAGCTACGGTTGATAAATTAAAAGCAAAGTTAGAGGCTTCTGAAAAAGGTGAGGCAGTTTATTCTGTTGCGGATGAAATGGAAATGGAATTGAGAATGGAGAAATTCGCACGTATCAAAGAAAGAATTGTAAACATGCAAAAAAGAGCAAATCCAGAAAAGTTATTGGTGGCTAATGATGACTACATGACTAAAATGGAATTGCATTTAGTTAAAGGTCAAGAGTACCAATTTATTTTTAGATCTAAAGATGTTATGCACTCAGCTTATTTCCCTCACTTTAGAGCACAAATGAACGTAGTGCCTGGTATGAGAACTAAATTTAAATTCAAGCCTACTATTTCAACTGCTGAAATGAGAAATAAAAGAGGAGATGACAATTTTAATTATGCTTTATTGTGTAACAAAATTTGTGGAGAAGGTCACTCTAACATGAAAATGATTGTGGTTGTAGACGATTCTGAAGAAGAGTTTATGGCTTGGAAAAAAGAAAATACTAAAGCACCAATCGCTAAAAATTAATAAAATATTATTCTAATATAGTTATGTCAGCACACGCACACACACATCACAAAGAGAGTTTTATTACTAAATATATATTTAGTCAAGATCATAAAATGATCGGAAAACAATTCTTAATTACGGCTATTTTTATGGCTATTGTTGGGGTATTCTTATCTGTATTGTTCAGAATTCAGTTAGGATGGCCAGGTGAAAGCAACAGCTTTTTAAATGCCTTTTTAGGAGATACTTGGGCACCAGATGGTGTTTTACACAGAGGTATGTATCTTGGTCTGGTAACCATACACGGAACCATTATGGTATTCTTTGTATTAACCGGTGGACTTTCAGGAACATTTAGTAACGTCTTAATCCCACTTCAAATTGGAGCAAGAGATATGGCGTCTGGATTCCTAAACATGGTATCTTATTGGTTATTCTTCTTGTCTTCAATCTTAATGGTTTACAGTTTATTTTTAGAAACTGGACCTGCAAGTGCTGGTTGGACCATTTATCCACCTTTAGCTGTTTTTGAAGAAGGAATTCAAGGATCAGGAATGGGGATGACGGTATGGTTAATTTCTATGACTATTTTCGTAGCGTCTTCTTTAATCGGATCATTGAACTATATCGTAACGGTATTAAACTTAAGAACAAAAGGGATGAAAATGACAAGATTGCCATTAACCATTTGGGCATTCTTTGTAACAGCTATTATCGGGGTGTTATCATTCCCAGTTTTAGTGTCTGCTGTTGTTTTAATGATTATGGATAGAACCTTAGGAACTTCTTTCTATATTTCTGATGTAATTGTTGGAGGTGAAATGATGGAGCAATCTGGTGGTTCACCAATCTTATACGAACACTTATTCTGGTTCTTAGGACACCCTGAGGTATACATTATTTTATTACCAGCTTTAGGATTAACATCTGAAATTGTATCGTCAAATGCACGTAAACCAATTTTTGGATATAGAGCCATGATTGGATCAATCTTAGCGATTGCTTT
>PDWJ01004458.1_pt1 | contig 12746 bp, 7 predicted proteins | sample 1430881 | NCBI WGS metagenome assembly PDWJ01 (sample SAMN01162460, study PRJNA174530) | Oral metagenome, whole genome shotgun sequencing project. | biome: Marine environment; feature: Marine mammal; material: Swab sample of the gingival sulcus; isolation source: swab sample of gingival sulcus... | reverse complement strand
GACGATTGCAAAATAACATAAAAAAAACATTGAATCCAAATAAATTCAATGTTTTTTTCTTATTATTCCCTAAATTACTGAAGAGTTAGGGTTTAAAATTAAAAAAGTATTAGATTTAACTAAGAATTTATTATTGGTATGTTTGGTAATTGTTTGATTATGAGTGTTTTAAGTTTGTGGTTAGTAGTTCAACGAATTATTGATACATTTATGCGTTGTTAATTTCGCGTAAAGCTCTTTTACTTCTAATTCTTAGCGACAATGATGCAAAGACAAAATAAACAAACGTCATAGTAATAAGTATATAAAACTCATTGGTAACATATTGAAAATCTACCCCCATAGTTCTTATTCGGATATAAGCTGCCACAATATGGGTGCTTGGTAAAATATTTCCAAACCAATTTAAAATTTCAGGTATCATAAAATGAGGCCATGACATTCCTGTTAAAAACAAAACAAGTGGCGATAAAAATGCTAAGAATATAATGGCGTGTTCTCGTTCTTTGAATATTTGTGATATAGCAATACCCAGAAATATGGTACTCAAAACAAAAGGTAGAAGAATGTACAAAACTGTAATAAAGTTATTTTGATACGGCAGGTCAAACCAATCGCTCACAAATACAAAGTTGAATACAATATTTATTAAGCTGATAAGAACATAAACAGCTGAACGTCCTAATATAACAGCCCAAAAAAATCCTTTAGGGATATGATGTGTTAAACATACTTTAGTTTTACTTTCTTCTCGTCTACTGCCTGCAACTAAACCAATACCAATTAACAATGTCTGTTGAATTATAACTAATATCAAACCTACAACAACATAGGTACTATAACTGGAATTTCTATTAAACAGCTGATTGAGATTCATTTGTATGGGAGTTTGTTTAATAAAAGTTTTTGAGTGGTTCACTCCTTTTATCATCATTTTTTTTATCTCAATACCTCCCGACAATGTTCCAACTGATTTTAAAGCTCCTATAAGTGTTTCTTTATATATCAAAAAATATGAAGCATCACAATATACGCCAACTTTTTCTAAACTGCCTGAATAAATAGATTTTTCAAAATCTTTTGGAATATAAATAACACCTTTTACTTTTTCGTTCCAAAATAGTTCTTTGGCTTCTTCCATACTTGAACAAACATTGGTAATATGCAACTGTGGGGCTGCATCGGTCATCTGAATTGCTTTTCGACTTAAAGGTGTATGGTCTAAATCGACTATGGCAACAGGTATTTCGGTAAGCGTACCCGGATAATATGCTACTGAATAAACAATAGGGTAAACTAGCACGGCTATCAATAATATGAGCAATGCACCAAAATCTTTTACTATCAATCGCAATTCTTCAATAAACGAAAGATATATAACTCTAAATGTGGTTGAAATTAATCGTTTCATAATTGTTGCAATTTTTTATCGTCTGCCCCATTGGTCGGGATTTGTCAAGCGTTTTTTCATATTAGGAAATGCCAGCATGCCAAGCAAAAAGAAAACTATTAAAATTATAAAATCCATTCGTAAACTGTACAAAGGCTGCCCCCTTAGGCTCTCGCCCAAAAAGATATGAAGCCAAAATGTATAAGGAAATAACCATGAAATAATATTGGCTATCAAAGGCATTGCCATAAAGGGATAGGTTAAACCCGAAAATGAAAATGAGAGCAATGAATAAGCACTTCCTAAGGATAAAGACAAGCGCATATTATTGGTTATAGCTAAAAATAATACAGCAATAGCTTGATAAGCAATTATTAATAAAAATTCGGAAATTAAAACTACCATTATGTTGCCTTTAAAAGGAGCTTCCAAAATTCTAAATATAATCAGATTCATAATCATGGCATCAACAAAAAATAGTATTGTATAAGGTATGTATTTCCCTGATATTGCATTGATTATATTGTTGTTTGCTGTTTTCATAAGTTCGCCCGCGGTAGCTTCTTTTAGTTCGCTTCCAAGAGCATATATGCTGATAAGAAATGTGAAAACAATTAGCATCACCGGTAATAAGCCTACTACCAAAAAATAGGCATAATTCCCAAAAGGATTAAATAATTGATGAATATCTAAACTAACAGGCTCGGCTTTGGCTTCGGCTTGGGTAAAATAATCGCCTTCTTTTAAATTATTTTTTATTTTTATATTACTGTTTATACTCGCTATGGCTTTGTATATTCCCGATTGTAAGTTGCCACCCAGCACCAAGTTACTGTTATTGGCAAAAACACTTACTTCGGCAAATTCGGTACTCGTAACATTTTTTTCTAATTTTTCGGGAATAACCAATGCACCCGAAACCTCGCCTCGAAATATTTTACTTTTAGCTTCTTTCACGTCCGAAGAATATTCAGCTATTTTTACCAGTGGTGATGCTTCTACTGAGCTTATTATTTTTCGGCTCAAATTAGATTGGTCTAAATCGACTACCGTTATGGGGATTTCTCGTATTGAACCTGCTGAAAATAAATACTCTAACACCAGAAAAGACAGCCCCGGAGCAAAAAGTATAAAGAAAAATAAAGCTTTTCGTTTCAATAAACGATGTACCTCTCTTTTGGCAACCAAGTATATTGTAAGAATATTCATAACCGTTTTAATTTATTAATGTAAAATCAACACTTCGTTAAATCAAAGAAACAAATCTAAATCGCTGATATTCAACTGATTACAATACAAGATATTGAAGTAAAGTTCTAATTATCAGCTGTTTACGTAAAATAACGAATTATTGTAAAACAAGACAGTAGTTTAAACACAAGTATCTAAATGTGTGGTACAAACTTCTCATTACCATGTAATTGATTACATATTACAAGTGTGGTAATTTTTCAAGAATTTAAAAGTACGAAATAAAAAACTTTTAGCTCAAAATACTATCTGATGTTTTTAATGCTCCTTAATAAAAATTTAATTTCTTAAAGTTTTGCCCTCGAAACATGCACTATAATTTACAAAATTTGATAGTGTTTTTGTACCTAACTTTAGTAAATTTTATATTGCAATTTTAGTGTTCACAATGCAGCCTTATGATACACAATTCGGGTTAAGTTTATTTGATATTATCCCAATTTACAATTACGCTCATTCCCGGGCGTAAATCTTCTATTGCTTTTACGGGTTCGGCATGTACTTCAAATGTTTTCATATCAAAATCGCCCGAGGTTTTGGTTGCTGTCCAAGTTGCAAAACTGGGCAATACGTTGATGTAGGTAATTTTTATATCTACTTCTTTATTGCCTATTGCAGGTATTCTTGCTTTAATTACTTTGCCTTTTTTTATTTTTGCAAGAAAATCTTCTCTTACATTGAAAGTAATCCAACTTTTACTCAGGTCTACAAGTGTAACCACAGGAAATCCCGTAGGCACCAGCTCGCCCTCTTCGGCTATAATATTAGAGACTTCGCCTGATTGGGTTGCTACTACACGAATTTCTTTCAGATAAGAATTAACCTCTTTCAATGCGCCTTTGGCTTTTTCTACTAAAGCCGATGCTGCTGCTTTGTCTTCGTTTCTGGCGCCTTTTTTTGCTTTTTTGTAAATAGATTCGGCTGCTTTTTCGGTTTCTTTTGCCGCTTTCATTTTCATTTCAACTTCGTCTTTTCTTTGTTCGGCAACAACGCCCTCTTTGAAAAGATTATTAATTCTTTCAAAACTTTTTTCGGCAAAATCGGCGGCAGCTTTAGCTTTTTGCCATGTGTTGTAGGCTGCTTGTATATCTTCTTCTCTGGCGCCGTTGTTAGCTTTTTTAGCTTGAGCTTGAGCTGCACTTTTCATTGCTTCCACTTGAGCCAATTTAGCTTCCACTTCGGGACTTACAATTTTATATAAAAAATCTCCTTTTTTCACTTCTTGTCCTTTTTTCACGACCAGACTGTCGATACGTCCGGGCAATTTAGACCCCATTTTTATTTGGGGCGCTTCTACTTGACCTTGAATTTCTAAAGGCAATTTTTCATTAAGTTTAAAAAATGCCATCACTATAAAAACAGTGATAAAAATAGCCAATACAGTAACAATGATTACGTTTATCTTTTTCATTTTTCAATTTTTATTTTCTGTTAATATCTTATGTTTTTATTCTGTTATTTTTATTCGTAATAGGTGTTTTAGGTTGATTATTTGTTAAGGGGGGAATATTATTGATGTCCTTTTTGTTGGTATTCGTTAAAAGTTTCTGATTTACCTATGTAGTATAAAAGTTTTGCCAAAACAGAATCATAATGATACATTGCTTGTAGGCGTTCTATTCTTACTTTGGCTTTTGCCAAATTTGCATCTAAAACTTCTGATGCTGTTGAAAATCCTTGTGTAAAAGCTTTGTTTCGTACTCTGTAATATTCATCGGCAAATTCTTCGGCGGTTTTTAAGTTTTCAATTTCTTCGATATACATTTCTGCTTCGTTGTAGAGTTTGGTAACAACGGCGTTGATGTCTGATTCTACTTTTTCGTATGTAAAATCTACGCGTTGTACTTCTAATTCTGACGATTGTAATTTTCTAAACCGTGTAGAGCCGTCAAAAATATTCCACTGAAGTCCAACTCCCACAAAGTATTTGGGCATGGTTTCGGCTACGTCTATATCAGCAAGACGATAGTTTCCGGCTAAAGTTATTGTGGGCAAATAACTCTCAAATTCAACTCCATGCTTAGTTTTGAGCAGTTGTTTTTTAAAATCTACTTTTTTCAACAATAAACTATGAGCTTTGGCATCGGCAAGAAATGTTTCAAGAGGTGGTAACTCATCATTAATGAATAAGTTAGATACTGGTATCAGTTCCGAATTTTCTTGATTTGCCAAAACGTTATCTAATCCTTCTGCTGCAATTTCAATTGTTCGTTCTGCCTTGCTCAGTTCTCTTTGAGCTTCGGAGTAGTAAACTTTAGTATGTAAAAATTCGGCATTAGGAATTATACCTTCTTTTTTCATTTTTTGAGCGTCCAACATGTGTTTTTCCATTGTTTCGTACACTTCTTGTCTAACTTTTAGGGCTTCCCTTGCCAGCACCAATCCAAAATACCTTTCAACGAGTGTACTGCTTAGTTCAGATTTTAAAATTTCTTGCTCATTGAGGGCTTCTTTATGGTAGATAGATGCCACTTTATTTCCGGCTCTTATTTTTCCGCCTGCGTATATTGGCATAATCAGGTTGGCATGTAGCGAACCGAATTGTTTTTTTTGTATTGTTTTTGTCCAATCGGCTGCTTCTATTTTTTCTAAACCTTCTGCCAGTTTTTCGCGCGCTAACATTGTTGAAAAATTTTCATCAAAAACAGGAATTATCTGCGAGGTGTTGGGGTCGGGATTAGGTATATCGGAAAATCTACCATACTTCGACAAAGCAAGATAAAGAGGTGTGATACTTTCTTTAATGGGGTTCATGTCAATGGTTATATCATCCGACATCATGGAGTAAGCCGCCATTAATGATATACGAGGTAGAAACAATCCTCTTTGGGCTTTCATTTCTCTTTCTTTAGCGTCAACGTGACTTTGACTCGCTTTTATTCCCAAGTTGTTTTCAAAACAAAGCTTAAGAGCTTGTTCATAGGTTATGCTTTTTTGAGCAATTCCCATTTCAAAGGTCAAAACGACTACTATCAATAGTCCTAAAAATCTTTTATACATCATTTTCTTTTATTTTAATCCTTTAATACAAAAATCAATTACTCGTTGTTGGTCTTTTTGGTTCCAATCATTGTGTCCGAAAAAGTTTTTCAATCGTAGATTAATAAATACTATCGGGTATTCAATCACCAAGTAAAAAACCTCTTCAACAGTTATGTTTTTATTAACTTCTTTAAGTCTGTGTCCTCGTTCCAAAGCGGCAACTATAATGTTTTTAATATCTAATCGTTGATTATCAGATATTTGGAAATTGTAATCGTGCATTAGAACGTATAGAAATTTTATACTTACGGGGTTTTCCCTTGCTGCTGCAAATATTTCTTCTATTAATGTTTTTACAAGTTCGGTTATACTTGTTTCGGTTTGCAACAACATTTTCATTTTATCTATCAAAAAAGTAATTTTATCTGCCAGTAGAGCATTTACCATATCCTCTTTTGATTTATGAAAGCGGTATAAATACCCGTCTGCAACGCCTGCCGTTCTTGCTATTTCTGCAATAGATGCGTTTCCATAGCCTTTTTTCACTATCAGCTTCATTGCTGACTCGTTGATACGTTTAATTTTTTGGGTGTCTAATTGTCGTGCCATTTTTGAGTGAATATTCATTCATTTATTTTCGGAGTGCAAGAGTAGATAAAAAATTTATATCTGCAAAATTATTTTTCAAAAAAAGATGAAAAAAATTAGTCGGTTATTTGTAATCTTTTGTAAATTAGGTGTTTGAGGACTTAGATTTTTTCTTAAAAAACTTTTAATTAACAGTGCCTTATTTTTATTGTAAGTGTTTTGTAGTTGGGGGTTTTGGTACTTATGTATTTTAACTTGTTGATTTTCATCGTTTTGAGTTTTAATTTTCAATTCTCAATTTTCAATTTAATACGGTGTTGTTCTTTATTGTAAAATAAAAACAGTAAATTTGCGGTAATTTGAGAGTGGGATAGGTTTTCTATTGCTCATTCGGGGGTAGAAATATGTTGTGTGATTTTAAAGTTTTCACAACAAGCCAAAAAATCTTATATTTTTAGCGTTTACTGTTATCACTTTTACTTTTTACAGCTCATACATATCAACACTTCGTTAAATTAAGAGTGAAAAATTAAAAATTAAGAATTTAATACATTGATAATCAATCAGTTATAAGAATTATGTAAGTGTTGGTATAAACGGCTGATTATCAGTTGTTTATAAAAAAATAACGAACTATTGACATATCATATAATGAAATAAAAGTGATTGAAAAGAGGCAGGGATAGGATGATTATAGGGAGGGAGACGGAAGACCGAAGATGGAAGACGGAAGACAAATTTCTGTCTTCTAATTTTCAATTTCTCACTTACAACTAAAAAAACAAACATATGAAAAACATACAAAAATTACTTTTGCTTAGCGATACCGAACTTTATACAAGTTCAAATATTCTTAAATTAGAAAATTCAGTACAAAAATTAATAAATTCTTCAGAAGAGCAATCCTACGCATCATGGGGCAAAGAATATTTGAGGCGTGCGAGAAAACCACAATATCTTAGCGGTTTACCCAACGATAAAGCCCGCCACCAATGGGCTGAACAATGTTTTTTATTGCTTCGTAAATTAAATTTCGGAATCTTCGATTTAATGAAACAACGAACCGAAGAACATCCTAACAAAGTACTGTTTAGAGAAATTTATACAGATAAAGATATTCGTTGGTCTTACAGTCAGGTGTATAATCGAATGATAGAAATTGCAGCCTTCCTGCGACGAATAGAACCTGACAATCCGCGTGTTATTTTATACCTGAAAAACAGTATAAACGGAGCATCAACTGACTTGGCATGTATGGCATACGGAATTTATAACATACCTCTAAGTGTACATTTCAACGAAGAGGTTTTAACATATATTTTTCAAAAAACAAAAGCAAACATACTTATTACCGACAATATAAAACGTTTAGAAACTGCAAAAGCGGCGGCAAAAAAAGCTAAACTGAAAATGACTTTTATTGTTACCGAAGCCGAAACAGCAGAGCAAGCAAAGTCGGATTATTTTTTAAACAAAGAATTGAAATCAGGGAAACTTTCCGAAAGTAAAAAATATCTTGATAAATTCCCCAAACGGAGTATCGATAGGGTGGCAACTACCATGTTTACCTCAGGAAGTACCGGAGTACCTAAAGGTGTATCTTTTTCAGAATATAATATCGTAAGTAAACGATATGCACGCGCAGCAGCTTTGCCAAAGGTGGGAGAGGATGAACTTTTTATTTGTTATCTGCCTCTTTTTCATACTTTTGGGCGCTACCTCGAAATGACGGGAAGTATTTTCTGGGGCGGTACTTATGTGTTTGCAGGTAATCCCTCGGTGGCTACCTTGCTTAGCCTGTTTCCAAAAGTAAATCCAACGGGATTTATAAGTGTGCCGGTACGTTGGGTGCAAATTTACGAGAAATGTATGAAACACATAAAACCTCAAATGAGTGTAAATGAAATTAAAGAAATTATACAAAAAACAGTAGGCACAAAATTAAACTGGGGATTGTCGGCGGCAGGTTATCTTGACCCCAAAATATTTAAGTTTTTCATACGCAACGGTATCAATCTGAATAGCGGTTTCGGTATGACGGAAGCTACCGGCGGTATAACAATGACGCAGCCCGGTAAATATGTAGAAAACTCAACAGGAATAGCACTTCCGGGTATGGAAACACGCCTTAAACCTAACGGCGAGTTGGAACTGAAAAGCCATTATTTGGGCAGATATTTTGATGGAAATATAGGACTACAAGAACGCATACCTTATCCTTACGAAGATGATTATTGGTTGTCTACGGGGGATATATTCCGAATTGATGCCGACGGAAATCATGAAATAATTGACCGAGTAAAAGATATATACAAAAATAGCAAAGGACAAACCGTTTCGCCCGGACATATTGAGAAAAAATTTACAGGTGTTCCTGCCGTGAAATCAACCTTTCTAATAGGCGACGGACGTGCACACAACGTATTATTAATTGTGCCGGATAAAGACGACCCTATATATTCTTCTTTCAAAACAGAAGCCAATTTATGGGAATATTATCGTCAAATAATAATGACAGCCAACAAAGAACTTGCCTCATATGAAAGAATTGTGAATTTTAAAATTATAGAAAGAAATTTTGATGCCGAAAAAGGCGAACTTACACCTAAAGGTACATTTAAACGTAAACAAATTTTACAAAATTTCAATAAAATAATTGAAGAACTATATGTTTCAAATAAAATTGAATTTGATCTTGAAACTTTTAAAATTGTTATTCCCAGATGGTTGTATAGAGATATGGGTATATTGGAAACCGATATTTATAAAATTAAAACCGGTATAAAAAATAAAACTACGGGAGATAGCTTAACAATTTCGCGAGCTAAAGAAAAAAATCAATTTTTGGTAGGAAATTTAATCTACCATGTAGAAAATGCACAAATTGACCTCGGCAGAATGATAAGACAACCTCTGCTTTGGGCAGGCAATCCTGAACTTACTACATTTTTCCCGTGTAAAGACAGTTATGAATTGCCACTAAAACAATTTTCGGCACAAGTTTGCATAAGCTGCACCAATAAGCCGCAAAACGTCATATCTTCTACCCCACAAGGCATAAACGACCCTGAACTAATTTCTCTCAACAAGCTGCTTTACTCAATAATGTTTGCCAAACAAGAAACAGCCATGAATAGTCTTGAGAAAATAGAAAATCTATTTTCGTCTTACGACAAATATAAATCGGATATTGTAAGAAGAAGATTGGAAGCCTTAGCCTGTCACAAATCAGACGATTTAAGAATGAACGCATATCGCATATTATTATTGAGCGACCCGGAACCAAACTATTCTCAAATATTCCCAAGTTTTATAAATTCAGGCAAACCATTTCTGAATATGGAAATGATAGAGAAAATAGCTCAAAAAGATTTTGGAATAAAACAATTAAATGCTTTCAGAAAAAGAATGCACGCATATCGCAAAAAATTTAATAAAAAACAAAACCAGCAAACAAAACAACAATTTGCAGCAATTTTTGAATTACTTAAGCATTTTGGATATAAAAATTTTGGATATTATGGTACAATACGTGCCGAATTGACAAATTGGATACTGCTTAAAGATGAAAAATTTCTCTCGAAAAAAGCAGAGGAGATACATAAAAAACTGTACTTAAAATTTGAACAATCTGTCTTGTATGAAAATCCTCAGATTTCAAGACCCCAATGGGAAAATAAAATTGCTTTTGACGATGATTTTTCTGATACTGAAAAAGAAAAAATAATAAACCTACTTTCCGAATCGCAATTTTTATTACAATCTATAATAATAATATACGACGACCCGAAAATAAAATTATCAGACATAGGCAACAACGGAATATGGATTTCACACGACACCATGTACCCCAATTACAAATACTATAGAGTAGCAATTAATACCAACACCGGTAAGCATTTTGACCTACTCGTTGTATTGGCAAAAGAAGCCTTACAAAGTGCCTATTCCGAACTCCTTTTTAAACATATTGCCATATCGGGACATCCTTTCGGCACACCTATAATGGCTAAATTTGGATGTATAAACTATAAAGCCGGCGCTTACTCTACCGAATATGTAAATGCACCAACAACATGGGAAAGAATAAGTACTCTTACACAAATGTCGTCGTCGCAAGAAAAACAAAAACGCAATGCTTGGCGAAAATTATTCATTGCCTCAATGAGTACATTGTACAGGGCATGGCAAAAATGCGAAAACGAACTTACAGTTTGTCGTTTCAATCCGGCAAATGTCGTTATTCCGGAAAATGATTTTTCATATAATTCAAAAATATTATCGGTAAGCAATAAAAAACAAAAAACCACTCTTTTACAAATATGCACCACCTTGTATTATCATTTTTATCTAAAAACAGAGGCGCATTATCCTAATATGAGTAAGAAATTAAATCCGGCTTGGATATTTCATGCCCTGTGCGAAGCATTTGGCGGAAACGAAGCAAAAAAAATGCTTGTTAAAATGACCAACAATGCCAAAGCATATACACTGCTTACAGATATAGAAAAAAATATATTGCATTTGGCTAAAAATTACTTAACCGGATTTGACGGAAAAATATATTTCCCGCTGGCAATGTTTAATGCTATTGACAGATATATTGACTGGAACGAGAAAAATCCGCGTGCATCATCAAAAGCGCAAGAACAAACCATAAATGAACTGATTGAACTGTATAAATTACAAAAATATCCGGATATGGTTAGGTTTAAGTTTTACAGTGAAACTTACTTTAAGGATATTTCGGAACAAATAAACTTAAAATTTGAAAAATTGTTAAATAAAATGGATTCCGACAGTGATGCACTGCCTATACAGTTCACCGAATTGTCTGAATTGCAAGAAGCCCTAACAAATAAAACCGATAAAATTGTATTTACTAAAATGGTATTCCCCGATATACCCGAACAATACAATATAGATTTCGACAAAACAGAGGAAGGCAATAATGAAAGGTTGATAATAAAAAACCATATTCGCGATAAAAAAAACTACGAATACATAATGAGAAAACCCGTACACGCCGACGAAGTAGGAGCTTTATACAAATTATTTTACAAAGAAAATTATCCTAAACAAATTTCACCTATGGACAAGCACTATGTCATTACCGATAGTTATGACCATGTGATAGGAGGTTTGTGCTATAAACAAGTGGACAAACATGTTGTTCTCATTGATGGAATGGCTGTTACTACTTCATTACAAAATAGGGGCATAGGTTCGGCTATTTTGCAAAACTTTTTTACATTAATGAAAGCAGAAGCCATAAAAACTATAAAAGCACATTTTTTGTTTGGTAATTACTATCTCAAACATCAATTTGTAATAGATAAAAAATGGGGAGCTTTAGTAAAAAATCTTGAGTAACATAATTAAGAGCTTGTTGTTTTTATAAATTATTTATAATCAAAAAAATATAATAGTTTCTTGTGTTTTGTAATTAACTTATTATCAGTATGTTACTTCTGTTTTTGTGGCTTGATGAAGTTTTGTTTTTAGGCTCGCTTTTGTCTTTCAACCATTCGTGCAAACTCACTATTTTGCGTTATTAGCTCCGACGGTTTTCCTGTCTCCAAAACCTTACCGTCTTTCAAAACCACGACTTTATGAGCATTGGCTACGGTTCGCATTCGGTGAGCGATAATCAATACAGTTTTGTTTTTGATAAGCTCCGAAATGCCGGCTTGTATTTTGGTTTCATTCTCAACGTCTAAACTCGCTGTTGCTTCGTCTAACAAAATGATTGGAGCATCTTTTAGTAATGCTCGTGCAATAGAAATACGCTGACGTTCGCCTCCTGAAATATTTTCGCCATTTTCGCCAATTAAGGTGTCGTAACCTTGTGGCAACTTATTTATAAACTCATCGCATTGAGCTAATTTAGCAACTTGCTTTACTTCTTCGTCGGTGGCATCTTTGCGTCCCACCCCCGAGCGTGATTTGTCCTTTGTCAATATCCCAAAAACGTGCAGACAGCTTTGCCGAAGTACTTTTACCACCGCCCGATGGTCCTACCAAAGCGGTTACTTCGCCTTGTTTTGCCGTGAAACTTACGTTTTGCAAGGTTTGCTGTCCTTCTTCATAAGAAAAATCAACGTTTTTAAATTCAATATCAAAATTTTTAGGTGCAAAATCGGTTCGTCCGGTTTGTCGTGGCATATTGTCCATTTCTTTCATTCGTTTAATGCGAACATTTAGGAACGACAACAAAGCCATATGCCCCATTGTCTCCATAAACGGGTTATAGATACTGCCTACAATAATTAGAAAGACCAAATACGTAAACAAATTAATAGAGCCTTGCGAAAGCATAAAAGCCCCTGTAAAAATAACACTTGGAAATCCGAGTTTGAGCGTAAAATGCGAAAGATTCATTAACGAACCACCTACAAGCTCACTCTTCATCAACATTTTCTCGTATTTGTTCAATTCTGTTTCTAAATCTTGCAAATAATCTGCTTCGTTATTATAGGATTTAATTTCTTGCACCATATCCATTCCGTCTTGTATTTGGTCGGTAATGACACGC
>PDWJ01004265.1_pt1 | contig 12747 bp, 11 predicted proteins | sample 1430881 | NCBI WGS metagenome assembly PDWJ01 (sample SAMN01162460, study PRJNA174530) | Oral metagenome, whole genome shotgun sequencing project. | biome: Marine environment; feature: Marine mammal; material: Swab sample of the gingival sulcus; isolation source: swab sample of gingival sulcus... | reverse complement strand
ATTTTCTTACCTAGAATGACTAGGTTACAAAAATTTCACTTCGTACTGCCTAAAAAATAGCTCTTGACAGTTCCACGTTTGAATTCTCAACACGCCCTACTTACCGTTTATTCTTTTTATTTCATGCTTTGCATAATCTATTGCTGGTTGTATTAGGTCATTTTCATTATCAAATGTTGCAACCAATAACTTAAGCATTTCAATGCCAACTTGTATATTTCCTTGTTTAATAAATGACTCTGCATCAAATTCTAGGTCATTTATTTGTTCTGATTGTTCAACCATATTATCCATTTTTTGAATGTCTGCTAAATAGTTGGCAAATTTTATTCTGCCTATTTCTATGTTGCCATCAATAAAATCACCGACAGCACCATTAAAAAGGTTTCTTTGTATTTCAATAATTGGATAACCATTTTTATCACACACACTATCCGATAAATTTGATATACTCAAATGATAATCTGCCTTTTTAGTCCACTGAAAACTGATATTATTTTCGTTTAATATTTCCGATGCTCGTTGTAATTTGCCAAACTTTAGTTTTAGAAAATCTTGCCTTGTTAAACTTTCTTTAAGCCTTTTTTCGTTTGATTTCCAAAATACTTTCCAAGTGATATCCGTTTTTCCTTCTATCAAATCCTTAAAATATTTTAAATCGTTGTCATTCATAATAATTATTCTTCACTTCTTTGGTAGTAGATAAGGGTTTGAAAAAATAACGTTATGATACTTACAACGCCATAAAACCATACTCATCAATCAGAAAATTAAAATATTCCTCATCTCTACTACAGGTAAATAGCTGATTTATTTTGTTATTTTCACCCAAGCGATATTCAACAACCATCATTGCAACTCATAAATTCGTTGTTGCAACAAGCCAGTGCCTCCAAATTCCTCGATAGTACCATCTAAATCCATCCACATTTTGGTTTTAGGCTTGCTATCTAAATTCACCCCAACCCAGCTAAATACCCCTTTTAAAGGATAAACGCCATCATCATTTTGCAAAGTAAATTCACATAACACAGCCATAGCACATCTTGTCACCGTCATGCGGTTATCTGAGGTTTGTGTACCACCAGTCAACCAGTCTGGATTATCAGTGATTTCAAAACTGAGCATTTTAGTATTTGGCGACTGTTTGGCAAACATATCCGTTATGGTGGCAATCATTTCTTCAAAAGGACTGTTAGATAACCACGCTAACATATGTTTTGTCGCCTGTAACTTATCAAAATCTGTTTTCATAATGCCTTATTCTTGTTCTAATCGTTCCACCACGCTCGATATTCCTCGTCTTTGGCGTGTTTATCATTATTAATCACGGCGTTGCGATAACCCTGCCAACCAAACTTTAAATACTTATCACTTGGTGAAAAATCTCCGACACCCCAATCAAAATCATCCTTTGCCATCGGTACACGCCAATCACCCCAGTTGCATTTTTTAATTTTTTTACTTTTATAACTTTTCCAAACGCCAATAAACGCATTATTTTGATAAGGATCTGAATAATTACTAATATCATCGTATGCAACTTTATCTTGCTTATCTTTATAAATCACCCATTTCGCATAGGTCTTTCCTGTAAAAACGCCACAGCCATAGTGATTTTTATCTTCCTTAAAACGATAATCGGCAATCAAAACCCCTTGATCTTGTAACTTACCTTGATACATTTGGTCAACGCCATTATCAAAATCTTTGGCTTGCAATATTTTCTTTAGGGTGATTGTCCCTTGAAAATCGCAAATATTATCTTTCACTTTCGATTTTCCATAGACGACATACTGATTTTTATTATTTGCCTTTCTGTGGACGGATAGAAATTTCATTCTAATGCGTTGGTGATTGTTTCCGATAATGCCATAGATAGAGCTTTCCTTGGTGGTTGTCCAAATGTTAGAAAAATCGTACTGATTAAAATCATTTAAAGCATTTTTATCATTCAACTCATAACGTGAAAATTCTTGCAAAAAATCCTCATTTTGGGCAAAAGTCGCATTTGAAAGAAAAATTAACAAGAGTAGCGTGTATTTGATTTGTTTCATTTTTTATCTCCGATATGGGTTTGTAATATAAGACTTCCAGTCTAAGGCTTTGATTTTTAGGTTTCTTGTGTAGCTTGTGCCCTCAACACTATACCCCCTTCACCCCTACCCAAAAACCGATACACCACTCTACAGACTTTCAATTTCTGCTTTGGTTAATCCTGTATGCTCAATAATAAATTCTATCGGCATACCTGCTTGTTTTAAACTTCTGGCTATTTTTAGGGCTTTGCTAGTTTCGCCAATCTCGATGCCGATTTCAATACCTTCCTCTTTTCCCTCATCATGACTGGTTGATAAACTACTGGTCAAATCCCAATATTCCTTTAAACTCGCCTCATAGTTCATATATTCATCACGAGTTAGGTGCGCCACTTCGGCAGTGTCAAACAGTTTTAGAAAGATTTTTTCTTGTAATTTAGGTGGTATTTCTTGTAGTCTATGTAAGTTTTTAAATACATACAGCCATTTATCAAAATGCGTTTCTAGTTCTTCTAAGGGTTTGGTAAACTTTGGCATAGAAAGATAGATAAAGGTTAATTTATCATAAAATACCTTTTTTGTTTCTTGTTCGGTAAGTTTTACATTGTACAGATATTTATCTTCGTCTTCGTCTTCATCAAAACTAAAGTCTAAAATGGCAATGGTATAAACTGAGTTCAGTTCAAAGTTCCAGTCACTTCCCTTTTGAGCTTGTTCAACAATGGGAAAGGTACTGTAATACAATGTACGGTCTTTAAAAAACGTTTGCTTTGTTTTTTGCAACTCAACAATAAACCGATCACCTTTTTCATTAGTGCAATAAATATCAAATAACGACTTTCTATCATCTTGACTACGTCCGAGTTGTTCACTGTTCAAATATTGCAACTCGACAATTTCGCCTTCTTCTTCTCGCAATAGTTCGTTAAGGAAGTCTTTAAGCAAGTCCTTATTCGGTTCTTCACCAAAGATACGTTTAAAACCATAGTCGGTGAATGGGTTGATGTATTTGGCTTGTAGGGGAATGCTTGTGTTTTCCATTTTATTATCCTCTGTATTTAAAATTTATCATTCGTAGGTTTTGTTTGTTAACTCATACTACTCTAGTCTAAGTTCGGAATAAGAATGATAATAGAACTGAGCAAAATTAACAATTCGTAGGCTGGGGTTCACCCCAGTAAAAACTAACATGTTATCATTGCTGGGAAAAATGCCCAGCCTACACTGGTGTTTTAAAGTTTTGCGTAAGTCCTAGATAAGTCAGTAGTCTTAGTTGTCATTTCTAACCACTCAATCTTTAAAAAGTAGCATAATACATACGCCAAACTCAGCTTACCTACCAAGCACACCTCTATGCACCGATAATAACAGCAGTTGCTACTTTATTTTGATCTAATATAACCCCGATAACCTTTCTAAACGCTTTTCGTTATTTTCAATCCGCTTTTCTAGTTCAGCCATTTTGGGGTGTAACTCCATCATATATCGACGAGCCTCTTTTTCGGTTTTAAAATCTAGCATCTCACCATTACCAAGTTTTTTAAGCTCTTCTTGATACTTATCAAGTTCTTTTCTATCTTTTTTGATTTGTGTTCTTAAATCATATAGCGTTTTGCCTTTTCTATGCATTTGGTCGAGCTTGTCTGATATATCAGCAGGACAGACATGAGAAAAGCTAAGACCCTGTTTGCCACGTTGGTAGGCATTGGACTCAGTACAATACTCTTTTAAGCCTTGTTTGCGACCTTTTTCCCATGCTTGATAATCTGGACTTACATCAACCCGAGCACAGGCTTTTTGGTGCTCACTGATATAAGATGCAGAGTGTCCCGATACACCATCGCGATAACCGATGGATTGCCAATCACCGTGCCGACATTCATCTTTACTTAGGGTTGCACAGCTTGAAAGCATCAGCACTGATAATGTAAGCGTAACTGGTAGTCTGAACGTATTAACAACTGCTAGGGGTTTCGCTTGAATCTTCATTTGTCATCTCTCCTTGTTCTATGCTATACCACCATCATACCCAATCGGTAACAAATTTTCAAAAAGAAATTGAATATCACTAATTCAATTTCTTTTTGAAAATTTGTTTCTATAAAAGTACATGGATAGAGAAGAGCATAGAAAAAACATGTAGTTTATTCTTTGCATAAAATGACAAAAGACTGTATCCAAATGCGAAAGAATAGGTTATAATAGCTATTAAGAGTTGTACTATAATACTCTTATGCTTATACTGTTAATCTTACTAGCAACTATCTGCAATTTATAAAACACTGTAATTTATAGAATATTGTTGATAAAACATTGCTAACCGCTCATTTGTTGTATAAACTGATAGACACACCCTATAACAAATGACATTCATCCAACCATTCAGAGGAGTTCTGAAATGTTCACCAATAATTTGTCTAACCTTATCCTAAACGCCGACAGTTACAAGGCATCGCACTGGCTACAATATCCACCTCATAGCGAGTATATGTCCAGCTATATCGAGGCTCGCCGTGGTGACTATCCAGTGGTGTTTTTTGGTTTGCAAGCCTTTATTAAGGAGTACCTTAGTAAGCCCATTACCAGCGAAGATATTGAACAAGCAGAAGCCATCATCACAGCACATGGCTTGCCGTTTAACCGTGCTGGCTGGGATAAAATCGTTAGCAAACATAACGGCTATCTACCGATTCGTATTCAAGCTGTGCCAGAGGGTAGTATCGTACCTGTGAGTAATGTGGTCTGCCAAGTGGTAAATACCGATCCAGAATTTTATTGGCTACCAAGCTATTTAGAAACCGCTATTTTGCGTGGTGTTTGGTATCCATCGACCGTTGCTAGCCTGTCAAAACATTGTAAAAACATCATTGGCAAGGCGTTGGCAAAGTCGGCTGATAGTACGGACGGACTACCCTTTAAACTGCATGACTTTGGAGCGAGGGGAGCATCAAGCATGGAGACGGTTGCCCTAGGTAGTTTGGCTCATTTGGTAAACTTTTCGGGTACAGACAGCATGACTGCCTTGGTCGGAGCGAGCCGTTGGTATGGTATGACCGAGGAAATGTCGGCATTTTCGATTCCTGCTGCCGAACATAGCACCATGACCGCATGGGGGCGTGAAAATGAGTCGAAAGCCTATGCCAATATGATTGAGCAGTTTGCAGGCGAGGGCAAGATATTTGCAGTGGTCTCAGACAGCTATGATTTGTGGAATGCCATTGACAATATATGGGGCGATGAGCTAAAAGCCAAAGTTGAGCAGATGGGCGGAACCTTGGTCATCCGCCCTGATAGTGGCGACCCTGCCAAAGTGGTGCGTGAGGCGTTAGAACGTCTAGCGACTAAGTTTGGCACAACCATCAATAGCAAAGGCTATAAAGTCCTGCCAGATTATGTGCGTCTTATTCAAGGCGATGGCATTAACTCAGTAAGCTTGGGTAATATCCTTGATACGATTATGGAGGCAGGTTTTAGTGCCGACAATATCGCCTTTGGTATGGGCGGTGGGCTATTGCAACAGGTGAACCGTGACACCATGAGTTGGGCAATGAAAGCCAGTGCCATTTATAAAGGTGTGGAAAAACAAGGTAAACTAGAGAAAGCTTGGTATGATGTGTTTAAAGACCCAATTACCAGCCATTCAAAACGCTCAAAAAAAGGTCGCCTTGCACTGGTTGCAGTCGATGGCAAGCTAAAAACCATCCGTGAAACTGATTTAGGTAAACAACAGAACTTACTAAATGATGTGTTTGTCGATGGCAAGCTATTAGTCGATGACAGTCTTAATGTCATTCGTGAGCGTGCAGGTTGGTAGTTTTCTAGCTTACTTTAAACGTTATACCAATCACCAGAAGTAAGCTATAAAAAATAGCTTCGCTAAACCCCTCCTAACCTCCCCTTGCAAAGGGGAGGGATAGTCCGCTTAGTATAATAATTCCGTTGTAATATTCGGAATTTGGAAAAATACGAGGTCTAGTCCTCCCCCTTTTTCAAGGGGGAGTTAGAGGGGGTTTATGACGCAGTCATCATGTTAACCCAAAAATTGTCGTGTACAAAGGGAACGGTATTATTTAATGCTTTTTTAAGCTTTGAATGACGGTTTTTAGCGTTTGACAATAAAGCAAAACAACGTATAATATACGGTCTCTATTTGTTGTAAGACAATTTTTATATTATATCGTTATATGTTATAAAAAGTTTTACAAAAAAGATAACAAACAGTGGGTTGGTCGAAAGCCCACTTTTTTGTTTTTCTAATTTTTTCCTTAAATCTATTTGATTTTCCTATATTAAGGTATATCCCATGAAAAATTTCACTCTTAACGCTATTCCACGTGGTGAAGAATTGCAGGGTAAAGGTTCGAGCCGCCGCCTGCGTAAGCAAAACCTAATCCCAGCTATCATCTATGGTGGTAATGAAGAGCCAACACCAGTTTCATTAAAAATGAATGAACTCGTAAAAGTACTAGAAGATGAAGCTTTCTTCTCAAGCATCATCACTATCAATGTAGAAGGTGGTGAAGAAGAGCAAGGCATTATCAAAGCCCTACAACGTCATCCAGCAAAAAACCAGCCAATGCACGCTGATTTCCAACGTATCGTTAGAGGTCAAAAAATCAGCATGAGTATTCCTGTGCACTTTGAAGGTCGTGATGTATCACCAGGTATCAAAGCAGGTGGTAATCTATCTACCTTAGTAGCTGACGTGGACGTTAGTTGCTTACCAATGAATATTCCTGAGTACATCGTTGTTGACGTATCTAACCTAAATGTTGGTGAATCTCTACACTTATCAGACATTACCCTACCAGAAGGCGTAACGCTAGATGAGCTAGAGGCAGGTGCTGATGGTACTGACCGTACAGTTGCTAACATCCAAGCTCCAAGAGCTGAAAAAGAAGAAGCTCCAGCTGATGCTGAAGAAGCAACAGAAGCTAGCGAAGAAGAGTAATTTGCTAAGTTTTGACAACATAGGATAACACCCATGACCCAACTAAAACTTATCGTTGGGCTTGGCAATCCAGGCCAGCAGTATGCCAACACACGGCATAATGCTGGCTTTTGGTTTGTGGAGCAGATAGCCAACGACTTTAATATCCCTCTTACCCATGAAAAAAAGTTTCACGGTCTCACAGGACGTGGGCGAGTACATGGGCATGATGTGCGGTTACTTTTACCAGAGACTTTTATGAATAAGTCTGGGCAAGCGGTTGTGCCAATGGTCAATTTTTTTAATATTGATAATGATCAGCTATTGATTGCTCATGATGAGCTTGACATCCCTGCTGGTAGTATCAAGCTAAAAACAGCTGGTGGGCATGGTGGACATAATGGTCTGCGAGACATAGTGCCACACATCGGTAATGATTTTCACCGTTTGCGTGTGGGTATTGGTCATCCAGGGCATAAGTCAAAAGTGAGTGGTCATGTATTGTCCAAGCCAAGCACAGAAGATAAGGTAGCGATTGATAGAGCGTTAGAAGCCGCACTTAATGCCTTGCCAAAACTACTCGATGGTGAAATAGAAAAAGCTCGTGCGGAGATTAACGGCTTTAAGTTGCCTAGTGAATAAGTTGCTTAGCTAAGGAACTCGTGAAAAAAATGGTTAGTTTAAGTCTAAAACTAACCAACTCTCTAAAGCAAGGTCATCACATCAAAACGGCAATGAAAACGGCACTTCAAATGGCAACGTTGGAAATGCCAATACAAACGCACATAAAGCAAAGAATATCAACGCAAAAGATTGGGTATAATCAACCAACTTCATTGGGATGACTAAGTCCTCAGGAGAATCAGGAATGCCTTGCTCTGATAATAGATTTGTACCATAAAACAGCCCAAAAACCTTATAAATGGCGTAAGCAATCGGTACGACCATAGCAATGGACTGAAATTCCAAGTAGTATAGACAGCCCAGCGAAACAAAAAACCATAAAGTATCTATCAATGAACCAATATGGAACAGGGTTGAGCTTGGCATTTCTCCTTGCGTACGACGCAATGTTATACCTTCAAACCAAATAATCACCGCTACCAACTCACTAAAAACAATATAAAGCGTTTCGTTAGGGATTTGTTGTAGCCACTGCATTGATAGCATCTAAGGGTTTTCCTTTCTATTTACGTTCTAAACTTATTTTTTAACGAATGATTCAAGTGCTTTAATAAAAAGTTATTTAAAAAATATCTGATAAAATCGACTTGAATTAACAAAAATGATTACGGCTATAATTAGGGCGGACTTGGATAGTTTCAATATCTTTATCAATTTTTATAAAAGTTTTTACAAATTCCAAAATCGCCTATCCTTATGCAAATTCACAATTACCCAAATGAAATCTATCCTGTTACAATTCCTTTTGTTAGTTAGACAACACTATCAACAAACCATCATCAATCTATAAACTAACCTAATAAAAGGAAACACACCATGGCACATTTACATCTAGGCGATACCGCACCAAACTTTGATGCTGTCACAACCGATGGCGACATTAACTTTCACCAGTGGGCAGGCGATAACTGGGTCGTTCTATTTTCTCACCCTGCGGACTTCACCCCAGTTTGTACTACGGAGTTGGGGCGTGCCTCTGCACTAAGTGGCGAATTTGCAAAGCGTCATGTTAAGCCCATCTGCTTATCTGTCGATAGCGTAGAAGACCACCACGCATGGGCAAAAGACATTGGCGAAACTCAAGGCACTGAGCTTAATTTCCCCATCATTGCAGACCCTGAAAAGACAGTTTCTGAGCTGTACGACATGATTCACCCTAATGCCGATGCCAATGTCACTGTGCGTAGTGTCTTTATCATTGACCCGAACAAAAAGATCCGCCTAACGCTAACTTATCCACCAAGTGTGGGACGTAACTTTGATGAAATCATCCGTGCCATTGATGCCCTACAGTTGACAGACCAGTACGTGGTAGCAACGCCAGTCGATTGGCAAGATGGGGATGATGTGATTATTCCACCAAGCATCAAAACCGAAGATATCAAGACTGAAGACTATCCAAAAGGCTTTACCGAAATTAAGCCATATCTGCGTACGACACCTGCTCCAAATAAATAAGTAAATAAGTAAATAAGTAAATAAGGGAACAGTAGCACAAACTTTACAAAAGATACCTACGAAAAAGAGAGCAACTTATCTGTAAGTTGCTCTCTTTTTTTATTAGGGCGTGTTGAGACACCTAAGCTGACAGGTATGAATCTCCTTGAACTCCTACTTCGACCTACGAATTGACTTACCATTCATTGATATTGGTTGTGATATAAAAAAATAGCTTGATACTATAATAATATAAGTTAAGAGTCAAGATTTTTTAGTAATTTTTTGTATGTTAATGTTTTTTAGATGTAAACGTTTGTGCGGTAGGTGTTGTTAGTAATTTCATTCAAAAATTGATAGGAGTTCGATATGCAAGATTCAGTAGTGCAACAATCACAGTTACAAGGTTTAACAGCAAAATACGCAAATGCTCGCAATTTGCAAAAGACTGCCTTAGTGTTAGCAATGGCGATGGTAGCGTCGCCGAGTTATGCGGGTAAAGTTGTCGAAGATACGGGGGCAGGCAACACCGCCAGTGGTGAAAAATCAGGCGTGTTTGCAGGGACGGAGAACACCGCCTATGGCAGACAATCAGTTATTCTCGGTGGTAAAAAGAATATTACGGGTATTTCAGGTGGTGGCCCTTTAGTAGGTGATTGGTCAGCCGTGGTGGCAGGGACTAAAAATACCGTTACGGGGGTAAATTCAGGCGTACTTTCAGGGTCATTTAACACTGTCAAGGGGTGGAATACGGGCGTGCTTGCAGGGAGTAACAACACCGCTGATGGTGTTAGCTCAGCCGTGATTGCAGGGAGTTTTAATGCTGCTACTAGTGGTGACTCAGCCGTAGTTGCAGGGAAATATAACAAAGCCGAGGGCAAGCGTTCTGTCATACTCGGTGGTGGTGGCGATACAGAAGAAGAAGGCAACACTGCCAAAGGCGACAACAGCCTAGTCGGTGGCGGACAGGAAAACAATGCCTATGGCAAAAAATCGGTCATCCTTGGTGGTGAAAATAATACCACAGGTAAGGAGGGTACAGACGACGGTAAACGGTCAGGCGTGCTTGCGGGGCAGTATAACACCGCCAATGGTGAAGATTCAGGCGTATTTGCTGGGAGTGAGAACGTCGCTAATAGTGATGACTCGGGCGTGCTTGCAGGAAATAACAACACCGTTAGTGGTATTCGCTCAGGCGTGGTAGCAGGGGATCATAACAAGGCTGGTGGTGAAAATTCAGCCGTAGTTGCCGGGGAGAATAACTATGCTGGAGGCAAGTATTCCGTGGTACTCGGTGGCGGTGGTAGAGATGGTAGTGGCAACTCTCTCGGCAACCTCGCCAAAGGTGACTATAGCCTAGTCGGTGGTGGCTGGTACAACAAAGCCTATGGCAAAAATTCAGCCGTGGTTGCAGGGGTATCTAACAAAGCCGAAGGCAAATTTTCCGTAGTCCTCGGTGGTGGTGGCATTAGCGAAGACCTAGGCAACCTCGCCAAAGGCAACAACACTATAGTCGGTGGCGGACAGGAAAACAAAGCCTATGGCGAACATTCGGTTATCCTTGGTGGTGGAAGTAATACCACGGGGGATTCCGCTGATGCGACTGCGATTAAAGGTAGCTACTCAGGCATAGTTTCGGGGAAGGGAAACACTATCAGTGCTGGCTACTCAGGCATAGTTGCGGGACTTAAAAACACTGCCAGTGGTGAAGCCTCAGGCGTGCTTGCAGGGTTTAACAATACTGCTAGTGGTCAAAACTCAGCTGTGCTTTCTGGGGGAACAAACACCGCCAGTGGTGAAAACTCAGCCGTGCTTGCAGGACAATATAACAAAGCCGAGGGGGATCGTTCCGTGGTGCTCGGTGGCGGTGGCGACGATATGGGCAACAAAGCCTTAGGGACAGGCTCTGCTGTAGTAGGCGGAAGTGCTAACAAGGCAACAATGCTATTCTCAGGCGTATTTGCAGGACAACACAATACAGCAGAAGGCAGTAATGCAGGGGTGTTTGCAGGGGACAATAGCCACGCCACTGGCAACAACTCAGTCGTACTAGGTGGTAGTAGAAACCACGCAACAGCAGAAAACTCTGCCGTGCTAGGTGGAGAAAATAACTACGCCAAAGGCACCAACTCCATCGTCCTCGGTGGTAAGAGCAACACCGCAAATGGCGAATATAGCCTAATCGGTGGTGGCGAAAACAACAAAGTCTATGGCAAGAATATTGTCTTTGGCTCACACAACAGCGTGGGCGATAGCCTTGCTCCAACCGACAATGTTTATATCCTCGGCTCTGGCGTTGATGCCACTAATATCAGCAATGCCGTTGTCCTCGGTGATAACTCCACCGCCGTGACAAAAGCCATTTCCGTTGGCTCAGCAGGTGGCGAACGGCAAATTAAGTTCCTCAAAGCAGGCACCAGTGATACTGATGCCGTTAATTATGAGCAGTTAAAAGCCGTTGCCAACGCTACCAGTGGCGATATTGACTTTGACGCATGGAAAGCCAAAATTGGCACCACCCCTGTCAATTTAGACAATTACTACAAAAAGACAGAAACCTATAGCCAAAGTGAAGTGAATGACAAGCTTGATGTCAAAGTCGATAACAGCACGTTTAACAGCTATCAGACCGAGGTCAACACCGCCTTAGGCAACAAAGCCAACTTAAACGCGGATAACCTCAATGCAACGCATGTCGGACAATGGCAAAACAAACTGGGCATCAACGACAAAGCCGATAAAACCGCGCTGACTGCCGTTGCCAACGCCACCAGTGCCGACATTGATGTTGATGGATGGAAAAACAAACTCGGTGTTACTGCTAATGGTGTAAACATCGCCAGCAAGGCTAACTTAACCGCGGATAACCTCACTCCTGCTCATGTCGGACAATGGCAAACAAAGCTGGATTTGGTTAATAACACCACTTTTAATACTTATAAAGGACAAGTCACTACAGCGTTAGATGCTAAAGCCGATAAAACTGCTTTAACACCGCTTGCTAAAAAAGATGCCTCCAATCTAAGCGTCGCCGATGTCAACGCGTGGAAAGCGAAAATTGGCAGTGGTGGCACGGTTGATTTAAGCAACTACTACAAAAAGGCAGAAACTTATAGCCAAAGTGAAGTGAATACGAAACTAGGGGCTAAAGTTGATAGCACAGTGTTTGACAGCTACAAAGGCGATGTCACTACCGCATTGGGAACCAAAGCCAACCTCAACGCTGATAACATCACAGGTGCTAATATTGGCAAATGGCAAAACAAACTGGGTATTAATGATAAGGTAAATACCTCTGTCTTTACCAATTATCAAACGCAAGTGACCACGAATTTGGCTAAAAAAGTGGATAACACCACATTTGACAGCTATAAAACGCAAGCCAGCAATGACTTAACCGCCGTTGCCAACGCTACCAGTGCCGATATTGATGTCAATGCGTGGAAAGCGAAACTGGGTGTTGGTGCTGGTGGTTCAACGCCTGTGGATTTAACGCCCTATGCTAAGACCGCTGATGTCAATAGCCAATTAGCCACCAAAGTGGATAATAGCGACTTTACCGCCTATCAAACGCAAGTAACCGCTGATTTAGGAAAACAGGTAAATAATAGCGACTTTAACAGCTATAAAGGCGAGGTTAATACCGCGTTAGACAAA
>PDWJ01004264.1_pt1 | contig 12750 bp, 8 predicted proteins | sample 1430881 | NCBI WGS metagenome assembly PDWJ01 (sample SAMN01162460, study PRJNA174530) | Oral metagenome, whole genome shotgun sequencing project. | biome: Marine environment; feature: Marine mammal; material: Swab sample of the gingival sulcus; isolation source: swab sample of gingival sulcus... | reverse complement strand
ATCTTCTTTTACAACCGTACAAGTCCAACAACCAAAACGGCTTTGCCCACAAGAGGTATGTTGTTTATCTGTTACCATTGTTGGACATTCATAATCATCTGCACTTGCATCCGAATAAATTTGAAAAAGTTCGTTATTATCGGCTCCCCAAGGTGAACTCATTGCATTAATAATATACCAAACCTCTTCCAACATTAATTCTTTTATGGGGGAATATACAAATGTATTTACGTGGTGTGGATGTTTTGTTAATCTTTTTCCTCGTATTTCGTGCTTTTTTATAGATTTCGCCCTTTGTGTACTTTCTGCACTTCTAGTACCTATCAAAATTATAGCTTCTCCATTTTCCGCAACCTGCTCTGTAATAAACCGTGCTGTTGGTTTAATCTTCATTTTGTCAGTACACCAACGAAAAGCATTATTCGGTACGGGATAACCTCTACCAATAACATTTACCCAAAAACTGTCTTCAAGTCGAGGAATAGTTTTTTGTACTCGAATAGGCAAGCCTTGTTCTGTTGAAGCCTGTTGAATTTTATCCAGAACTTTATCAACATAATTTACAACAATCGGATTTTCAACTAAAGTGTCATTACATATAACGAACACCTCTCTTTTTAACTGACTAATGTGTAACTCTTTTAAAGCATACCAAGTAAGTTGAAGTAAAGCTGTAGAATCTTTCCCCCCACTAAACCCGATAATCCAAGGTCTATTACCATCATCTATTAGATATTGGTCTTTTAATTCTGATATGATATAATCTATTCTTCTGGACATTTTGTCTTTTTAATACTGGATGCAAAAGTAAGAAAATAAAAGAGAGGTTGCAAAAAATAGCTCTTTTGTTTTTTTATGTCTTGAATGTGCATTAGAAAGAAACAAATGTGCTATTTGTGGATGGGTTTTACCCCTTGCTTTATCTTAACGCAGAGACTTTTTTCAGTATGCTCCCCAACACACAAATATATGCAATATATCCAAACTCTCAGAACTCACTTTAAAAAACATAAAAAAAGTGATAAAACCAACAGAAAATAGTTTGTTACTTAAAAACAACACTTGCGTATTCTGTGTTATTTATTGTTCCATGTTAAAAACCTCTTTACAGCCATTGGCCATAAAGAGGTTACAAAGTTAATCATTTTATAATTTCTACTGCTTTTACAAATTTCTTACCAAACGTACATAATTATTTACTCTAACAACATCGCCTTGTGGGCCATGGCCTTGCGGATAATCAGTGGCATTGCCTGTTTTGGGGTCGCTTCGTTGGGCACCGGCACCGTGAACATCCATCAATTCCTTATTTTGTGCATTGTGAGGCGGTGCAAAGAAGCCCAAGCCCTCACCAAAACAGATATAAACAGCCCAACTCACTTGTTTTACATTTTTATGTGTGGTTGAAGTCCAAAAAAACGGATAATTTGTTTTGCCTCCTTCATCAGTAATCGTTGAAGTATCAAATATTGGGTCAATTGCAGGTGAATGGGTTTGTTGCGGTGAACGATTGTAATCTACAATACTTTGTAATTCTTTTGCATTGGGCAAACGCCAATCCGAATATCCCAAGTAGTTTTCTTTGTTTTTCTGCTCGGCATACGCCAAAGCCTCTTCCCAATTCATGCCTCGTTTGCTATCGTCTTTTGACCATATTAAGCCTGTTGCTTTATCGGTAATGACACCGTCTTTTTCTGCAAAATTATTTTTACCATACTCAATATTTCCTCTTACAAAACGAACCGTAAATTGTTTTCCGCTTTGTGTTCTTGGATCAATCAATTCATAACCTTTTATTCTTCCATCTGCCACATTAAGACCAAACACCGTTTCATTGTTCATCATTGTTTTTCCTTTGTAAATAGTTGAAGATAAAAGTTGTGTATCTATTTCTCTTTGTCCGTTTGAGCCAAACTTAAAATCAAAATAAACAGTATCGATAAACGGGATGGCCCCCTCAGTATTCATGTTAGGTTTGCCATTTGGAGGTTCTTCATTGCTTTCTGCACCACTTGGATCGGCACCACTAAAATCCATTAACGAATATAATTCCTTAATCGTTGGCAAACGCCAGTCGGAATACCCGGCCAAATTAAATGTTTTAACTACCTTTACTGCCTCTGCATAAGTCATTACTTCGTACGATTTTTGCCACATCAAGCCTGTTACATTATCGGTAATGGTACTGTTGCCATTGTTGGTGTATGATGCTTGGTTCTTGATAAACTGAGCATCTTGTCCGTAAAAAGGATCACCTTTTTGAGGTTGTGAAATTTCACTATCGTTACCGAAAAATTTCGTTTGCCCTGTAGCCACTATTTGATATTGCCCCACGTGGTTTGTTGTGGAAGTTTCATTATTGCCAATTACTTCGGTAATTGGATCTTTTTTTGAGCAAGATACTGATAATAAAATCAGTAATGCCATTATTATGGTGTTCATATTTTTTAATTTTATCATTTTACTCTCTTTTTAACTGTTTTTTACAAGATTTTCTAGGATATCTTTCTCTTCTGCATTTGTGATTATGGCTAAAATTACATTTACTCGTTTCATATGATTATGATTTTAAAAATTAATAAATTGCAACTATTTTAATTGCGTTTCTGATATATGAAACGATGTTTTTTAAGGATTTATGAGATAATTTAATGCGTATTCAGTAAATGGATACTTATCATCAGTAAATGGAAAGTCAGGGGTTAAAAACCTTGTTTTTTTAATACTTATTCAAAGGTTTCTTTTAGGATATTTAAAACAAAAGTTCGGTAGGTTTTTCCGATAGGAATTTGGGTAAAATCGTCTAAGATGAGTGTATATTTTTCTCGTCCTTTGATGTGAGATAAGGCAATAATATGGCTGCGATGTACTTGAAGAAATGAGGAGGGCAGTTGCTCGGAAAGCTTTTTCAGACTGCCCAGAACAAGGTAATTTTTATGTTTTGTAATGTATTTGATGTATTCACCATCGGCTTGTAAGCGGATAAGTTCGTTAAAGTATATTTTATGAATTTCCGCACCGGATTTTATTTTGATATAATCGTTATTGTTAATTTCTAACAATTCGTAGGCTTTGGCTTTACTTTCGGTTTCCAATTGATGTTGCAATTTTTGAATGGATTTATCAAATCGTTCTTCGTTGATAGGTTTTAGCAGATAATCCACAACTTCTAAATCGTAACTTTCCAAAGCGTATTCAGAATACGCTGTTGTGAAAATTACTTTGGGTTGAATGTCATTATTTTTTAGAAATTCAATGCCTGTTTCGTTTGGCATCTGAATGTCCAGGAAAATCACGTCAATTAACGTTTCCGATTGCAAAATATCTTTGGCAAGTGAAGTACTTTTGTATTTTCCAAGTATCTTAAATTGCGGATGTTTTTCCAAATAATTGGCAATCAACTCACGAGCAAATCGCTCATCATCAATGATTATACAGTTATATGTGATTGGGTTGTTCATTTTTTTGTGTCATCTCATTTTAATGCCATAAAAATAGGTTTTATTGCAAATGATAGCGAATTGTTATTCCATTTGTTGAATAATTCGTAAAGCTTCCGAAACATGTTTCTCAGCTTGAATTTGAGAATTGAACAAATAGGCAATTTCTCCTTGTTTATTCACTACATAGGTGACTCTTCCGGGAATTAAGCCAAATAAACTGGAGGGAACACCAAATAGCTTACGCACTTTATTGTTGGTATCGCTTAATAAGGTATAATTCAGTCGGTACTTTTGGGCAAATGCCAAATGGCTTTCAACGGATTGCGAACTAATGCCAATAATCATTGCATCAGCATCGGCAAAAACCTCAAATTGGTCGCGAAATGAACAGGCCTCTTTGGTACATCCCGGGCTGTCATCTTTGGGGTAAAAATAGATAACCAGATTCTTTTTACCCAATACATGTTTGATATTAAACAAATTACCATGTTGGTCTTTTAATTCAAAGGTGGGAATTTTACTTCCGATGTCAAGTTTTTTCATTTTTTCAGTATTTGTGTTAAACATTAAATAAGCTATAAATAACAGTAAATATACCATTAAATAAAATAGATAAAAGCGTCTGAACTTTTTGTATTTGGGGTTGTCAGGATAAGTGTTACTAAAAAGTCCTTTTATTTCTTTTTTGAAAACAGGTTTTATATTGATAAGCCAACTGTCGGTTTGGTAAATCATTTTACGAAACTTGCTTCTATAATATCCCAAAGGTAATCCCCATAGGACAAAGAGTATTAACCAAGTGTTTTTTATGATAAAATCCATTATTGTTTATTTTTTAGGAAACCACGGGAAAAATGCATTGGTTTTACGAACGTATTCCTTGTATTGCGGTTTTGTATTGTTTAATGTTTTTTCGAGCAGTGCAACGCCGGATACTTTTATAATCAATAGGGTCATAATAACCGAACCGATGGTTTGCCAATAACTTCCGGCGGCAATACTAAAAATAGCATAAGACCACCATACGGCAGAATCTCCAAAATAATTGGGGTGACGGGTGTATTTCCAAAAACCAGTGTTTAACACCTTGCCTTTGTTCGCCATATTGTTTTTAAACCTTGCTAATTGAAAATCGCCACCGGCTTCAAAAGTAAAACCAATCAACCAAATAAGTATTCCCAAATAATCCAATATATTAAGTTTACCATTATCAATGCTCGAATGAATGCCCAACAGTGGCAAAGAAACAATCATTATCAAGATGCCTTGTAATAAAAATGTTTGGAAAAAGCTGACCCACCAATAACGTTTTTCACCATACTTCTTTCGAAAAGTTTGATACCTAAAATCTTCTCCTTTTCCGATGTTACGCCAAGCTAAATAACCGGAAAGCCTCAATCCCCAAATGCTTACCAAAATCAACACAAGTAACTTTCGCGGATTCAAATCACCCGACATAAATGTATAAAACACATTGACAACCACAAAACCGAATCCCCAAAAAATATCGACAATACTGGCATTGGTAGTTATTACACTCCAAATCCACAATAGGGTAAGTAATGTTAGAATGATGAGAAATGCGTCTAAAAATAAGGTCATGGCATAAAAGTTTAAGAATGATACAATAATGAAATAGAGATAGCTCCTATGCCGGCGTGCATACCAATTACCGGAGAAATATTAACAATAGAGACCGGTTTCTTGCCTGTGAGGGCAAACATTTTATCGGCAACTTCTTGAGCTTTTTCAATATGATTGGCGTGTAGAACAATATAATTCCACAAGGTTTTGCCTTGTCCGATTTTATGGATATGTTTTATGATTTTTTTTAAGGCAAATGCCTGTCCAAAGGTTTTTCCAAACAATAATGATTTTCCATGTTCATCCATAGAGATAATTGGATTTAAACCTAACAAACCGGCAATCATCCCTTTCGGTTTAGATACACGTCCGCCTTTAATCATAAATTTTAAATCACGAACACTCACAAATATTTTAGTTTGCTCGATGTCCTTTTTTAGTTGCTCAACTACAGATGCTACATCATGACCGGCTTCAATATTTTGAGCGGTTTTTAAAACCAATAAGCCCAAAGCTCCTGATAAATTTTTTGAATCAACTACATGAATCGGCTTGTTAAATTCTTTGGCAATGCGTTGAGCTGCTTTTAAACTGTTGGCATACAATCCGCTAAACTGACTGCTTAAATGTATGGCTATAATTGCATCGTAATGTGATGCTAAATGAGAGTAAAGATTGGTAAAGGTTCGTTCATTTATTTGTGAAGTGGTAGGGAATGTTTCTTCCGTTTCTAATAAATGATAAAACTGTTCCGGCTGAATGGTTACCTTATCCAAATAGTGCTTGTTTCCAAAATTGAGATTGATAGATACCATATGTATTTGATAAAAATCAATTAATTCTTGCGATAAATCACAGGTTGTATCTGTAACAAGGGCAATGTTCCATTTTCGGTTTGTTACGGTTTCTTGCTGCCTGACCATATCATCCACTTTCTGAAAAGTAATCGTTCCCATATCTTTTAATTGATGAAAAAGAGGTGCCGGATGATTGGTGTGTACATGAATGCGACAAATATTTTGAGACCCTGCCACCACGACAGAGTCGCCATTTTCTTTCAAGAATGTTTGGAGTTCCGATTTTTCAACCCTCAGATTTTTAATAATGGCTTCCGTACAAAAACGAAAAGTAATCTCCTCCTCTGTTATTGCTTCGGAATGCGTTAACGATATTTTTTCGTTGGAATGAGATACAAGCTCTCGGACATTTCTGTTTTTGATAAAATCAATGACACCCTCAATAAACAGTACAAACCCTTTTGCTCCGGCATCTACAAAACCGGTTTTATTTAATGCTTTTAACTTAGAAGTAGTTTCAGAAAGTGATTGTTGCAAAACCGACAAAGAATGAACAATCAGCTCTGAAAAATCAGACATAGCATCTTTTTTGCAATACAAAAAATCAGCCCATTCTTTAATTACCGTGAGCATAGTACCCTCCATTGGATTTGCAATGGCTTCGTATATATAAGGAATAGATTTTTTTACACTCTCGGCAAATTCGCTCAATGTAATGACAGGTTTATTTAAGGTTTCACAACTTAAACCGTGTAAGAACTGTGCAAAAATAACACCGGAATTTCCTCTTGCTCCCATCAAAGAAGCTTCGGCAATATCATTAATAGTTTCTTTATAAGATTTGTGAGGAGCAATGTTATCAATAACTGCCCGAACCGTTGAAGCCAAATTTGTACCTGTGTCTTTATCCCTCACAGGAAAAACATTTATACGGTTAATCTCACTTTGATTTTTTAATATCTGATGTCCGCCTGCAATAAAAGCGTAATACAAAAATTTTCCGTTTATAAAAGGTGCTTTCATGTTATCCATCGATACAAATTTACAGATTTTAACTTGAAAAACCTAATTTTCAAAAAGTTTAAATGAATGGTACATTCAACTACCAAATCAAGCTTTTCTTATCTTTTTGATTTATATTTTGTTGTGTATTATTTGATTCTTGGAAAAGAAACATATGCTATACTTACTGATAAACTTTTAGATTAAATGAGACAAAAGATTAGAATCTTTTGAATATATGACTGAAAAATACTAATTTTGACCAATAAATTAGCATTGATTATTTTCTTTAGGGTTAAAAATAAAAACCAATAGCTAAAGGCCAAAGGTTAACAGCTAATATCCAAAAAAATAAGAATATGAACAAAACAATATCCGAAATATCATTACTGATTATTTATACAGGAGGAACTATAGGAATGGTGAAAGACCCAAATACAGGAGCGTTGGAGCCTTTTGATATTGAACATTTATATCAACATATTCCGGTATTGAACCAATATCCGTTTAAGATTGATTCTGTTTCTTTTGATCCTTTGATAGATTCTTCCGGCGTAAACTTGGATTTTATTATAAATCTGGCAACAGAGATTGAAAAGAATTATGACAATTATGATGGTTTTGTGGTACTTCATGGTACAGATACCATGGCATATACTGCTTCATTTCTCAGTTTTATGTTAGAAAATAACACAAAACCAATTATTCTAACAGGCGCACAGCTTCCTTTGGGGGTTTTACGCTCTGATGGGCGAGAGAACTTTATTAATGCAATTGAGATTGCAACGGCGGTAAAAGATAATAAACCCATGGTTCCGGAGGTTGCGATATGTTTTGAGAATCAATTGTATAGAGGAAATAGAACTAGAAAAGCAAATGTAGAAGATTTCAATGCGTTTTCTTCGGATAGTTTCCCGCCATTGGCTGTAGCCGGTGTTCATTTTAAGTATTATAAAACGAATTTTTTGCCTTACAGTGATAAAAAATTGAATGTAAATACAGATTTAGATGATAATGTAGTAGTATTAAAATTATTTCCCGGCATTAATCAAAAAGTGGTGAATGCTATGTTGAGTGTTGAGGGATTGAAAGGTGTGGTGTTAGAAAGTTATGGTTCGGGAAATACGCCTAATGATGCTTGGTTTTTAGATGAGATTAAAAAAGCCGTTGATAGGGGAGTGGTATTTTATAATGTTTCGCAGTGTGAACGGGGAGCTGTTATCCAAGGTAAGTATGCAACCAGTCTTCCGCTATATGATTTAGGGGTGATACCCGGAGCAGATATTACCACCGAAGCCGCTGTGGCAAAGATGATGTATTTGTTGGGTAAGAAATTGCCTAAAGCGGAATTAGAACATCAATTAAGAACTTCTTTGAGAGGAGAATTGACTAACCCTCCGTCATAAAGTTTGGATAGTTAAATAATTGAGAGAAAGTTAAATGTTTTAGAAGCAACCAGAATAAAGACCTCGCTGGGTTTGAATCCCTGTGAGGTTTTTGCGTTTTTTGTGGTAAAGAAATACATTTTTTATAATACTGAAATTCTAATTAAAAATTAATGTTAATATATTGATAATTAGTCTATTGTAGATTTGAATTGTTGTTTTGTAAATCATTAATTTTCAACATCTTAAAATGTTTTGCAAAAGTATTATTTATCAATATAATGATGAAATAAAATTTTTAAATTAATTTTGCGTTTTATAATTCAATCTAAATTTTTCATATCATTAAAATAAATATGCAAAAAAGTAAAATTATCATAAAACCAATTCTATTATTTTTAAGTCTTTTTATTGGGTTAAATCTGTCAAGTGTCAGTGTGCAAGCACAGAGAAAACTAAATAGACATATAAGAGCAGGGCATATTGCGTATGAGAATAAGCAGTATCAATTAGCCATTAAGAAATATAAGAAAGGATTTAAGAAAATTAGAGGGAAAAATTATGAGTTGAGAGGAGAAGTTTCTTTCAGAATGGGAGAGATGTATCGTTTAAATGGGGAATATAGAAGAGCAAAAAACTACTATTTGCGTGCTATTCGTTATGATTATGCGGTTACAAACCCTGATGTGTATTTATATTATGCACAGTCATTGCACATGAGCGAGGATTATGAAAAAGCCATTGAAGCATTTGAAAAATATTTGGAGTATAAACCTGAAAATCAATTGGCATTAAGTGGAATAGAGTCTTGTAAGTTGGCTGATGAATGGGAAAAAGAACCGGCAACGATTACAGTTGAAAATGTGAAGCGTATTAATTCTTCAGCAAATGATTTTGCGCCAACTTATGTGGATAAGTATTATTCTTCGGTTATTTTTACATCAAATCGAGAGGATGCGACAGGCGATGAAACAGATTTATGGACAGGTAAGAAATTTTCAGACATCTTTTATGCTAAAAAAGACCGACAAGGGAAATGGCAAAAACCTGTTCTGGTCGATACAAAGAATAATATTAATACTCCGGAAAATGAGGGTGCAGCAAAATTAAGTCCCGGTTTTGAGAATATTTATTTTACAAGATGTGAAAGAAGAGAAGGTAATATTGCCGGGTGTAAAATTTATAAAGCTTCTCGTTCTGGTGTGAATTGGGGAAAAGCACAGGAAATAAAATTAAGTCAAGATAGTGCTAGTATTTATGGACATCCTACAGTAAATAGTACGGAGGATTACATGATTGTAGCTTCTCCAAGAAATGGAGGGAAAGGAGGAAAGGATTTATATTATTCTGAATTTTTGGATGGTAGATGGACAAAACCCATAAATCTTAGTGATGTGCTAAATACACAAGGCGATGAGGTTTTTCCTTTTTTACTCAATGATTCAGTATTGTATTTTTCTTCAAATGGACATCTCGGTATGGGTGGACTTGATATTTTCAGGTCAGAAAAAAAAGACGGAGAGTGGCAAAAGCCCGAAAATTTGCGTTATCCTTATAATAGTGTGGCTGATGATTTTGGCATTGTTATACGCGAAGGGAGAGAGGAAGGTTTTTTTACTTCCAACAGAAAAGGATCAAGGAAAGATGATATTTATTACTTCTTGAATCCTCCGGTAGAATTTACCATGAAAGGAAAGGTAATGGACATCGAAACTTTGCAGCCGGTGGAAAAGGTAGAGGTTAAATTGATTGAATTATCTGATAAGTCAGAGGAATTGGTGCTAACGGATGCTGAAGGTTTTTTTAGTTATAGCCAAAGTCAGTTGCCGCCCAATAAAACATTTATCTTAAAAATTGAAAAGGAAAATTATTTTACGGTTGAAGATACCATAAAAACTACTGGATTTGTTGAAAGCACTGAATTTGATAAGAAATATGACCTAAATCGTATTCCGGATAAGGCAGTTGTATTGCCTGAAATTTTATTTGATTTAGGGAAATGGGAGTTAAAGACACAATACCAAGATTCTTTGCGAGGATTAATTCAGCGATTGGATGCTAACTCAAATATTGTGATAGAACTGGCGGCACATACCGATGCTCGTTCTGATGATGAGTATAATGATATTTTATCGCAGAAAAGAGCTGAATCTGTGGTGAAATATCTGATTGATAGGGGAATTGACCCTGACAGATTATTAGCAAAAGGATATGGGGAAAGAGCACCAAGGGTATTGCAAAAGAATATTACCAAGCAAGGCGTTACATTTGAAGCCAATACAGCTTTAACAGAAGATTACATCAATAGCCTTGATTCAAAAGAAAAGCAAGAATTGGCACACCAATTAAACAGACGTATTGAATTTAGGGTCATTCGGAAGGATTTTATTCCAAAAGAGTCTGTTGCTGATATTGAGGAGTCTTCGGCAATTGCATTGGTAACCAATCCAAATTCAAATGCTATCAATTATATTCCCGGAAAGGGTAGCAATATTATTTTTCCGGCCATTATCAACGGATATACGTTTAATGTAAATTACTCGGAAAATTACTCAGGATTGGCCATTTCGCCACAAAAGGCAAAAGAATTATTGGATAAAGGATTGATTACAAAGCGTAATTTTGATGAATATGCGTTGAAATATTTGAAAAAAGGAAAAATTCCAAATCAAACGGAGATTACTATTGATGAAATCAGAATAGGTGCATCTGTATTAAAAAATGTAAAAACTAGCATATTCAAATATGTTAAAAATGAAATTGAAATAGGTCCGGAAGGGTTAAAAGCTTTTGGAAACTATAAAATTGATGAAGAAAATTTCAAAATTATTTTTTCAAGATAACAATGACACAAGACAAATATAATCAGAGAGGTGTTTCCGCCAAAAAGGAAGATGTGCATAATGCTATTAAAAATATTGATAAAGGGTTATTTCCAAAAGCATTTTGTAAAGTTATTCCCGACATATTGGGTGGCAGTCAGGATTATTGTAATGTAATGCATGCTGATGGTGCCGGAACAAAATCCTCCTTAGCCTATGCTTATTGGAAAGAAACTGGCGATTTATCGGTTTGGAAAGGAATTGCCCAAGATGCAATTGTCATGAATACTGATGATATACAATGTGTGGGTGTGGTTGATGATATTTTGCTTTCTTCGACTATTGGTAGAAACAAAAACCTTATTCCCGGTGAAGTTATTGCTGCCATTATTGAGGGTACTGAAGCTTTTATTCAACAGTTGAGAGATTATGGAGTGAATATTCATTTAACAGGTGGAGAAACAGCCGATGTTGGGGATTTGGTGCGTACCATTATTGTTGACTCCACGGTAACTGCTCGCATAAAAAGGGAGGATGTGATTACCAATGAAGCCATAGCTGATGGCGATGTAATTGTTGGATTTAGTTCTTTTGGACAAGCAACTTATGAAGATGAGTATAATGGAGGAATGGGAAGCAATGGATTGACTTCGGCACGGCATGATGTGTTTCATAAATCAGTGGGAAAGAAATATCCCGAAACATATGATGCCGCACTTTCTCAGGATGTAGTGTATTGTGGTAGTAAAGATTTGACAGCCCTTTCGGCTGCCGGTGTTACTTTTGGTAAACTGGTCTTGTCACCTACACGAACATATCTACCTGTTGTCAAGGAAATTTTCAAAAATCACAAAAAAGTGATTCATGGTATGATTCATAATACCGGTGGCGGACAAACAAAGGTGTTGAATTTTGTGGATAAGATGGAAATTGTAAAAAATAACCTGTTTGATTTACCACCATTATTTCAGCTTATCAAAGAAGAATCAAATACAGATTGGAAAGAGATGTATCAAGTTTTTAATATGGGACATCGCTTGGAGATGTATTGTAAGGAACAATATGCACAAGAATTGATTGATATTGCCAAACAATATAATGTGGAAGGACGCATTATAGGATATTGTAAAAAATCAGATAAAAACAAACTGAAAATAGAGACTAAGGCAGGGGATTTTATCTATGAATAGAAGATGCTTTGTCTTTTCATAAAATTTAATTGATATACAAATAAACTTTGTTTCCATTCGTTTTAAGAGAAAATATATGTTTAATGATAAAATGTTAAAAAGGGTTTTTCAGGCGTTTTTAGTATTAAAATGGATGTTTAGGGAATAAAATAGGGGAATGTTTTTTTTCAAAAAGATCAAGGATTATAAGAAAAAAGTTAAAAAAATTTTTGTGGTTATATTGATTTGGTTATTAGGTTTTTAGGTTTATATTATCGGGGTTGATTGAAAAAAGAATAAAAAAATAATAGGAAAAAAGTTTGCAAAAAGGAAAAAAGTATTACTTTTGCAGTCCGCTTCGAGGGAAAAGGTATGAAGGGAAAGAGAGGCGGAAAGAGTACATTGAAAGAAATTAAGATTTTATTAGCATCACCAAGAGTCAAGAGGGAAAAATAAAAAAATAGAAATACAATGAAGAGTTTGATCCTGGCTCAGGATGAACGCTAGCGGCAGGCTTAACACATGCAAGTCGAGGGGTAAGGCTTACT
>PDWJ01005799.1_pt1 | contig 12751 bp, 11 predicted proteins | sample 1430881 | NCBI WGS metagenome assembly PDWJ01 (sample SAMN01162460, study PRJNA174530) | Oral metagenome, whole genome shotgun sequencing project. | biome: Marine environment; feature: Marine mammal; material: Swab sample of the gingival sulcus; isolation source: swab sample of gingival sulcus... | reverse complement strand
CCCCTGGCCGGGAGCTGCCGGACCGCCGGGAACCGACTGGCCGCCGAACCGTGCATCACCGTAGGGCGACGGTTCAGCCGCACCATGCTGCGTCGGGGCTTGGCCGAACTGTGGGGCTTGGCCGAACTGCGAGGCTTGGCCGAACTGGGCACCGGGCTGGCCGAAACCGGCTCCGCCCGCCATCGAGTGTCCGAGCCCCTTGGGGCTCGGGCCGAACTGGTTCGGCCCGGGGGTGCCCTCCAGCAGCTCGAAGACGAGCAGGACGATGCCACCGAACGGGACGAGAACGATGAGGTACCACCAGCCCGACCGGTCGGTGTCGTGCAGGCGCCGGACAGTCACCGCAAGGCTGGGGACAAGAGCCGCGAGCACGTAGGCGAAGACGACCAGAAACAGCATCATTCCGAGGGCAGATGCCACCTGTTTGCCAATGAGCGCCAGGACCCAGAGCAGGAAGTAGCCGACCGAGACCCCCAGTTGCCACCACCAGAACTCGGATCGTCGCGCTCTCCCGGAGAAATCCGCATACTTCTGAAGGCAGGTGGTAACGGCCTGGGTGAACGACATCGGCGGTTCTCCTGTGGTCTCGAAGTCCGGGCCGGTTTCAGAGTGGCCCCACGCAAGACTTCGGCACGCGGGTGAGCGATCTGACCCCGTGTACACCCGTACGGGCGAACCGCTACTCCCACTCGATGGTGCCCGGCGGTTTGCTGGTGATATCCAGCACCACCCGGTTCACCTCGGCCACTTCGTTGGTGATTCGGGTAGAGATCCGCGCCAGAACATCGTGTGGCAACCGCGACCAGTCAGCCGTCATGGCGTCCTCGCTGCTGACCGGCCGCAACACGATCGGGTGCCCGTACGTCCGCCCGTCACCCTGCACTCCGACGCTGCGGACGTCGGCCAGCAGCACCACCGGGCATTGCCAGACGGAACGGTCCAGCCCGGCCCCGGTCAGCTCCTCCCGCACGATCGCGTCGGCCGCCCGCAAAGTCTCCAACCGGTCCGGCGTCACCGCACCGATGATCCGGATGCCCAGCCCCGGCCCTGGGAACGGCTGCCGCCACAGGATCGGCTCCGGCAACCCCAGTTGCGCCCCAACCGCCCGTACCTCGTCCTTGAACAATGCCCGCAACGGCTCCACCAGCTCGAACTGCAGGTCCTCCGGCAGCCCGCCCACATTGTGGTGGCTCTTGATGGTGGCCGCACCGGTCCCGCCACCGGACTCCACCACGTCCGGGTACAGCGTCCCTTGCACGAGGAACCGCACCTCACCACGACCGGACTCGTGCGCCCGCTCTGCGATGCCGGCCGCCGCGCCCTCGAACGCGCGGATGAACTCGTGCCCGATGATGCGTCGTTTCTCTTCCGGCTCGGCCACCCCCGCCAGCGCAGCGGCGAACGTGCGCACCGCATCCACCACCACCAACTCGGCGCCGGTGGCCGCGACGAAGTCGCGCTCCACCTGCTCGGCCTCACCCCGGCGCAACAACCCGTGGTCGACGAACACGCACGTCAGTTGATCGCCGACGGCACGCTGCACCAGCGCCGCCGCCACCGCCGAATCAACCCCGCCGGACAGCCCGCAGATGGCCCGGTCGCCACCTATCTGGGCCCGGATCGCCCGCACCTGCTCGTCGATGACGTTGCCGGTGGTCCAGTCCGGGGTGATCCCGGCCCCGTCGTACAGGAACGTGATCAGCTGGTCCTGACCGTGCGCCGAATGCTGCACCTCCGGATGCCACTGCATCCCGTACAGCCGGCGTTCGTTGTCCTCCATCGCCGCCACCGGTGCCCCCGCGGACACTGCGGTGACCCGGAACCCTTCCGGCACGGCAGTCACCGCGTCCCCGTGGCTCATCCAGACCTGTTGCGCCGGCGGCTGACCGGCCAACAAGAGGGAATGCGAGCCAGGAGCGAGGCTCACCTGCGTAGCCCCGTACTCACGGGAATCCGTACGCGTCACCGTCCCGCCCAGTGCTTGTGCCATCGCCTGGAACCCGTAGCAGATCCCCAGCACCGGCACCCCCTGCTGCAGCAGCTCCGGGTCCAGGCCGGGCGCACCGGGCGCGTAGACCGACGCCGGGCCACCGGACAGGATGACCGCCACCGGCTCACGGGCCATCATGTCGGCCACGCTCATGGTGTGCGGAACGATCTCGGAGTACACGTCGGCATCCCGGACGCGGCGCGCGATCAGCTGAGCGTACTGGGCGCCGTAGTCGACGACCAGCACCGGCTGATGGACCGGCCCACACGAGGGGCCAAGGCCCGACGGATTCTCGGACCTCGATGGATTGATGGGCGACGTCTGGGCAGTCACCCAGCCAAGCCTAGCCGGGCCGGCCGGTGGGATACCGACCCGGCCACCCTGCCGGCCTGCCCGGCAGCCTCTGCGCCTACTGGTCGATGAGTTCGCGCACCTGCCGGGTGACCTGGTGTTCGGCGACGAAACTGAGCACCGGGACCACTCCGGCCAGCACCAGCTGGGCCAGTTTGCTCAACGGCCAGCGCAGGGTGCTCCAGAGGTCGAATACGGTGAACAGGTAGATCACATAGATCCACCCGTGCGCGAACGCGATCCACTCCCCCAGGACCGGCTCGCCGTTGTTGAAGACGTACTTCAACACCATCTCCACACACAGCAGCAGCAGCATGCTGCCGGTTACGTAGGCCATGATGCGGTACCGGGTCAGCGCCGGCTGCAGCGGCCGGCGACGGGCCCGGACGCGTTGCGTGGCCGGGTCGGGGCCGGCGGTCGTAGGGTCCGAGGTCCGTTCGCTCACACCACCAGCCTACGTCGGCTTCGACCTGAGCCGGAACGCCGGACGGCCCATGCTTGCGCGGCTGCTGTTCCAGTGTTCGCTCACACCGCCGGGTAGGAGCACCGCGACGTCATGAGTGACCACAGTGCGCCGGGTCCGGGGCGCTGCACCGGCTGGCCGGGACGATGCAGCGAGCCTCACCCGGCCTGCGCCTGTTCGTCCACGTAGGCGTCGCGCACCATCCGGTACCACAGGACCACCGCAAAGCCGGCGAACAGGAACCACTGCAACGCGTACGACAGGTTCCGCCACGCCAGCCCGGCGTTCTCCGGTGCCGGACGGACTGCCATGAGTTCGGTGCCCGCGGGCAGGTCGGCGTCCAGCGTTGCCGGCTCGACGCCGATCAGGTAGGCGGAGTACATCGGTGACTGCCAAGCGTTGACCAATTCAGCCGTGGACAGCGACCGGTACACCGTCACCCCTGACGGGGAGGCGGTTCGATGGTCGACTCCGCCCGGTGACTGGCCTTGCCGGAGGTGGCCGACGACCTGCACCGGGCCGCTGGGCAGCTGCGGCAGTTGCCGCGGCGGCTGGGGGGTGAAACCGAGGACCACGGGCAGCCGGGCGTCCTCGACCAATAGCGGCGCGACGATCCACACGCCGGTCCGGCCGTCATGCGTGCGACCGGAAACCAGGACGGTGTCGGCCGGTTCCCAGATCCCGCTCGCCCGCACCCGTCCGTCCGTGGCCGCCGCATTGATGCGTTGCTGCGGTTGCAGCACCGTGGCCAGGTCGCGCGGTGGGGCCGACGAGGACTGCTCGGCAGAGCTGTTTTGCTGGGCCCGGTTCCACTGCCAATTGCCCGCCCACACGAACAGTGTGACGACGGCCAGGACCAGGACCAGCAGCGCAGCCCACTTGGGCCGCAACGCGACTCGCCACACGTCAGACCGGCACCTGGGGGCAGACCACGACCTGGATGCGCTGCAGTTCCTTCAGATCGGAGTAGCCGGTGGTGGCCATCGCCCGTTGCAGGGCCTCCACCAGGTTGGCGGTGCCGTCGGCGACCCGGCTGGGTCCCCACAGGATCTCCCGCAAGGGAGCAACCGTGCCGACGTCGACCCGTTGCCCACGCGGCATGGTCGGATGCGACGCCTCCGGGCCCCACAACCACCCGCGACCGGGCGCTTCCTCGGCCCGGGCCAGGACCGCGCCCAGCATGACCGCATCAGCCCCGCAGGCCAAGGCCTTGACCATGTCACCGGAGCGGCCGATGCCGCCGTCGGCGATGACGTGTACGTAGCGGCCTCCGGACTCGTCCATGTAGTCGCGGCGGGCTGCGGCCACATCGGCGATAGCGGTGGCCATCGGGATATGGATGCCCAGCGTGCTGCTGGTGGTGTAAGAGGCGCCACCACCGAAACCGACCAGCACCCCGGCCGCGCCGGTACGCATCAGGTGCTGCGCTGCGGTATAGGTGGCGCACCCACCGACGATCACCGGCACGTCCAGCTCGTAGATGAACCGTTTGAGGTTCAACGGTTCCGCCACGCTGGACACGTGCTCGGCGGAGACCGTGGTGCCGCGGATGACGAACAGGTCGACCCCGGCGTCGACGACGGTCTTCCACAGTCCCGGCGTGCGCGGTGGGGTCAACGACCCGGCCACCGTCACCCCGGCCGCGCGGATCTCGGCCAGCCGCTGCTTGACCAGTTCCGGGCTGATCGGTGCCGAGTACAACTCCTGCAGTCTGGCGGTGGCTGCGACACAGTCCAGGTGGGCGATCTCGTCCAGCACCGGTTGCGGATCCTCGTACCGGGTCCACACGCCTTCCAAGTCCAATACGCCCAAGCCGCCGAGCTTGCCCAGTTCGATCGCAGTGCCCGGCGACATCACCGCATCCATCGGGGCGGCGATGAACGGGGTGTCGAAGTGGTAGGCGTCGATCTGCCAGGACACGGACACATCATTGGGGGCCCGGGTGCGACGGTCCGGGACGATGGCCACGTCGTCGAACGAATAGGCCCTGCGCGCACGCTTTCCCCGGCCGATCTCGATCTCGCTCATCGGGCCACAGTATCCGGGCGGCCAGGTGTTCGGTTAACCACAGGTGGTTCAGCCGCGAGGAGCATAGTTGGGTGCTTCCACGGTCATCTGAATGTCGTGCGGATGGCTCTCCTTCAACCCGGCCGCGGTGATCCGTACGAACCGGCCCCGCTGTTGCAGGTCGGCCACGGTGGGTGAACCGGTGTACATCATCGCTTGGCGCAATCCGCCGATCAATTGGAACACCACCGCCGCCAACGGGCCGCGATACGGCACCTGTCCCTCGATTCCCTCGGCGATGAACCGGTCGTCGCTGGCCTCGGCCTGGAAGTAGCGGTCCTTGGAGTAGGAGACGCTGCCACGGGAGCGGGCCGCTGCCACCGATCCCATGCCCCGGTAGGACTTGAACTGTTTGCCGTTGATGAACACCAAATCGCCGGGCGATTCCTCGCAGCCGGCCAGCAGCGACCCCAGCATCACCGAATCCGCTCCGGCGACAATGGCTTTCGCGATGTCACCGGAGTACTGCAGGCCGCCGTCACCGATAACCGGAACCCCGGCCGGGCGGGCCGCCCGGGCCGCCTCGTTGATGGCGGTCACCTGCGGCACGCCGACACCGGCCACCACCCGGGTGGTACAGATCGATCCGGGACCGATGCCCACCTTGACCGCGTCGGCACCGGCCTCGATGAGGGCTCGAGCCCCCGCCGCGGTGGCGATGTTGCCTCCGATGACCTCGACGCCGGCGGCACCGGGATCGGCCTTGAGCCGGGTGATCATGTCCAGCACCCCGTTGGACTCACCGTTGGCGGTGTCGACCACCAGCACGTCTACTCCGGCTTCGACCAGGGCCATGCATCGCTGCCAGGCGTCGCCGAAGAACCCGACCGCGGCGGCGACCCGCAACCGGCCATCCGGGTCCTTGGTGGCGGCCGGGTACTGCTCGCTCTTGGTGAAGTCCTTGACGGTGATCAGCCCTTTGAGCTTGCCGTGCCCGTCCACCAGCGGCAGCTTCTCCACCTTGTGCCGCTTCAGCAGCTGCATCGCGTCGGCCTGGCTCACCCCGACCGGGGCGGTGATCAACGGCATCCTGGTCATGACTTCACGCACCGGCCGGGAGAAGTCGTCCTCCCAGCGCAGGTCGCGGTTGGTGATGATGCCCACCAGGGTGCGGTCGGTTTCGACCACCGGCAGCCCGGAGATACGGTACTGCCCGCACAGCGCGTCCACGTCGGCCAGGCTGGCGTCCGGATGAATGGTGACAGGGTCCGAGACCATGCCCGCCTCAGAGCGTTTCACCACATCCACCTGGTGAGCCTGCTCGTCCACGGACAGGTTGCGATGCAGCACGCCGATGCCGCCCTGGCGGGCCATCGCGATGGCCATCCGAGATTCGGTCACGGTGTCCATCGCGCTGGATAGCAGCGGGGTGCGCAGTTCGATGTTCCTGGTCAGCCGGGTCGAGACGTCCGCATCCGCAGGCGCGACCTGTGTGCTGTTCGGCAACAGCAGCACGTCGTCGTAGGTGAGGCCGGTCGGGGCAAGTCCCGCGGCCTCAGGATCGCGCACCAGCGAGAGCGGATCCGACGGCCGGTCGAGGGAAACGTTGGAAGCGGCAGTCGCTGAGTCGTCCACACCTCGAGTCTAGGGGCTCGTCACGCTCGCCGGGGCCGGTCGGCCGGCACCGGGTCAGTCCTGCAGCGCCTTGACCCGGTCGCGCGCAGCGGTCCCACTCGACCGGGTCGTGGTGGTATCGCCGGCCGTCTCGCTGGGCGAGGACGACGGGGTCCGCGGGGCCGTCGCGGTGCCGGACGGCCGGGCGTTGGTCGGTGGCGTGGTGGACACCGGGCCGGTCGGCCCCGGCACGGGTGTGCCCGTCGGCGTCGCGGTGGAGGTACGTCCCGATGCGCCGCCCGGTGACGCGGAAGTGCTCCGCCCGCCGGTAGCCGGGTTGGCCGCGCCCCTCGCAGGACTGGCCGCCGGAGTCGGTGCACCGGTACCGGCCACGCCCGCTTCACCGGGCACACCCGGCACCGGCGATATCAGGGGGTTGCGCCACTCGCCGGAGGCCGGGGTCCCGGCCGAGCCCCGAGCGGAGGATGCCTCACCGAGATCGCCTGGCTCGGTTCCCGCCCCGGCGGCGAGGATGTCCTCCTGCGGGCTCTTCGGGGCGGTCCCGCTGGGGGCGGCTGCGCCACCTGGGCTCGCCTTCGCGGCAACAGCGACGTGGGCCTGGACCGCGGCCGCCTCTTGCCGTGCGGAGTTCTGTTCACTGCTGTCCAGCGCGCGCGTGGTTTCCTCGGCCTCCTGCAGCACCTGCCGAGCCTCAACGACATCGCCCTGTTCGGCCAGGGACTGCGCCTCGACGACCTTCTTGCGCACCTGCTGGCCCAGGTAGGACAACCGCAGTTCGTGGGTGGCGTCCGGGTGGCGGACCGCGACGGTCGCCGCACTCCGTAGTCCGTCCAGCCCAGCCAACGGGTCACCGGTAACGGCGGCAGCGACGCCGCTGCCGAGCCCGAGCAGGGCCGTGGTGACGGTGACCCCGGCCACCGAGCCACGCAACCTGGCGCTGAGCCGGCTGCGACGCGAGACCTTGTTCACCGAATGGGGTTGCAACGCCGCCGGCCGGTCGAACTCGCCGGTCCTGGCCTGTGCCACCCACACCGCCAGCAAACTGAGCGTGCGGTCGTCGAGGTCGGCCGGGTCGAGCGTCGAGCCGGCCAGCAGGTCCAGGGCGCGCTGATCCTCCAGCAGCTGGCTGACGTCGACGATGCCTGACCGGTCCTCGGTGCTGCCGAACGGGTCGAAGGGGTCGAAAGGAGTCGTCACGAAGCGGCCCCCTCCCGCTCTGTCAGCGCACGCAGCTTCTGCAGCGCGCGGTGCTGGGCGACCCGTACCGCGCCCGGGGTCATGCGCAGTGCCCGAGCCACCTCCTCGGAGGACATACCGACGGCGATACGCAACGTGAGGAGCTCTCGGTGCGCGGACGGCAGCTGGGCCAGCAGATCCCGGGCCAGCCGGGCGTCCTCGGAGGCGACCGCAGCCTCCTCCGGGGTGGGATCGATCTCCACCGAGTCGGGCACCTCGGCGACCGGGGTCGGAGCCCGGTACATCGTGCGCTGCTGGTCGGCCACCCGCCGGGAGGCGAGGGTGTAGACCAACGCTTCGAACGGCCCGTCTGCATACCGGTAGCGGGGCAGCACGTCGAGCACGTTGACGCAGACCTCCTGCGCCGCGTCTTCGGCGGCCTGCTCGGCACCGGGGCTACCCCCGAGCCGGGACCGGCTGTAGCGCAGGACAGTGGTGCGAACCCGGGTCAGCAGCTGCTCGACGGCACCGGGGTCGTGTCCCCCGGCCGCAGCCACCGCCAGCGTGGTCATACTGCGGCCTGTCAGCTCATCCTCGGCCCCATCCGTGCGCACCCGAACGGGATCGGGTGCCGCAGCGGCCCGGACACCGCCTGGCCCGCCCAATCGCCCGGAACGCACCGATGCGCGGGAACGCGCCCACGCAGGGGCGCCGACCGTCCCCGGACGCGCCGATGCGCCGACGGTCCGCATGGCGGACTGCCCACGGTCACTTGCCGCACTCCACGTCATCTTTCGCCCTCGGGTCGGTGCCAGCGCAGCACAAAAGATTGGTGCGGTACCGACGTTACCGTGAGTTCGGCCCAGCTTCCAATGTCGTACGGCCACGGGCTGCACCTGGACCGGCGGGCAGAGCCGCCTCAGCGCACCAGCCCCCAGCGGAAGCCGACCGCCACGGCCTGGGCGCGGTCGGCCGCTCCCAGTTTGCGGAACAGCCGCCGCGCGTGCGTCTTCACCGTGTCCTCGCTCAAGAACAACTCACGGCCGATCTCTGCGTTGCTGTTCCCCTGGCTCATGCCGGTGAGCACCTGTACCTCGCGTTCGGTGAGTTCAGGTGCCCGCTCGCGTTCGCTGGCCTGCCGCGCAGAGGTGCCTGTTCGCTGCCCCTCGGTGATCACTTGCAGCACCGCCGCGCCGATCTCGTCGCGGTGCGCGTCCTTGACCACGAAACCGCGGGCGCCGGCACCGAGCGCCCGGGCCACGCCGTCGACATCTTCGGCCACGGTCAGCATCACCACGGCGGCTTCCGGGTGCCTGCCGATGAGTCGCCGCGTTGCCTCGACTCCGCCGATGCCGGGCATCCGCACATCCATGAGCACCAGCGACGGCCGCTCGACCGGCCAGTTGGCGACCGCCTCCTCGCCGGAAGCGGACACGATGACCCTGGTCACGCCTGGGATCGAGGACACCGTACGCTTCAGGCTCTCCCGGGCCACCTGTGAGTCATCGCAGACGAGCACCGTCGACATCATCACCTCGCGTGGGCCCACTGTTGTTGGCGTCCGGAACGCGGGGCCTGTTCGCGTCCTCGGTCACCTATCGGCAGGAATGCCGCGAAACGTGAGCGATTCGTCGCAGAGAGTTTTGCGCAAATGGGACAAGGTAACAGTGAGTGGTGAGACCTGGGCGACCCGACTGGATCTTGTCGGCGCTCCTTACCGGGCGGTAGCATGGCCGCCGGACAATCGACCATGGCTGACAAATAGAAACTACTCAGCGTGTTCCAGACCACGGGACGGCTGCGTGCGTCGGTCGCCATGAGTGGTCCTTGACCCGTCACCACGTCCGTTGTTCAGACCATGTGCGCGATCTCAACGGTGACCTGACAGACGGAGCTATTTGACATATGGCAGAGCTCTCGAATCTCCCCGGGCCGGTGGCCGACCTGTGGACTTGGCAGCTGGACGCCGCATGCCGGGAGACCGATAATTCACTGTTCTTCCATCCGGAAGGCGAGCGTGGCCCCCGCCGGCGAGCCAGGGACGCAGCCGCCAAGGCAATCTGTGCATCGTGCCCGAGCCTGATGGCTTGTCGCGAGCACGCACTGGCCGTCCGCGAACCGTACGGGGTCTGGGGCGGGCTGACCGAGGAGGAGCGCAGGCACCGGTCGTTGTGGTGTTGCCCGATCCAGCGGTCGGGCCGCCGGACGGCAACGACCTATGCGACGGCGCCAGGCCGGCGGCCTCCTAGGTCACCCGGGGCAGGCCTTACTGGCCAATACCCGCTGCTGGCCAGACTCGCTGCCAGCCATGACCTGCTACTGGCCAGACTCGCTGCTGGTGGCCAACACCCGATCGGGGTGTCGTTGCGTGCCGGTGGAAGAGACCTTTCACCGCGGGACGCGCAGCGGACAACCGCCCGCACCTGCGCGTAGAACCCCGGTACTGGACAGCGGACCCCGGTACTGGACAGCGCCGACGGCCCGGTCCAGGCTGGACCGGGCCGTCGGCGTGACCTCGGTTTGGAACCCTGACGCCGAGCGGAACCGTCAGTGGCCGTGACCGTGACCGTGGCCGTGACCGGCCGCAGCCTCCGGGTCTTCCTCCTTCTTCTCCACCACAAGGGTGTCGGTCGTGAGCACCATGGTGGCGATGGAGGCGGCGTTGCGCAGCGCGGACCGGGTGACCTTGACCGGGTCCAGCACGCCCACCGACAGCAGGTCGCCGTATTCTCCGGTGGCGGCGTTGAAGCCTTGACCCGCCGGCATCGAGCGGACCTTGTCCACGACGACGAAGCCCTGCTCGCCGGCGTTCTCGGCGATCCAGCGCAGCGGTTCGACCACAGCGCGGCGCACCAGTGCCACGCCGACCGCTTCGTCGCCGGACATGTCGAGTCCGTCCAGCGCGGTGGCGGCATGGACCAGCGCGGTACCGCCGCCGGCGACGATGCCCTCCTCGATGGCGGCCCGGGTGGCGGAAACGGCGTCCTCGATCCGGTGCTTCTTCTCCTTCAGTTCCACCTCGGTGGCCGCGCCGACCTTGATGACGCCGACGCCGCCGGCCAGCCGGGCCAGCCGTTCCTGCAGCTTCTCCCGGTCCCAGTCGGAATCGGTATTGTCGATCTCCCGGCGGAGCTGTTCCATCCGGGCCGTCACATCCTCCTCGGCGCCGGCTCCGTCGATGATGGTGGTGTCGTCCTTGGTGACCACGATGCGCCGCGCCGAGCCGAGTACCTCGACACCGACTTGGTCCAGCTTCAGGCCGACATCGGGGCTGACCACCTGGGCACCGGTCAGGATGGCCATGTCACCGAGCATCGCCTTGCGCCGGTCACCGAACCCGGGCGCCTTGACGGCGGCGACGGTCAGCGTGCCGCGCATCCGGTTGACCACCAGGGTGCTCAGCGCCTCGGACTCCACGTCCTCGGCGATCACCAGCAGCGGTTTGCCCTGTTCGACGATCTTCTCCAGCAGCGGCAGGAGCTCGTTGATGGCCGAGATCTTTCCCTGGTTGATGAGCACCAGGGCGTCTTCCAGCACCGCTTCCATCCGCTCGGTATCGGTGACGAAGTACGGTGAGATGTAGCCCTTGTCGAACTGCAGGCCCTCGGTGAACTCCAGTTCCATCTGGGTGGTGGAGCTCTCCTCGACGGTGATGACACCGTCCTTGCCCACCTTGTCGAACGCCTCACCGATCAGCCGGCCGATCTCGGTGTCCTGGGCCGAGATGGCCGCCACCTGGGCGATCTCGTTCTTGTCGGTGATGTGACGGGCAGCGCCGAGCAGGGCCTGGGACAGCGTCTCCACAGCCGCGTTGATACCGCGGTTCAGGGCCGCCGGGGAGGCACCGGCAGCGACGTTGCGCAACCCCTCGGTAACCATGCCCTGGGCCAGTACGGTGGCCGTGGTGGTGCCGTCTCCGGCGATGTCGTTGGTCTTGGTCGCGACCTCCTTGGCCAGCTGGGCGCCGAGGTTCTCGTACGGGTCTTCCAACTCGATCTCCCGAGCGATGGTCACCCCGTCGTTGGTGATGGTGGGTGCGCCCCACTTCTTGTCCAAGACCACGTTGCGGCCCTTGGGGCCGAGGGTGACCTTGACCGCATTGGCCAGGGCATTGACGCCCCGCTCGAGGCTGCGGCGGGCCGAATCGTCGAACTCCAGGATCTTGGCCATGGTGTCCTTTCAGTGTCAGAGATGTTCGAGGCTTGTCGAGGGTGGTGGCACACCGACGCGGTCGGGAAACACCACCGCTCCGGGCGCCGGGCAGGTGCCGGCCGACCCGGAGCGGTGAAACGAGAGAGTCAGGTGCTCAGCTGACGACGGCCAGCACGTCGCGGGCCGAGAGAATGAGCAGCTCGTCGCCACCGTACTTCACCTCAGTGCCGCCGTACTTGGAGTAGATCACCCGGTCGCCCACGGTCACGTCCATGGGAACGCGGTTGCCCTTGTCGTCGATACGGCCAGGGCCGACGGCGATGACTTCGCCTTCCTGCGGCTTTTCCTTGGCCGTGTCCGGGATCACCAGGCCGGATGCGGTTGTCTGCTCGGCCTCGACGGCCTTGACAACGATCCGGTCCTCGAGCGGCTTGATGGAGACCGACACGAACGGACCTCCCCTTCCACGAATATCGAGTGTTGGATGAATGCGGCGCTTCGGGTAGCCGCCGTCGCGGGGCCGGCCAACCTCGGCATTTAGCACCCTCCCGATGAGAGTGCCAACGGCGACTCTAGATGCCTGATTAGCACTCGGTCAAGGCGAGTGCCAGCCGGGGGTGGGCGGGCCGCGCCCGCGGCCGCACCGGACTGCTGGAGCCGGTCGCGGTGACGGGCCGGGTCCGCGCATCCGCGCCGGCCGGACCAGCGCCACCGGCAGCACCCCACCGGGCGTGCCGAAAACTGAATCATGGAAAACTGAGGTTTTCTCACCAGGGTTCGGGTGCTGGGTGTGAGGTTGGTTGCAGGGCAGTGGGCTGCCCCGTTTTCCGGCTCTTCGCTGTGGGGTGCGGGGTCGGCACGACGCTCAACGGCGGGCGGCCCGAAGAAGTCCGTCCATGACGATCAGCGCGCCAGCGCAGCCACCCACAGCGCCGCTACCCCCGCCACGGGCAGCGATGACGTGGTGGGCCCGCTTC
>PDWJ01004260.1_pt1 | contig 12758 bp, 10 predicted proteins | sample 1430881 | NCBI WGS metagenome assembly PDWJ01 (sample SAMN01162460, study PRJNA174530) | Oral metagenome, whole genome shotgun sequencing project. | biome: Marine environment; feature: Marine mammal; material: Swab sample of the gingival sulcus; isolation source: swab sample of gingival sulcus... | reverse complement strand
TGTTTCCTTATATAATTCGGCAAGTTTATTACAAACAATGGCGTAAAAGTAATCTTCTGTATTAAAAAATTGTTCTATAATTGTTTTTGCTTCTACATAGAATGTTTCAGCTTTGGTATAGTTGCTTATATCTTGATATAATATGGCAAGATTGAGACAACTTTTAATATAAGATGAGTGTTTTCTCCCCACAAGTTTTTCGTATATTTTTTTTGCTTCGATATATAATGTTTCAGCTTTGCTGTAATTACCCATATCATTATATAATTCGGCAAGATTTTCACAACTTACAGCATAATCAATCTGCTCTTTCCCCACAAGTTTTTCGTATATTTTTTTTGCTTCAATATATAGTGGTTCAGCTTTGGTATAGTTGCCTGTGTTTTTATATATTATAGCAAGATTATTACAATTTATAGCATAATCGGAGTGTTCTTTGCCTAAAACTTTTTCTATTATTTTCCTTTCTTCAATATAGAGTTGTTCTGCTCTGGCATATTTGTTCATATTATAATATAGTTGAGCAAGATTTTTGCAAGTAACGGCATAAGTTGTGGTTTCTTTGCCTACGTTTTTTTCTATGGTATTTTTCACTTCTATATATAGGGGTTCTGCTTTTAAATATTTGCCCACAGCCATATATAACAAAGCAAGATTATTACAAACTATAATATAGTCTGAATGTTCTTTACCCAAAACTTTCTCTCTTATATTTTTAGATGCAATATAAAGAGGCTCTGCTTTAGTGAACTTACCCATATTGTGGTATAACAAAGCAAGATTGTTATATTCGGTTGCATAAAATAATTTGGCATTGTCTTCTGAAACATTATCAATACTGATATCGGCACCTGCATTCAGCAATAACCTGCTACACGTATAATCTTTGGTTTTATTATGTAGAGAAAGCATAAAAGGAGTATTGCCACGGCTGTCTTTGCAATTAACATTTACCCCTTTATTTATTAAATCTATAATTTTTACCGTATTGTTATTTTTTACGGCAGTAAATAATTCATTGTTATTATCTGCATCTTGAGCACCTGCAATTTGTGCAAGCAATATTATAAAAGTGATTGTAATAATTTTTTTCATATCTTTATTTTTTTATTAGTGATGAGTGATTTGCTTATGCTTAAGATTGTTACTAAACTTCGGTCTCCCGTCTCCTGTCTTCCGTCTTCTGTCTTCCGTCTTCCGTCTTCCGTCTTCGGTCTCCCGTCCTCTGTATTAACAGTCATATGCGTTTTATCCTATTTGAGAATTTAAGTGAGTTATATATTACTTTTTCATTTTAACAATAACGGCTTCACTTGCTTCACTTTCCTTATTTTGACTATTAACAGAAGTAACTACAAAAGTAAATTTCTTCTTAAATAAACCTTTTCGAGGAACCACTATTAAAGGCTCCTTGGTTTTGGTATAAAGATTTTCTTTTGTTAGCTCTCCCACAAATTTTCCCTTAAATCTATAAACATTATAATAACTGCCCGTATCTTTTAAGAAACTTTGTTGCGATTTATCCATCTCCCATTCTATAAAAGTTTCTCTACCTATTTTTTCAGCCATTATAAAATTTGGAGCTTGTGGTATAGGTAATTTAACCTGTATTTTTATTGTGTCGGTTGGTTTTACGGGTTTTACTACTACAGGCTCAGGTTCTACTATATTTTCTTGTTTCCATTCCATTTTTGGAACATCAGCATAAGCAAAATATAAGTCATTACGGAGTGTATCTATGAACCCGTTTCGGTTTTCTAATAATTTTGCCGAGCTGTAAAATATGCTGCCCTTAACCTGTGGATATTGTCTGTTAAGCCTTATTTGATTGGGTACTTCCGAGGGATTTTTCCAACTTTGCGAGGAGTTAATCCTGTGTGTTCCGTGTCCTATGTAAAGATGCTTCCCAAACACATGGCGACTCCACCAGTCTACTAGTTTTTTATAATCAGCAATTCTATAACCTATAACCCAATATATTTGAGGGGCAACATAGTCAATCCAACCTTCTCGTAACCACTTCACCACATCGGCATATTGATGGTCATAACTTGCAAGACCTCTTGTATCCGAACCATCGGGGTCGCGAGTTTTATTACGCCAAATTCCACTCGGACCTACACCAAACTTTACTTTAGGCTTTACAGCATTTATACTGTCAGATAATGAATGTATAAAGGTGTTTATATTTTCGCGTCTCCAATCATCTTTTCTTAAATTCCAATCATTATATTTTAAATAACTTGCATGGTCGTTAAAACCTTTTCCCGGATAAAAATAGTCATCAAAATGCACTCCGTCAATATCGTAGTTCCTAACTACTTCCATTATCACTTTTATAATGTAATTTCTACCTTCGGGAACTCCCGGATTTAAGTATCTGGATACTACTTTATGTTCATAATCTACAAACCATTCGGGGTGTTTTCTGGTAATATGCCATGGAACAGTTTGTACCCTTGCCAAATTCGACACAGCTCTAAAAGGATTAAACCACGCATGAAACTCTATATTCCTCTTATGACACTCTTCTATCATAAATTTAAGAGGGTCGTACATTGGTTGAGGTGCGCGCCCTTGTTTGCCCGTAAGCCAATGAGACCAAGGCTCAAGTTCCGATTTATAAAATACCTCTCCTGATGGTCGTATCTGTACAAAAACAGCATTAATACCATTTACACTATGCCTGTTTATTAAGTTTATAAACTCTTGCTTTTGCTCTTCGGAATTTAGAATGGTACTGCTAGGCCAATCAATATTAAATGCCGTTGATATCCATACACCACGCAGTTCTTCATTGGAAGAATCTTGTGATTTTAGTGTTAGCGATATTAATAAATAAATCAGTACAATAGGTAATGCTTTTATGTTCATCTGTTTGTTTTTGATATGTTGGGTCTTGGTATAATTGTAGAGATGCAATGTATTACATATAGGGACGCAATGTATTGCGTCTCTACCTACCATATTTTTCTAATAATACCTTCATTTGGTTGGCAGTTTCCATTGCCTTTGCTTTTACCGCATCTATAAAATTTTCGCCTTCTCCCGCGTATATTATGCCTCGCGATGAGTTTATAAGCAACCCGCCGTTACTGTTCATTCCGTATTTGATAACATCTTCTAAACTGCCGCCTTGAGCACCAACTCCGGGAACTAAAAGGAAATGTTCGGGAATTATTTTTCTAATGCGTTGCAAATATTCCGTTTGTGTAGCTCCAACTACATACATCATATTCTCTTTGCTTCCCCACTCCTTTGATGTACTTATTACATTTTCATATACATATTGCTGTTTATCAGGTATATAATTAAACTGAAAATCTTGTGAACCTTTATTAGATGTTAATCCCAATACAATGCTCCACTTGTCTTTAAAAGATAAAAACGGACTTACTGAATCCACTCCCATATATGGCGCAATGGTTATGGCATCGCAGTTTAATGTTTCAAAAAATGCTTTAGCATATTGTTCCGAAGTGTTACCAATATCACCCCTTTTTGCATCTGCAATTACAAATATCTCAGGATAATTTTGATTTATAAAATCTACTGTTTTTGTTAAACTATGCCAACCTGCAATACCTCTGCTTTCATAAAACGCTGTATTAATTTTATAAGCAATGGTATATTCTTGTGTAGCGGCAATTATTCTTTTATTAAATTCAAAAACAGGGTCTTCTTCTTTTAGTAAAAATTGAGGTATTTTTTTTATGTCGCTGTCCAGTCCAACACAAAGGAAACTTTTTTTTGTGTTAATAGCGTCTGATAAATCTTTATAATTCATAATTTTATATTTTGGTATATTAATGTATTTTTGCGAAATGATTTTTTTGGGTGTGAGATTTTATGTTTTAGAGTTATTGTTAAACATAAACACTAATCTAGTGCTAAGATATTTTAAATCTATTCGGCAAATTACGTACAAAGATATATGATAATTTTAAATTTTCACATAAACATACAAAAAACAGAGGTCTATGGAGTATTTTAATCAATTAGTAATGCGAATTAAAAATTAAACATAACATTATCACTCATCACCTATCACTCATCACCTATCACTCATCACCTATCACTCATCACCTATCGTCTATCACCCATTATAACTTAACCCTATGCTGTCTAATCATTTGTTAAATAATTTTTTAAGTTTTTTTGAGCATGAACCTACCGATAATCAGAAAAGTTTTTTTGAAAAGTTTGCTGATTTTTTAATGCAACCCGTCGATAATAAATTGTTTTTGCTGACAGGTTATGCCGGTACAGGTAAAACCGCAGTCGTTAGTGCTGTTATTCAGTCATTAACCGGCATGAATATAAAATCTGTTTTGTTGGCACCAACGGGCAGAGCCGCAAAAGTTTTTACCAAATACTCAAAACAAACGGCATATACAATACACAAGAAAATATACAGGCAGCGTTCATCTTCCGATGGTTTTGGAAGTTTTGCACTTGACAGAAATTTGCATAAAGATACACTTTTTGTGGTTGATGAAGCATCTATGATTTCGGTTTTTTCGGGTGATAATTCAATTTTCGGCACAGGTAATTTGTTAGAAGATTTAATTGAGTATGTGTATTCAGGTAACAACTGCCAGTTAGTTTTAATAGGTGATAATGCTCAATTGCCACCTATTGGCATAGACCAAAGTCCGGCTTTGGATATATCAAATTTAACAGCTTATAATCTCGAAGTTACCGATGTTGATTTAACTATGGTAGTCAGACAATCGGAGCATTCGGGAATTTTAAAAAATGCCACGCTGATAAGAAACGATATTACTAATTCGATGTTTTTTGACTCATTCCCGAGTTTTGTACATAATAATAAGGATGTAATTCGCTTATCAGGTGAAAACTTAGTGGAAGAAATTAGCAATGCCTATGATAATTACGGAATGGAAAATGTAATTGTTATAAACAGGTCGAACAAAAGAGCAAATAAATATAATGAAGGAATAAGGAATGCAATACTTTACAGAGATAGCCAAATAAGTGTAGGTGATTATATTATGGTGGTAAAGAATAATTATTTTTGGACAGAGAAAATAAAAGACTTGGATTTTATTGCTAATGGTGATATTGCAGAAATAGTAAAAATACACAGTTATCAAGATTTATACGGTTTTAAGTTTGCCGATGTTAGTATTTCTCTAATAGACTACGATTTAGAACTGGATGTTAAAATTTTATTAGACGCAATTTCATCAGAAACGGCGGCTATGTCGGCTGAAGATAATAAGCGATTGTTTTATGCTGTTATGGAGGATTATGCCGAACTTAGAAGTAAGAAAAAGAAAATAAAAAAAGTGAAGGAAAATAAATTTTTTAATGCTTTGCAAGTAAAATTTGCTTATGCAATAACATGCCATAAAGCACAAGGCGGACAATGGCAAGTTGTTTTTCTTGACCAAGGCTATATTACCGAAGAAATGATAAATAAAGAATATCTGCGATGGATGTATACGGCATTTACGAGAGCTTCGGGTAAAATATATTTGGTTAATTTTTCCGATAAGTTTTTTGAATGTTAGCCTAAGTAGGGGGGAGGGGTTAAGTGTTTGCTCCTTTAAAATAATATCTTCAGGTAGGAGGACAATAACTGTATTTTTACCTTTCTTGAAGCAGAAGGAAAGCATCAAAATTTGAAAAGATTTCTATATTCTGTTGTTAGTTTTTGTATTTTTAATTAAAATGTGAAAAAAAATTATTAACACATTTTATTTTCTTTAAGGAGTTTATAGTTAATTAGTTATTCTATGTATTGCTGCTGCTTGTGTTGATAACTAACAGCATTTTTTTTATATATGTTTCATATTTAAAATTCAATGTTGTACATTTGTAAAATATTACAAATTAAAATTATTATTATTATGGAATCTTACTTACAAGATGGTATAAAAATGTTGGTGTTTTATGCACCCAAGTTTTTGGCAGCAGTATTAGTATTGCTCATTGGTCTTTATGTGATAAAAATTATTACTAAGGCATCTATAAACATGATGAAAAAACGTGATGTTGATGAATCATTACGTCCTTTTTTGGGAACATTAATTAGCGCATTGCTTAAAGTTGGTTTAGTTGTTAGTGTAATGGGAATGGTTGGCGTTGAAATGACATCATTCATTGCAATACTTGGAGCAGCAGGTTTGGCAGTAGGTATGGCATTGTCAGGAACTTTGCAGAACTTTGCAGGAGGTGTGATGTTATTACTTTTCAAGCCATTTAGAGTTGGTCATTTTATTGAGGCACAGGGTCATAAAGGAGTAGTTAAAGAAATTCAAATTTTTAACACTATTCTAACAACACCTGACAATAGAATTGTTATTCTACCTAATGCACCATTATCGTCAGGCGCGATGGTTAATTATTCAGCAGAAAGCACAAGACGTGTAGACTTTACTTTTGGTATTGGCTACAGTGACGATATTGACAAAGCTAAATCTGTTTTACGTCAAATTATTGATGAAGACAGTCGAGTACTAAAGACTCCGGAAGCTTTTATCGCAGTTAGTGAGTTAGCAGACAGTTCTGTTAATTTTGCAGTAAGAGTATGGGTTAAAGGTGAAGATTATTGGGGTGTATTTTTCGACCTTAATGAGAATGTTAAAAAGACATTTGACAAGGAAAATATTTCAATACCTTTCCCACAGAGAGATTTGCATGTTTTTAACGAAAAATAATAACAGTATAGTGTGAAAACGCTATGAATAAATTGGCTATAGTCCGCTTTGCGGGCTATAGTGTTGTTTATAAGTAACTTAGTGATTAGATGTTGAAAATAAACAGTTTAAACATCTGATTATTTTATTAATTAACAAAAATTTTTAATTACAAACGAAAGAAAGATGAAAAGAAGTTTTTTATTAATATTAATTATTGGCATTGTTTCATTTGGTGTTAAAGCACAAGATGATGCCACAAAAAAAGAAGATAAAGAAGGTTGGAAATACAGTGGTATATTCGGTCTTACTGCATCTCAGGTAAGTTTTTCAAACTGGTCTGCCGGAGGAGAAAATTCTTACTCATTGAATGGTTTAGTTGCATTAAATGCTACTTATAAAAAAGGCAAGCATTTATGGACAAACGATTTAGGATTGGCTTATGGAATTATGAAACAAGGTGAAAAGGAAGTTAGAAAAACCGACGATAAATTTGAATTTAATTCAGCTTACGGATATAAAGCTACTGATGTGTGGTATTATAGTGCAGTTTTAAATTTGAAATCGCAATTTACTGAAGGTTATAAATATAACGATGGAGCTACTCCTCCTACACCTGATAAAATTAAAATTTCTAATTTATTTGCTCCGGGTTACTTAAACTTATCACTTGGTATGACATATAAGCCTTCTGATATGTTTAGTGTATTTATTGGTCCCGTTAGTGGAAAAATGACATTTGTAAATGATAAAGATTTGGCTAATGCAGGTGCTTTTGGAGTTGAAGCTGCTGAATATGATGCTGCCGGCAATATTGTTAAAGAAGGTAAAAAATCAAAAAGTGAGTTTGGTGGAACTATAAAAGCAAAATTCACTAAAGATATTTTTGAAAATGTTAATGTGCTTTCTAAATTAACCTTATTCTCAAGTTATACTAAGAACCCTCAAAATATTGATGTTGATTGGCAGTTATTAGTTAATTTCAAAATCAATGAATGGCTTTCTACAAATATAAATCTTCATTTAATATATGATGATGATATTAAGAGTATAAGTGATGCAGGTTTACCAGAAGGACCAAAAGTTCAATTTAAAGAAGTATTTGGATTAGGATTAAACTTGAAATTCTAAGAATAAACGACTTTAATGTTAAGTATTATTGAAACGGAGCATATCTTGGTATGTTCCGTTTTTTGTTTAGAATAAAACCTTTTCAATGAGAAATATTATTACCTTACTTATATTAGTAGTATCAATAGTTGCAAGTGCTCAACAAGAATATTATACAAAATCAAAAAAAGCTGTAAAGTATTTTAAATCAGCACTTAATAATTATCATTTACAATATTTTGATATTGCTAAAAAAGAACTTGCAAAAGCATTAGAAAAGGACAATAAATTTATAGATGCTTACATATTGCTTGGTGAAATATCATCGGAAGAAGGTAATAAACAAGCTGCAATTGAATATTTTACAAAAGCAATATCAGTAAAGGCAGACTATAATCCATTAATGTATTTGCGTAGGGCTGATATGGAAAAATCTTGCGGATTGTATGAAAGAGCCAAAAAAGACTATGCAACTTTTATTAAATTGAAAAAAAACAACTCAAAATATGAGAAATATATTAAGCAAAAGATAGGCGATTGTGATTTTGCCATTAAACAAAAGAACAATCCTGTAAAATTTAATCCTGTAAACTTAGGTGAGCAAATAAATACAGCTTTAAGCGAATATTGGGCAAGTTTAACTGCCGATGGCAACACTCTGATATTTACAGTCAGTGATAGAAAAAAAAACTCTCAAGAAGATTTGTATTATTCAAAAAAGGAGAATGGGAAATGGCAAAAGGCACAACGTATGTCTGCACCTGTAAATACTCCAAAGAGTGAGGGAGCGCAAGCCATTTCGGCAGATGGCAGAACAATGGTTTTTACGGCTTGTTTGCGTGCCGATAGTCGAGGAAGTTGCGACTTATATATTTCGCACAAAATAGGTGATAAGTGGACAGTACCTACAAATATGCAATCCCCAATAAATACTCGATATAAGGAAAGCCAACCCTGTTTATCGGCAGATGGTAAAACTATATATTTTGCAAGCAACAGACCAGGCAGTATGGGGAAATTTGATATTTGGAAAAGCAGCCTGCAAGCAAACGGAAAGTGGAGCAATCCCGTAAATCTTGGCAAATCCGTAAATACTAAGGAAAACGAATTAGCACCATTTATACACTACGATAATTCAACACTGTATTTTGCATCTGAAGGAAAACAAGGAATGGGTGGAAGCGACCTATTTATGAGTAGAAAAACTTCAAGCGGCAAATGGTCAGAAGCCGTTAATTTACCTTATCCCATAAATACTCATAACAACGAGGAAAGTTTGGTTATTGCTACCGACGGTAAATCGGCATTATTTTCCTCTGATATGCAAGGCGGGTACGGGCAAAAAGATATATATATGTTTGATTTGCCGCCAACTGTACAGGCTAACAAAACTATATTTATCAAAGGAAAGGTAGTCGATGCTGAAACAAAAAAATCTTTGTCCGCTCAAATAAACATAAGTTCATTGACATCAGACAGCGTAAAAATTACAAGTCGTTCGGATAAACAAACAGGAGAGTTTTTATGTTGTTTATCGCCTAAAAAAACTTATGCCTTTAATGTAAATAAAAAAGGATATATGCTGTATTCGCAGAATATATCATTACCTGATACTTCGTATATTATTACCATTGAGCTACAGAAAATAAAGTCTAATTTGAAAATAATTTCAGAAAATATATTTTTTCAATATAATTCTTATAATCTTGATAATAAATCATTTATAGAGCTTAGAATGCTAAGTGAGTTTATAAATGAAAATAAATTATATATAGAAATATCAGGACATACCGACAATAAAGGCAGTACTGAATATAACAAGCTACTTTCTACCCGCAGAGCAAAAGCAGTATATGATTTTTTGATTAGTATAGGAGTTAATAAGCAGTTTCTTACTTACAAAGGTTATGGTTTTGATAAACCTATTAGTACAAACAATACAGAAGAAGGTAGAGCAAAAAACAGACGTATTGAGTTTAAAATATTGTCGCAAATGCCGTAATATTTTTCGATAGCATTACATTATTTGTTGTCTTGCTAAATAATTGATATTTAGTGATTTGATAAAATTTAGTGTTAATGAAAATTTGGTGAATTATATATTTATTGTGAAATATTCTTAGGTATTAAAAATAATACCTATATTTGCATTATAAAAATTAATTTAATGAAATGCCTGAAATATTTAGAGAGTATGGTTTTATTTTCTTTTTTTATACTAACGAGCATTTGCCTATTCACGTACATGTAAGAAAAGGTGATGGCGAGGCAAAATTTATTATTGAAGATAATAAAGTTGTTTTATATAGTTCTAATAAAATGAAAGTGAAAGAATTAGCAAGAGTAGAGAAAATAGTTAAAAAACGCAAAAATGAAATTATAAATGCCTGGATAGATTATTTCAAATAAAATAAATGCCATGAGATTATTGAAAGAAGACATAAAAGAAGTGGGTTTTGAACAAGACACTATTTATTTGATAACCAATGAAAATGTGAAGCAATCAATGCCATTACGTTGGTTTCCGAGCCTTAATAATGCAAGCGAAAAAGAAAGAAGCGATTATACTTTGTCTCCATACGGTATCCATTGGGAACAGCTAAATGAAGATTTAAGTTTTAGTGGTTTTTTTACTTATAACAAAGACAAGATAGATAAAGAAAAAAGCGAAATACAACAAATATTATCAGAATTTTCATTTTTAAACTTGGAAGAATTCAGCCGTATTGCAGGTGTAAGTCCTATACTTATGCGACACTATGCTTGCGGTGTTAAAAGACCTTCCGAAAAGCGAACACAAGAAATAAAAAGAGTTTTACATCAAATAGGAAAGCGTTTACAAGCTATTTAAATAATTTTTAATAACACTGCAAAACAATTCCTATAGCAAGATTATGAGGTTTGGATAAATGTAGTTTTTCAGCTGTTAGTTTTTTCCATTTGTTGTTAAAGGTGAATTTATAATACTGTGTGGCAACAATATTATCAGTTGTTTGATTAGTAAACTTAAATGAGGGCTTAGGATTTGTTTTTTCAATATGTTTACCTGTGTTATCAATTTCACCTATCATTTGTATGGCAATAAAAACACCGCTTTCGGTAAATGTAATATTTTCTTTTGAAACATCAATTTCGATTATATTGCCGGAGTTTTTATTGCATCTGACTGTTACGGGCTTTTGTAAGGTGTTAATAGCTTGCAAATTTAACCCGATTGGTTTGTATAAATTAACTCTAAAAATACTTGAAAACTTTTTTTCTCCTTCAATTTTAAATTTAGGCTTACTTATGGGTATTTTAATAGATTTTATAAAACAATTATTGTACTGTTCTAAAGGTTTAATCAATACACCCAGTTGGTCTAAAGGTTGAATGAAAAACGACATTTTTTTGCTTTTTTTGATAAAACCAATTTGTTTAGTCTTGCTTTTTTTGTTACCCTTAATGACTATTTCGGGTAAAGTGATTGTTTTGGGGCTTAGATATATAGTATCTCCAAGCGATGTTATTATTTTTTTTGTCGATTTAAATCCTAAGCAAGATAACTCTATGGTGTCATTTGGGGAATAGTTTACTATAGAGAAAGAACCATATTGATTGCTGTAAAATCCTTTATCGTTATTAACATTTCTAATAGCAACATAAGGGATTGATTTTTCATATACGGAATCAACCACTATGGCGTTTATTTTTTGTCCCATAATATTGAAACTATTAAGAATCATAAATATAAATATTACTTTCTTCATTTGTTTATTTTTGAGATTTTGGGTTTTTGTTTAGTCTTTGGCTTGGTTTAACCGCAAATAACGAAAGTTTTTGTATCAATTTCTGACTTCGGTCTTCCAACTTTCGTCCCGATAATCATGTAGTTGTTGTTTTTTTTAGTGGTCAAGGGTGTTTTATTTGTTAGTTTAATAAAGTGTAACCACTATACAAAGAAAAATATTTTTTAGTAATTACAAAAAATACCGCTCAGATGTTTTCAAACCAAAAAATTATTACTTATATTTGCGATATGGTCTGAGGTATTGACCTAATCGTAATATAAAACAGTAAAAAGTGAAAAAAGTTAGTATACTTTGGGTAGATGATGAAATTGATTTATTAAAACTTCATATTTTATTTCTTGAAGAAAAGGGCTACGATATTACCACCACAAATAATGGTGATGATGCCATTAGCTTAGTACATGAAAATAATTTTGATATTATTTTTTTAGATGAGCATATGCCCGGATTAAGTGGTTTGGAAGCACTTGATTTAATAAAAAGTATGTATCCTGCCATACCCATCGTAATGATTACCAAAAGTGATGAGGAAAACATTATGGATAGGGCAATAGGAGCAAAAATTTCAGACTATTTAATAAAGCCGGTTAAACCGAATCAAATACTTTTAACTATAAAGAAAAATGTTGATACAAAACGACTTATTACTGAAAAAACGACTGCGGATTATCGTGATGAATTTTCTAAATTGGGTAGTCTCATAAACGAAGCCAATTGCTTTAAAGATTGGGTAGATATTTATAAAAAGCTTGTTTATTGGGAACTGGAGCTTGATTCTTCGGAAGACACTGCAATGGATGAAATTTTACTATTTCAGAAAGAAGAGGCAAATAATGCTTTTATAAAATACATATCCAAGAATTATGTAAGTTGGTTTGATGATACAAATAATAACAGACCAATGCTTTTACCCAAAGATATTATGAGTAAAAAGGTATTTCCTTTGCTAAAGTCAAACAAGGTTGTTTTTATAGTGATTGACAACCTCAGATACGACCAGTGGAAAGTTTTGCAACCACTTGTAAGGGAATACTACCAATTAGATAAGGAGTTGGTATACTCAAGTATTTTGCCAACTACTACAAGTTATGCCAGAAATTCACTTTTTGCAGGTTTAATGCCTTCTGAAATAGCAAAACAATATCCTCAGTACTGGTACGATGATAATGACGGTGGCAGCAAAAATCAGCAT
>PDWJ01004257.1_pt1 | contig 12763 bp, 5 predicted proteins | sample 1430881 | NCBI WGS metagenome assembly PDWJ01 (sample SAMN01162460, study PRJNA174530) | Oral metagenome, whole genome shotgun sequencing project. | biome: Marine environment; feature: Marine mammal; material: Swab sample of the gingival sulcus; isolation source: swab sample of gingival sulcus... | reverse complement strand
CCACCCCGACGGGAGCGACCCCGATGAGCTTGCCACCCTTGCGGCAGGCCTGATCGAGCTGACAGGCACGGCGGTTGCAACCGATGGCGACGGCGACACAGTGACCGAAAGCACCACCCGCGCCATTGGAGATGCGTTCAGCTTCGAAGACCACGGCCCAACGGCGGGCACCACGCCTCAGAGTTCAGTGGATGAGGCCGGGTTGCTCACGGGGCCGGTCACGTCCAACGAAGTTATCGGCGTCGATTATGGGGTCGAGACGACCGGTGCCGAAATCGCTTTTGCGGCGGCGCAGACCGATTTGGATGCGCTCGGCCTGACGAGCGGCGGCACGGCGTTGACCTATACCGTCAGCACCATTGGCGGGGTCGAAACTCTCACCGCGACGGCAGGCGGGAACACCGTGTTCACGGTTGAGCTGGAACAGCCAAACGCCGCGAACTCTTTCGCGCCCAGCTACACGTTCACTTTGTCAGGTCCGATCGACCACCTGGATGGGACGACTACGCTAGACACTCTTGAGCTGCCCTTTGCGCTTGTGGCCACTGATGGGGATGATGATGCCGTCGACCTGACCATTGAGGTCCAAGTCATTGATGATGAGCCCGTTGCAGTGGATCAAGCAGCGCTCAGTGTCGCTGAGGGCGGCGTCACGATTGATCAGGATTCCACAGGTGCGGCGAATCTTCTGAATGGCGATCAGATCAATTCCGATGGCGCCCGCATCCACCAGATCCGCTATGTGGACGAATTCGGAGCGGTTCAAGTCGCGACTGTGCCCGATGGCGGCGATACTGGCGTGCTGGACACGATGCACGGCAGCCTGACGGTCTACAGCGATGGTGATTGGAGCTTCACCTCGGATGACTACGGTCTGCACCCGGACTCTGGGGATCTAAGCGGATCGTTTGATTACACGTTGATTGACGGGGATGATGACGTGAGCGACTGGGCCACACAGCCCATCGCCGTGACCGACACGGTGCCCGTGCTGGGCGATCCCGATGATGGCACGGTCAGCGAAGCGCACCTGCCCACCGGGACCGACCCGGATGGGACCAAGGTGATCGTGACAGGCGATCTGGACCTGACCGCGGGGGCCGATCCGTTTGACACCAAGATTGGGCCGTTTTCGCAGGCTTTGACCTCGGACGGCGTTGCCCTGGAATATGTGCTCAGCTCGGACGGTCATACTTTGACTGCGTTCAAAGGGCCCGGGCGCACAACCGGCGACAAGGCCTTTGTCGTCACGCTGACCGATCCAACCGACGCGGATGCAGGCTATGAGTTCGAGCTGGTCAAGCCGCTTGATCACGGGACCGATCCGTTGGAGTTGGTTTTCGATGTGACCACCACGGATGACGACGGCGATACGACGACAGCAGATTTCACTGTTACGGTCACGGATGATGCGCCGGTTGCCACCCTCTCGCCCACGCTTCCGGAGGACAGCACGATCACGCTGACCATTTCGGCGGATGCGACCCCGGATACGATGACGATCTCGTTTGGTGGCTCGCCGCTTACGGGCACCAGCGGCCCGAACGGGACCACGATCTACAGCACCGATAACGGCACCGTGACGGTGAACGCCGATGGCACCGTAAGCTACGAACCCGATCCGAACTATAGCGGGGTCGAGGTATTCGACGTGACCACCGATAGCGGCACGACCACGGTTACGGCCACGGTCGAGCCCGTCTCTGACGCACCGGATCTTGGGACCCCTGATGACGTAGCGACAGACGAAGACACCGCCGTTGCGCTTGGTCTGCAGGCGCCGGTCATTACCGATACCGGCACCCCTGTGACCGAACGGCTTGGCGTCGTTACACTGAGCGGCTTCCCCGAGGGCGCTAAGCTTCTAAGCGGCGCGGATGTTGAGCTTGCGACCATTGGGGCAGATGGCACCGTAACCATCAGGATCGATGATCTGCCCTACGAGCTGACGGCGTCGGGCGATCTTTCCATGACGGCTGCCGAATTCGAGGCGCTGAAAGTGCTTCCGCCCGCGCACCGGCACGAGGACTTCACCGTCGAAATGGCCGTGACCAGCTACGAAGTTGATGGAAGCGATGCCAAACTGGCCGGAGTTCCAGGAACCGAGTCGACGGTTTCCGTGGAAGTCACCGTGCAAGCTGTGACCGATCCGATCGAACTGGTATTCGATACCAACGCTACGCCGGCCGGGCTGACGAATGTTACAGAAGTCAGCTTCCCGGACAACAAGACCGCAAATGTGTTCTTCAATGAAGATAACGCAATTCGATTGAACCAGCTTCTGGAAGCCTCCTTCGATGACCTCGACGGAAGCGAGAAGCGCGATATCGTAATCGAAAATACAACGAGCAGCGCGATACGAGTTGGCTCGGTTACGGTGGCGGCGGGTGACACGTACACGCTTGCCTACTCCGACCTATCTACCGGCACCACTTTCGACACTGACATCACGCTTCGCCCCCAAGCGAACCATTTTAGCGGGGATCTCGAAGGGATTGTGGTTTCCCTCAAGGCGCAGGACCAAGATTCCGACGGCCCGGTCGCCACCGGAAGCGTAATCACCGATAGCGTGACGCTGAACCTCTACACCAACCCGATTGCCGGTGATTTCACGCTGGCCGCCAAGGTGACAACCGACGAAGATACGCCGGTCGCGTTCCTGAGCTCTGCCCGTGTTTACGATACCGGCACCGGCAATGAGGTCATCACCAAGGTGAACTTCACACTGGAGAGCAATTGGACGCTTAGCTCGATCCCGACCTCGCCCGTCGGAGGTGCGGTCTTTACTTTGACCGATCTGGGAGGCGGAGCCTACGACATCGACTTTACGGCTGGGACGCGGCAGGAGCGCGAAGCCGTCCTTGATCAGTTCGAGCTGCTACCACCGCCGCATAGCTCGCGTGACTCCGATATCCCTGTGTCGATAACGTCGGTAGACACACAGACCGTGAACGGTGTCGTCGTCGTGAGCGATCCCGTGACCAAGAGCCGTGACCTGACGGTCGAGGTGGCACCAGTTGCTGAGGTTGTTGGTGGCACCACCGCCGATCCTGCCGGATCGGACCTCACGATGAACGCATCCCACGCCTATGGAACGCCGGTCAACGAAAACGAATGGTTCGATCTGTCGACCGATGGGGCCTTTGCTCTGGATGCGGACTGGGCCAACGAAGACGGGAGCGCAACCAACCCGATCTACGGCTCAGAAGAGACATTCGCGCTGCTTACGCCGGTCTTTGTCGAAGGCGAGCCCAACGGTACCGCCATCGGATCGACGTTCCGTTGGGATGAAGGCGGGATCACGAAAACGGCGATCTACAATGGCTCCCCGATTGAGGTGCCAGCCGATTCACTGTCGAGCCTCGAGTTCCAAGCTCCGCCCCATACCTCAGGGCGGTTCAGCGTGGGCGTACAGGCAAAAACCGTCGACACCGACGAGGACAGCGCCGCCATCAGCACGGAAGTCAGCGGCTCAGCTGTGCTAACGACAATTGACGTTCTGCCAGTAGCCAGCATTGCTCGGTTGCGAGTGAATGCTCGGGCTGTCGGGCTTGAAGACGAAAACAACGCCCTTTCGGTTGCTGTGACCAGCTCTGATCCGAACGAAGAATTCAACTTGCTGATCTCGAATTTGCCGGCCGGGGCTACGGTCTACTACGACGGCGCTTTGGTGGCGTTTACCGATGCGGATGAGGATGAAGTCCTGATCACGGGATTCGACGAAACCAAGTCCCTTGAAATCTTACCGCCGCTCCACAGCAACGAAAACTTCGCCGTTCAGGTCTCGGCGCAGACCACAGAGACCGTGACCTTTGGCGGGACCACAACGACCGTCACGGGGGCCTTCACCTCACCTAAGACGGTGAATGTCGTGGTCAAAGGTGTCGCCGATTCCGTGACGGTCACGCCTATTTCTGGTGTGACATATGACGAGGCTGATCTGGACGAAGCGACGGACGCGGTGCGGCTGAGCGACCTTGTGACCGTGGCTCAATTGGCGCCTACCGATGATACGGACGGCTCCGAGGTCGTTACGCTCCGCGTCACAGGACTGCCCGAGGGCTTCAAGCTGACGCAAGGCGCCCTGTTGACCGGGACTGAAACCGGTGAAGATCGCGTGTGGTCTCTGCCCGTAAGTCAGTTGGCAACAGCTGAAATCCGGGTGCCTGAGAATTTCAGCGGCCCGGTCAATTTTAGCGTGAACGGAGTGACGACTGAGAATGACGGCGACGCTCTGACCGGCCCCTCCGTCGGGCTGAGCTTCACCGTCAATCCAAGTCCAGAGGCGACCATCACCACCGATATCGAGATCGTCGAGGATGTGTTCACCCCGGTGAATATCGAGATTGTCACCCAAAACGGCGACGATGACGAAACGATCAATGCGATTGCAATCAAGACAACCGACGCGTTGGAAGCCGATACAGGGACGCATACGCTCTATTTCGACGATGGTGGAACCCTCACCGATCTGACAGGCCTGCCCGTTCAGTCGATCAACGGCGTGGATCACTATGTTCTGACCGTGGCGCAAGCCAGCACGCTTGTGATGCTAACCAAAGAGCATCTGGATGGCGCGATGACCTCGTTCGAGATCGCCTATCAAATCCTCGACGGCAGCTATGGTGCTGTCGATCACGGGATTGACGTGGTCAGCGACTGGAAAACGCATCAAGTCTCTGTGACCGCGATCCCGGTAACGGATGACTATGCGCTGACCACGGCGAATGTCGCAGGCACCTTGGGCACCACCAGCATTGTGAATACCGCCGATGATTGGAGCGCCAGCCTCACGGCTCCCGATACCATCACAGTAGAGATCGAGGTCTCGTCTGACGACACAGATGGGAGCGAGAAGATCATCCGCATTGTGATCGAAGATGTACCGGAAAACATGTCTGTGATTGGTGCGGAGCCAATCGACCAGACAACCTGGCTTCTGGTGTATGATGGCGCCGCGGCTCTACCGACCAACACGCCAGGTGCGACAACGGTGCCGATTGAGTTCGAGGTCAAGGGCGCCGCGGACGGGTTGCTGGACCATGAAATATCGATCACCACGCAGGTTCAGGACCGCGGGGAGCTGAGCGATACGCCTGCCGCAATCGTAACCGAGACCACAACCTGGTCCTTGACGACGGATTTCTCAAGCAGTGGCGCCGGAGAGGCCCCTGCCCTTATCTCTACCTGGGAATACAACGGGACACCCGCCACCGAGGATGCACCCTTTGCGCTGTCCGATGTTATGACGGCTACGGTTGATCCCCAAAGCACGAATGAGAACACGTTCTCGATCAAGCTGACAGGCTTGCCGCCAGGTACTGTGGTTCAAGGAATGGTTCAGACGACCATTGATGGTGAGTTGGTTTGGACCGCATCGACGACCGCCCCAGCCGGATCGACGGATGCGCAGGTGCAGCAGGCTCTGACCGACCTGATGGATAGCATCATCATCACAGCGCCCGAGCATTTCAACGGTGATCTGACCTTCGACGCTGACCTGACAACCACCGTCAATGGCGGTAGTGGTTCACAACAAGCCAGCACTACGCCGACGATTCCGGTCGCTCCGGATACAGATGTGGCGCAACTCGCTGTCGGAGTTGGCCCTGCGGATGCAGATGGAGTGATCACCGAGACCCACCCGGATATCCCAATCCGGATCAGTGTCACCAACCCCGAGGACAGCCCTAACGGCAATGTCATCGACGGCAAGCTATATGTGCAGCTCTCTTCTGCGGAAGGGTTGGCCTCAGGCACCATGATGCAAGGAGGTACCACGATAACGCCGACGGCCGTATCTGGGGTCTCAGGCGTGCCGGACGGAACCTACTATGTCATTGAAAATGTTGACATCGGAGACGACGTTGACCTGACCTTCACGCCGAACACGATGACAACCGGCACGCTTAACATCGACACCTATCTGCAAAACCAAGAGACGGGTGCGCCGGATATTGAGACTGCGACTAGCAGCAACTCGATTGATGTTGAGGTTGACAATAATGGCGTCACCGTCACGGCGAATGGCGCGATTGGCGATGAGGTGGCCGATAACGATCCCTCAGCGGCGATTGAAATCACCGGACTGACCGTAACCAAGAACGATGCCGGAGAGGAGATCAACTCGATCCTTCTGACGGGGGTTCCAAACGGGTTCCTGATCATCACCGGCGATACCGCCGGGGATGCGACCACGTCAGTTCTGGCCAGCAACGCTGGCGGCGACGCGTCGTTCAACACTTGGGTTCTTGCTCAGGGTGGAGATCCACTTCCGAACTTCATCGCGATTTTGCCGCCGCCTTGGTGGAGTGGCACCGTTTCGGGAATGAGCATCATCGTCAATTCCGGTGAGGTCGGACTGGAAGACAGTCTGACCGAGGTGTTCCCATTTGGTGATCTGGTGGTTAACCCGGTTGCGGATGGCGCCACCGTGGCCGACAGCGGCAGCTTTGGGGACGAAAATGACATCGTGCCACTGAACCTGACAGTTTCCATGCTGGATACGGTCGACGCTTCGGTGCTGGGCGGAACGGATGAAAACCTTGAGACCGCAACGGTGACGTTGTCGGGTGTGGGCGAGCATGCCTCATTCTATATCGGGGATACCCTTATCACGTCTGGTATAACCTTCACGGCCGGTGGCGATTATGTGATTGAAGGTCTATCACAAAGTGATCTGGACAATCTGGGTGTCAAACAAGCCATTGGCGCGTTTGACGACGACCCAGCGGGCGGAACCGAGATCGGAATATCTGTCGTTACGGTCGATGGCGGCGCGACCTCGACCCCGGCTGCGACTGGCACCGTGACCTTGGACATCACCGAGCAACTGCCGACCGTGTCGGATGACAGCTTGTTGTGGTCGGATGCGGCTTTGGATGGTCTGGCCGGCGAAGACACGGTCGAGATCCGCAGCGGCGAATCTTTGACCGGCGCCGAGCTGGAAAGCATGTTGTCGAATGTCGAAACCCTCGATCTGACGATCGCCGGGGAAAACAGCATCACCGAGCTGAGCCCCGACAACGTGTTGGCCATGACCGATGCTGACAATGCGCTGAGCATCGACGGCGGGGCGGATGACAATCTGACCCTGACCAACGCTTGGACGGATGATGGGGGCGGCGTCTATTCGGCAACGGTCGCAGGCGAGACCGTCACGCTGACAGTGCTCAATGATCTGGTCGCCGAGACAGAGATCCTGCCGTGACGCAATCGGCCCCGCTCAAGGCGGCCGCAGCGACCGAAGACTGGGTGGCTGCGGCGGTGCGCATTGCCGGGCATTACCGGATTGCTGTGTCGCCCGAACAGATCCGAGTGGATGCCAGCTGGGCCAGTGACGAAGACCGCTTGCGCCGGATTGCCCGCAATGCGGGGCTGGGCCTCGCCGAGCTTGCGCCTTCGGCGCTTTCGGGTGCGCGGCTGCCGTTGGTGGTGCAGTTCAAAGATGACGTTCTGGGCGTGATCGAGACCGAGACCGCCGACGGATTTGGCATCGCCTTTAGCAACGAACAGGGCTTGCGCACGCCGGTTTCAAAGACGGATCTGTCTAAGCGGATCTCGCGGCTCTTTGCTTTGCGACCGTTGTCCGAACAGGCCGATCGGAGGGTGGATGGCTATATTGCGGCCTATCGCCCCGATTGGCTGCGCAGGATCGTTTTGGCCGATCTTGCGCCATTTCGCGCCATTATGGTCGCCTCGCTCATGACCAACATTCTGGCATTGGCCGGGATTATCTTTTCGATGCAAGTCTATGACCGGGTTGTGCCTGGGCAGTCCTATGAGACGCTCTATGTGTTGTTCGGCGGGGTGATGCTGGCGACCCTCTTTGGGCTCGTGATCCGTATCTTGCGCAACCGCATTACCGATAGTGTTGGTAAGGCGGCGGATCTGCAGATGTCAGACCGGGTGTTTGGCCACGCGCTCAGAGTACGCAATTCTGCCAGACCACGGGCCACAGGGGTCTTTATTAGTCAGGTGCGCGAGCTGGAAAGCGTGCGAGATATGCTGACATCGACCACCATCGCAGCCATTGCCGATGTCCCGTTTTTCCTGCTGTTCAGCGTCCTGTTTTACTATATCGCCGGATCGCTGGTGTGGATCCCGGTGATCGCAGCGGTGCTGTTGGTTGTACCTGGCTTGCTGGCGCAAAAGCGGCTGCGGCGGTTGGCCGAAGCCAACATGCGCGAAAGTACCTTGCGCAGCGCCATGCTGGTCGAAACGATTCAAGGGCTCGACGATATCAAGAGCCTGCAAGCAGAAAGTCGGTTCCAAACCCATTGGGCGCATTACAACGAAGTCACCGCGACGTCGTCGATGGCATTGCGCGATCTGGTCGGACAACTCTCGGCCTGGGCCCAGACGGTACAGGGCGGAGTCTTTGCCGTAGTGGTCTGCGTGGGCGCGCCCGCTGTGATGGCCGGAGAGATGAGTACCGGGGTTTTGGTGGCTGCCTCGATGCTGTCTTCACGGATGATCGCGCCACTAGGTTCTGTGACGCAGATTCTTAACCGCTGGCAGCAGGCGCGGATCGGGCGACGGGCTCTGGATCAGCTTATGGCACTGCCGGTCGATTCTCCTGAAACAGCGCGCCGTGTGCATAAACCCTTAATCAAGGGTGACTTCTCTTTGAAGAAGGCAGCATTTGGCCATGATGGCAACGTCCCAGTTCTCGCGGTCGCTAACCTTGAAATCTCCCCCGGAGAACGCATCGCCATTTTGGGGCGCAACGGAGCAGGGAAATCGACCCTGCTGGCTGGGCTCGCGGGGCTCTTGGAACCGATCTCGGGCGATGTGCGGCTTGATGAGCTCACCATGAGCTTCATTGATCCGGCTGATCTGAGGCGCGATGTCGGCTTTGTCGGACAAAACGCTCGGCTGTTTCATGGCACTCTGCGTGAGAACCTGACCCTTGGCCGCGCCCAGGCGAGCGATGAGCAGATCTTCCAGGTGTTGGAGCAGCTTGGATCGGCTGAGTTCGTTCACAAGCTGGAGGCGGGTCTGGATCACGTGCTGCAAGAGGGCGGCCTTGGGCTGTCTGGCGGGCAACGGCAAGTCTTGTTGCTGGCGCGGCTGTTGCTACGCGAGCCGCGTGTTTTGCTCTTGGATGAACCCACGGCCTCGTTGGATGAAACCGCCGAGGCGCGGGTGATTGACACCCTCTTAGCAATGCCGGGCGATATCAGCATCGTTGTCGCCACACATCGGCCCGCAATGCTGCGTCTCGTGGATCGGATCATCGTCGTGCACAATGGCTCCGTGGTGCTGGACGGTCCGAAAGAAGAGGTCTTGCGCCGCTTGAAGGGCGGAGACGCAACATGATCGGCACACGCAATACCCAGCGGCGTCCGACCGCGCGTGCCGAACGGTGGCTGGTGTGGCTGATCGCTTTATTTCTGGCCGCGTTCGGTGTCTGGGCGTGGATCTTTGAGTTGGTCGAAGTATCCAGCGGGCCGGGGAAGGTGGTGCCCAGCTCTCGCGAGCAGGTGATCCAGTCCCTAGAGGGGGGCATTCTTGCGACTTTGGAAGTCCGCGAAGGCGATGTCGTGCAGGAGGGACAGCTTCTGGCGCAGCTTGATCCGACCCGGTCTGCTTCGAATGTCGATGAGGCCGCCGCGCGGTATCACGCGGCTCTGGCTGCCAGCATTCGTTTGCGCGCTGAACTGGAGGAGCAAGAGGCGCTGACCTTCCCCAGCAAGCTACAAGGCGACGCCTTCGCAGATCTGCGCGCCACCGAAAGAGCACTGTTCGAGTCACGCCGTGCCAGCCTTCTGGAAGCTTTGGCCGGGCTTCAGGACGGACTGAAACTGCTTGAGCAAGAGATCAGTATTACCTCGAACCTTCAGGCGGCAGGGGCGGCAAGCCGGGTTGAGCTGATCCGTCTGAACCGTGAGGCTGTGACCACCCGGCTCGAGATCGCCCGACTGAAGGCCGATTATCGCGTGCAAGCCAGCGAAGAGCTGCAAAAGGTCAACGCCGAGGCCGAGGTTCAGGCTTCGATCATGCGCGGGCGCACCGATCAACTGGACCGTCTGACATTCCAGGCCCCGACCCGTGGGATCGTCAAAGAGGTCGCCGTCACCACCATTGGCGGCGTGATCCAGCCCGGCGGGCAGCTGATGACTATCGTCCCGATGGATGATCAATTGCTGATCGAGGCGCGCATCTCACCACGTGACATCGCCTTTATCCATCCCGGCCAGTCCGCTTTGGTCAAAATCTCGGCTTATGATTATGCGATCTTCGGAGGTTTGGCCGGTCAGGTGGTCACGATTTCGCCTGACAGCGTGCGCGACGAGGTCCGCAACGACCAGTTCTACTACCGGGTCTTCATCCGCACGGAGACCGACTACCTGACCAACGCTGTGGGGGCGACCTTCCCCATTGTACCAGGCATGGTGGCGACGGTCGAAATTCAGACGGGTGGCAAAACCGTCTGGCAGTACCTGATCAAACCGTTCAACCGAGCAAGCGAAGCCCTGCGGGAACGGTAGAGCAAACAAGATGACGCTTCTTGCGACATATTTCGCATAAGTGCTACCGTAACTTGAGAATTGGAGACGTTCATGACACTGCTACTGAGACCCTTCCGGCTCCCTGCTGCCTGTGTCGCCGCATTGATCTTGGCAAGCTGCGCTACCGTGCCTCAGGGCGCGCTCGGCACAGGGTATGATCAGTTGAATGTAGTCGATCCGCATCGCGGTTTTTCCCATGCTTACCGCGATTATCCCAGCATGGATGAACGTTTTGCTCGCAACGGCACGTGGCACACCGTATCGGAGGTTCAGCGGGTCCAAATCGGTCAGTCCAGGACCGAACTGAAACGCCATATTGGCACGCCGAAACTGCGGACCGAAGATGACAGTGCGTGGGATTACGACCTGCACCTGCCACTTGACCGCAATAATCGTCTGGTCTGCCAGTATCGGGTTTATTTCGATGCCGACGGCTTGGTTCGAGGCACGCTGTGGCGTCGTCCGCAGTGCGCCGAATTGGCGACGGGTCAGCTCTAGTGCGCGGCGCGGCTCGCTTTGTGATCTTCGCCGGTGTCGTCGGATTGGCAGGATGCAGCTTGCCCAAACCAGACGGCACCGAGGCAGCATTGCTTGCACGTGTCGAAAAGCTTCCGGCGCTTGAGCGGGCCTCTGGCAAGTCTGCAACTGCTGTTGCGCGCAATGGCCTGCTGCTTGACCCTGCAGTGCGCGAAGCCGCAAGCCGGGTTGCGGCAAGTGCTGACGATATCCGCATTCAGCGCGCAGCACTGTTCCCAAGTTTGGGGCTTACCATTGGCGCAGGCATCGACTCCGCCGGGGTCGATGCCCCGACTATTGCGCTGAACGCCAAACAGTTGGTTCTTGATTTCGGAAATACGGAACGTGCGATCAGCGAAGCTGATTTCGACATGCAAATCAACTACCTGGAATTTCAAAAGACAGTCGACGAGACCGTAGTCGACGCGTTGGAGTCCTATAGCGACGTCGCCGTTCAGGCGCGTCTGGTCGAGGTGCGGCAGGCACAACTTTCGTCAATGCGCGAACTTCAGCGGCTGGTCGCACGGCGCTATGAGCTAGGCGCGACGACACATCTTGATGTGCTGGAGACGCAAAGACGCGTCGAAGCCGCCGCATTCCTTGTAGAGGACGCGCGATTGGCTCTGGCCGAAGCTCAGGATACATTGGTCCGGCTGTCAGGCCAAAATGAGGGAGGTGCGATCCCGTCGAATCTGACCTCGCATTGTGGCGAAACCGTTGATGTCCTTGAAACTCGGATTGCGCAGCTTCGCCTTGCTCGGTCGGTGGTTGCTTGGGAACGGGCCGAGCACGCACGGCTCCCGCAGGTCTATATTTCTCCATCTGCGAGGGTGCAGGCGGGGGATGGCGCCCCGGATCTGGGTGTGAGCATTGGCGTGCAGTCTGACCTACTTCAAGGCGGCGCTCTTAGTGCCAATGCCCGCCAAGCGGCTACACGCGTAGAAGGCGCGGCGGCCGGGGTCGAGGCCGCAGCGCTTGATGCGCAGCTTGCCGCGATCCGGCTGACCCGAGACATCGGCGCCGCTGAACGGAAGGCCGCTCTGATCGGTCGTCAGCTTGCCATTTTTGACGAGACGCGCGCGCTTTATCGCAAGCAATATTTCGAACTTGGGAGCCGACAGATTTCTGAGTTGCTGGACAATGAAACGGATTACTTCGACCTGCGCGCCGATCAGGTCGAGCTGCAATCTGACCTTGATGCCGCAAATCTGGAGTGTTCGTCTCGGGCCAATAAGTTGCGGGAGGGCCTGTCATTGACCGAGCAAGCTCTCTACGATCTCCCGCTCGACATCTAGTGCCAGGGTTCTGTCAGAGGAACTTTGCTTGAGAGTCGCGGGGCGGCGGCCGTACCCCGCACCATGACGAGCCCCCTCCCCCTCCGATACTTCAAAACCAGTCCCTATATCATCAAATTGGCGGTGATGTGCGGCATCCGCTACCCGCTCAGCTTGCGACAGGTTGAGGACATCTTGCATGAACGCGGGATAAACATTTGCTACGAAACCACCGGCTTCTAGTGGAACCGCTTTGGCCCGTTGTTTGCCAAGCATATCCGTCAGCGTCGGACGAAAGCTTGCTTCGGCAATCCCCCCATTTTTAGAGGGGCGCATCAGTAGAATCTAAGCTGCTTTCAATTTCTGTATCGGCGTCATCCCACCGATCCCCATGTTTGGTCGTTCGTTGTTGTAAGTCCAGAGCCAACGCGTTGCGTGATCTTGCACACCTTCGATGCT
>PDWJ01004256.1_pt1 | contig 12764 bp, 11 predicted proteins | sample 1430881 | NCBI WGS metagenome assembly PDWJ01 (sample SAMN01162460, study PRJNA174530) | Oral metagenome, whole genome shotgun sequencing project. | biome: Marine environment; feature: Marine mammal; material: Swab sample of the gingival sulcus; isolation source: swab sample of gingival sulcus... | reverse complement strand
GTCTATCTCTACGCCGACAACCTGTTTGACGAGGAGTACAATGCCATCGGGTATTTCGGCGGGGTCTACAATATTTACAGTCCTCCCCGCGAGGTGGGCGTCAAAGTGGCCTACAGGTTTTGATAGCTGCTCAGGCTTAGCTGTGTGCTTCTAACGCCGCCTGGGTTGAGCCAAGGGCGATGCCGGGTGGCGCGACGGACTGAATGGGTGGAAGAAGAACGGATCGATACGTTTGGGGTGTGGGTGTGTGAGCCCCATGGAGAAGACATCGCGTGGAAAAAACGTTGGCCGCTCAGAGGGAGCGGAGCCGTATCAAAGATGAGTACCTGGCGCACCGGGGGCGAAAAATGGTTTTTATCGTGGCCGTCATCCCCCTGCTGTGCCTCATCGCCGTGGTGTCGGTGGGTTCGGGGTGTGTGGCCATCAGCCCTGGCGATGTGTTTCGGAGCCTGGCCGGTTTTCTGGTGCACGGTTCCGGGAGCGCTGTCTCCCAGGCAGATCTGATCGTATGGCAGCTGAGGCTCCCCCGGATTGCCATGGGGCTGTTGGCCGGCATGGCCCTGGGGAGCTCCGGTGCTGTCATGCAGGTGGTGCTGAGGAATCCCCTGGCAGACCCTTACATGCTGGGTATTGCATCGGCGGCGGGTTTCGGCGCCTCCCTTGCCCTTATCTTCGGTGTCGGTGTCCTTGGGGGGCCTTACCTGATCATCGGCAATGCCTTTCTCTTTGCCCTTATCGCCTCGGCCCTCATCATGGTGTTGTCCGGCGGAGGCGCGGCCACACCGGAGTCCATGGTCTTGACGGGCCTTGCCCTTCTCTTCTTCTTCCAGGCCTTGACCACCATCGTGCAGTACTTTGGGGATTCCGATGCGGTGAAGGCGGCCGTGTTCTGGAGCGTGGGGAACCTTGGCAAAGCGGACTGGAAGAAACTGGCCCTTCTTTTTCCCCTGGTGGGCACCGGCCTGGCGCTGCTCTTCTGGCGCAGCCGGGATCTCAACATCATGAATGTGGGGGACGAAGCCGCCATGAGCCTGGGAGTTCCGGTGGCCTTTACCCGTGGGTTTTCCATGGTGGTCAGCTCCCTGCTCGTGGCCGGCGTGGTGAGCTTTACTGGAACCATTGGCTTTGTCGGTCTGGTGGCACCCCATATGGTACGGTTGGCCATCGGAAGCGACACCCGGTTTTTGGTTCCGGCCTCTACCCTGGTGGGGGCCATCCTGCTTATCGCTTCCGATACCCTGGCGCGGGCAGCTTTGGCCCCGGTGATCCTGCCTGTGGGAGCGGTAACAGCTTTTCTCGGGGTGCCCTTGTTGATTTTTTTGATACTGAAGGACCGAGGAGGGCAGGCATGAAGATCAAGGTCGAAAACCTGTCGTTCTCCTATGGCGGGCGGGGCGTGCTCAAAGGCATCGACATGGAGGCACAGCCCTCGGAGATTACCTGCGTTGTGGGGCCCAACGGCAGCGGCAAGAGCACCCTTGTCAAATGTATTGAAACTTTGCTGAGGCCCTCGGGCGGACGCGTGCTGTTGGCCGGGGAGGACGCCCGCAAGATGAAACGGGTGGCCATTGCCCGGCGGATCGGGTACGTGCCCCAGCGGTTTGACCTGGCCTTTTCCACCACGGTGTTTGACCTGGTCCTCATGGGCAGGCGGCCCCATGTGTCGTGGAAGAGCAGTGCCCGGGATATGGACATCGTCATCGATACCCTTGTGGAGATGGGGCTTGAATCCATTGCCATGAACCCTTTTCACCGCTTGTCCGGGGGGCAGCAGCAGCGGGTCATGGTAGCCAGGGCCCTGGCCCAGCAGCCCGATTGCCTGCTACTGGATGAACCCACCTCGGCCCTGGATATCGCCCACCAGCTGGAGTTGATGGATACGGTGTCCAGGCACGCAAAGGAAAAGGGACTCTCGGTGCTGATGGTTGTCCATGACTTGAACCTTGCTGCCAGGTACGCCGATTCCATTGTGATGATGAAGAGGGGGCGGGTGGTTGTTCAGGGCGATCCCGAGGGGGTGCTGACCCGTGAAAACCTTTCGGATGTTTTCGGTGTGCAGGCCATAGTGGGCAAACAAGAAGACAGGGCCACCGTGATTCCGGTGGCAACTGAGCGGGACGCAGGGGGACGGCCCCCTGACCCAGTGGAGCGCGATGCCCCTGCAAAATTGAAAAGGGATGTATCCCATGAACGACGGCAAGATACGACGGCTAAAGCGTATTTTTAATGACATTTCCGGAAAGACTGTGATCGTTCCCATGGACCACGGGGCCACCATGGGCCCCATTCCGGGGCTGGAGGATGTGGCCGGGGCCGCGGCGGCCGTAAAAAAGGGGGGAGCCAACGCCACGGTGGTCCACAAGGGTATTGCGATGTCGACACCCCTTGGCAGGGATACGGAACTTGGGCTGATTATGCACTTATCGGCCTCTACCTGCCTGGGGCCCGACCCGTCCGGGAAGATTCTTGTGGGTGACGTGGAAGAGGCCCTTGCCCTGGGAGCCGATGCGGTCTCCGTTCATGTGAACATCGGTGCCCCTGAAGAGGCCGGTATGCTGGCGGCATTGGGAAGAACGGCCAAGGCATGTGCCCGGTGGGGCATGCCCCTTCTGGCCATGATGTATCCCAGGGGAAAGGGGGTGGAGGTGAGCACGGCGTCCGTTTGCATTGCCGCCAGGGTCGGGGCCGAACTCGGTGCAGATCTTATCAAGTGTCCCTATACCGGTGACCCTGAGTCGTTTTCCCACGTGGTGGCGGGGTGTCCGGTTCCTGTGGTGATTGCCGGAGGACCCGTAACGACGGACGAAACGGCGCTGAAGCGAATCGAAGGGGCCATGCAGGCCGGTGCCCACGGGCTTTCCATGGGACGTTCAGCATTTCAACACAGAACACCGGAGGGGTTTGTGGCCGCCGCCGGAGCCGTTGTCCACGGCGGCCTTTCCGCCGAAGAGGCTCTGGATATTGTCCATGCCCACACGGAGATGCCGCAGGTGGCTGCCTTTTCCAACTGACCCGGATCTCCCGCCGGCTTCTGGCTCAGGTGATACTGTTTGGTCCATGGGATGAGAATCGACATGGTTTGGCCTGTGATGCCCGAAATTCCGGTTTCTTATGGGCGTTTTATTGTACTCGCTTTGCTTTTGAAGCAAAGCGGCCCGTCCTCCTGAGACGGGGAGTCATCAAATGCTGACGTGGTTCTAAAAAGTTAGGCATGCCTAAAATAGTTTGGCACTCTAAGCTCAATGTCATAAAGTTAATGACAAGGGTTATCATTCATATGAAACTCTCGCTTATTGACCGTGTGTTCTCGTTTGAATTTACGCCCTGGCCTGATTGGTTCGGTTGCCGCCATAAAAACAGCATGAAGGTCCTTAATCGACTGCACAATCAGTTCACATTGTCTTTTAAAAAGCAAAAAGATTGTGTCTTTGGATTTTGAGATTGCCTGTGTTATAGAATCTCTCCGTTTATTACCTGTAAATCCCGCTAAAATATCACGCACGATTACAGAAGCTGAGAAACAGCCTGAGTTTGAAAATGAAAAAAGCAGGGAACCGGAAGCCTAGGTTTTTTGAGACTAGCAGGAACCGCCGATGCCTTGGTTATTCTCCTCCCCCCATTGGGGGAATGTGGTATAAATAATATTTTAACGGAAATATGATGAACCACCACACCCCCGGCCCCTGCTTATGTTTTGTAGATTATAAGAATTAGCTGCTCCTGCCAAGGGGAAAAGAGGGATTTGCTGTCCTCCCTGTTCATCCCCTGCGGGTTTGTGCAGTATTCTCCGGAAACACTTCGAAAGTGGTTTTATCGGTACCGGAACGGAGGACTCCCCGGGTTGCGTGATCCCAAAATTTTCTGATCGATTTCTAACCAAAATCGATCAATAATCAGCCGCAAACTTAATCAGGCAGCTCGGATTTTAACAGGCTTTAAAAGCGATAGGTTAATTGCAGGCCTATCTCACGGGGATTGCCATGCACGTTGTAAAATCCATAATAGTTTTTAGTAACCAGTTCCTCGTCAAGTAGGTTTTCTGCATAGAGATAGACATCCAGATTCTCAAGTTCATATCCTATTTTGGCATTCATAACAGAATAAGCGTCTTTCTTATCTTCATTGGCCGCGTCCATATACATGTCTCCATAGCCGACCAGATCGGAACTAGCATAAAATCCTGTCGAATGGCGGTACAGGACGCCAAGATTAAATGTATATTCAGGGGCATAGGGATTTTTGTTTCCTGAATAATTCATTATCTTGGAGTTGCCAGCCATATCCCAGATTGTGTCTGTATAGGCATCAAACGCGATATCACAGTAGCCAAGGCCGGCATATACCTGAATTCCATTTCCCGGCTGGGCGGAAAATTCAATTTCGCCACCCTTGGCGGATGCCTTGGCAGCATTGATGGTGGTACTTGTCGTCGGACTTACATGTTTTTCCACCTGCATATCGTCAATATCCATATAATACAGACAGGTATTGATCATAGCCCGGCCATCAAAAAACACCGTTTTTACACCGGTTTCATAAGACCACAGGATTTCAGGATCGTAGGGATTGTCAGCGGCTTTTCTGCCGAATCCCCCGGAACGAAACCCTTTTGAAGCGCTGGCATACATATTGACCTGGGGTGTGAACTGATAGCTCACGGCAATTTTGGGAGAGACATCTCTCCAGGATTTTTTATCCTGAAACGGTTGCAAAAGATTTTCTTTTTCAGCGGTCTGTTTTCCATAACGCAGCCCCCCGATAAGATGCAGATCAGTGGTCAATGCGTAATCCAGTTGACCAAAAAACGCATGGGATTTTCCACACGCTTGTGATGCATACTGTTTTGTTCCTTCAGAACTCCATTCGGTACTTCCCCTATCATCTTTCTTTTTATCGGCATAAAAACCCAGCAGACCATGAAACCGCTCACTGACCCATGTCATTCGCAATTCCTGAGCTGTTCTCCGGAAAGTGCTGTCCTGGGCACTGGCAATCATCTCCATGGGGCTGAAATCCCAATCTCCCAGATCGTCCAATTTCATGTGGGTAACGGAAGTGACAGATGTTATGGAAATGCTTTCGTTCAGGGTGTAGTGAATTTTTAATGCACCAATATCATTGGCAATCTCTGATTTTGGGGCCCTATTGGAGCGAACTTCATATTTACCCATGGGCGGAATACCCATCCTGGCGTGCATACCCAAAATCATGTTTCCCGGCGTAAAGCTTGGCCCGCCCTCATCAGAGGCCATATGAGACCAGATAAGAGAGACATCCAAATCATCGGAAGCAAGAAAACGAAATTGTCCTCTACCATACCATTTTTGCTGGTCATCCGCCCGATTCCCTAAAAAGGTATTATCTATCTGGCCGTCTCTACGATCATATTTACCGGAAAGAGAGAAAAAGAGTTTGTTTTCGATCAAGGGGCCGCTTATATTGGCTATGGTAAGTCCATGTTTGCCTTCTCCGCCCTGAACCATGACCTTGCCCCGAAACACATGATCCGGCTGCCGTGAAACAACCCGGATGGCTCCGGCTTCGGTATTATTGCCATATAGCGTTCCCTGGGGGCCTCGCAACACTTCTATACGCTCTACATCCAGCAAATCAGCGGTAAACCCGGCAGGCCCAAGGATTGGTATTTCATCCACATACAGCCCCACAGAAGAATGCATGCTATAAGCCGGTGCATACACGCCCCGAATGGTGGGCTGGCTGAAGAAAGAGGTCATACCAATATCAAAAAGCATAAGATTGGGAACAAAATCAGCTGCCTTCCAAAGTCCTCCAATATTCCTGTCTTCCATCTCATTACGTGTCAAGACGCTGATACTTTCAGGAACTTCCTGAAGATTTTGTTCCTGTTTCTGGGCAGTGACGATCACGTTGTCCAGACTGAAAATTTTACCTTCCCCCTCAGCGTTGTCTGCCAGAACGGGGCTGTTTATCACCAGCGATATCATGCACACAAATAATCTAATCAGTTGTTTATTCATTGTCTCCTCCGTTTTTATAGGTATATTAATAGCTGAGCATCTTGGGCGTAAATCCCGCTAAAACAATAAAGCGCTAGTTGCCTTTACATGATAAAAAAATGATTCTCTACCAAGAGAGGGAAAAATAACGGAATCGGAAAAATGAAGGCCAGATGGATGAGAATAAAAATAGAATGACGAACCCAATATACCTGTTTTTGATATCATACACGTAAAACGTATAAGGAAAAAACATGTCAGAGATTCTTGAAATATACAAAAAAGAGATGACGTGGTATGGGAATTATGATGCTGTACATTCCCCAATCTCTAATTTTTTCAATGGATTTCGTGTTCCTATCCCTTCTGAAGCGGGCAAGGGCTGGAATGAAACGTTAGAGATTGACAGTGGTCTTTGTCTTTCTTTAAGCGATTATCTGCTCGACAAAACCATTAACAACACGTTAAAGCTCACACAATCGCCCTTGCGGTTTAATATATTGCTGAATGGCTCCCTTGATTTTCGACTTGATTCCACGACCAAGCATACGGTCTATCCCGGCGATATCTGGGTATGGAACGATCTGACCGGAAATATCTCGCGTACCATGCACCCAAAACATAAAATGCGCGGCGTAACACTGACCTTTCCCCACCATCTCCTAGCATCCTGGATGGGCAATGCCAGTTGTGACGTCAGCCGCAATCTGGAAAAACTGGTCAGCCTCGGTTCTTCCCGCCACGGCAGAACGACAAAACCCATTTTCCTCCTCACCCAGCGACTGCCACAGGCAAACCAGATCATGTGTATGGCAAGGGAGTTGTTCCGTTTTGAAAAAAACACCCTTTACGGGAAACTGCATTTTGAGTCCCAGGCACTGGAATTTCTGTGCGGGCTTTTAAGCCTGGATTTTGGAAAATCCAGGGATAAGATAACAACCAACTGGAAAATTAAAATGGCGGTGGATGATGCCGTGGATATTCTTTGCGAGGAATGGGCCAATCCCCCCTCGATTTCAGCGCTTGCCAGGCGGGTGAATACAAACGAATTCTATCTTAAACATGGATTTCGCACCTTGCTGGGATACACCATTGGTGAATTTGTACGACAAAAGCGGATGGAAAAGGCCATGGAATTGATCGAATCAGGCAAATACTCAATGCTGGAAATAGCTTTGTTTGTGGGCTATGCCAATCCCAGCCATTTTGCCGCAGTGTTTAAAAAAAAATATGGGCATGCGCCATCCTATTACGCCCGGTTGTATCATGCGGGTCACATTCGCGCACAATCCCCTCTTGACATTTAAAAAATGACGCTCATCTTTTGTGCCATTAACGCATGGAATCTTGATTTTTTATATAAGATTAACCCGATACAGAAGGAAGCAAAACAACCATGAGTGCCAGAAAAGAAACCCGCCAGTTTGAGACCGAAATTCAACAGTTGATGCATCTCATTGTCAACTCCCTTTACTCCAATCCGGATATTTTTCTGCGGGAACTGATTTCCAACGCGTCTGATGCCATTGACAAACTGCGGTTCCGTTCCCAGATCGAGCCGGGGCTGATCGGTGAGGATTCGGATTTTTACATTCGGCTGACAGCGGACAAGGAAGCGCGCACCCTTGAGATCATCGACAACGGTATCGGGATGACCTTTGACGAAGTGAACGAAAATATCGGTACCATTGCCAAAAGCGGCACATCCGCGTTTGTCGAAGCGCTCGAGCAGGCCAAACAGCAGGCAGAAGGACTCACCCCGGAGCTGATCGGCCAGTTTGGCGTGGGGTTCTACAGCGCCTTTATCGTGGCCGACAAGGTTACCATCTTGACCCGGGCAGCCGGTGAAACCACCGGTGTGAAGTGGGAGTCTGCAGGCGACGGTTCCTATTCGATCGAAGAAGTTGAAAAGAAAGAACGCGGCACTGCCATCAAACTCCAGCTTAAATCTGTTGAAAAAGGGGATGACGATTATACTGACGAATGGACTATCCGCCGGATTGTCAAAAAACATTCGGATTTTGTCGGCTACCCCATCAAGATGAAGGTGGAAAAGACCGAGCCCATCCCTGAAGAAGAGCAACTCAAGGATGCGGACGGAAAACCCCTCGGTGATACCACCCGCAGTGTGATCAAAGACGAGACCCTCAACTCCATGAAAGCCATCTGGTCCCGGAACAAGGATGATGTCACGGATGAGGAGCACGAGGAATTTTATCGTCATCTGAGCCACAACTGGGACAAACCCGCAGAACGCCTCCATCTCAAGTTTGAAGGAACCACCGAATATACGGCCCTGCTCTACCTGCCCTCCAAAGCGCCGTTTGACCTGTTCCAGCCAGACCGGAAAAACGGGATGCACCTGTACTGCAAACGTGTGTTCATCATGGATGACTGCAAGGAACTGATGCCGGAATACCTAGGCTTCATCCAGGGGGTGGTTGATGCACCGGATCTTAACCTGAACGTGAGCCGTGAAATCCTTCAGCAGGATCGCCTGGTCCGGAACATTCGCAAAAATCTGGTCAAAAAAGTCTTTGAGCTCCTTGACAAGATGGATCCGGAAAAATACGATGCGTTCTTTGATGAATTCGGCCAGATGATCAAGGCCGGTGTGCCGTCGGATTTTGAAAACAAGGACAAGGTCTCCCGCCTGCTCCGGTATAAGACGACCCAATCCGACGGCAAATATGTCTCCCTGAAAGAATACGTGGAGCGGATGGCGCCGGATCAGAAGTCCATTTACTATATCACCGGTGAGAACCTGGCATCTCTCATGAACAGTCCCCATCTGGAAGCGCTCAAGGCCAGGAATTACGAGGTGCTTCTCATGACCGATCCGGTGGATGAGTGGGTGGTTCAGTCCCTGCACACCTTTGAGGAAAAACCCCTGAAGAGCGCCGAAAAAGGGGATCTTGACCTGGAAGACACCCCGGAAGAAAAACCGGAAGCCTTCAAGGATTTTTTTGCGTTCATCCAAAAGACCCTGGATGCGAATGTGAAGGAAGTCAAAGCGTCCAGCCACCTGAGAGACTCGGTTTCCTGTCTGACCGGTGATGATTTTGCCATGAGCGCGTACATGGAAAAGATCATGAAAGCATCCGGCCAGGAAACACCGGCTCAGAAACGGATCCTGGAACTGAACATCACCCATCCGGTGGTGGAAAAGCTAAAAGCAGTCTATGAGGCAGACAAAGAGGCCGCAAATCTGGAAGAAAACTGCCAGCTGCTCTTTGACCTGGCACTGATCGCCGAAGGCGGCAAGCTGGATAACCCGTCGCGTTTCAGCCAGCAGGTGAGTGATCTGATGGCATCTTCGCTCTAAGCGCATGCGATGCCCTGAAATGAGGGGGCGTCTGTTTTTTTGCCTGTTTCTTTGCACCCCTGATGACGATGGTTGTCAGGGGTGTTTTTTTTGTAAGGACGGCCAGCACAGGAGGTGCACATGCAACGGCTGTTTTTCACCGGGTTCCGGTTTCTGCTCGGCGGGCTGCTGCTGATGCGGGCCGTGTATGTCCGGGTGATGACAAAAGGCCCGTACCGGGATCCGCCACGCGTCATGGGGCCGCGTGATATTGCGGATCTTGCGCGCCGGGATGTCCGTTTTCGGAAGCTGCGTGACAGCTACGTGCACCAGGTGACCGATTCTGCCTGCTCGGCGGCGTCGATTGCCTGTGTGATCAATGCCATGGCAGGGCCGGGTGAAAAACGGGTGACCGATCAGATGGACCTGGTGGAATGCGTTCATGCCGGGCACTGGAAATCACGCCTGTCTCCGGACGGCTGGCAGGGGCGGCGGGGGCTTCCCCTGCCAGTGCTGGGCGCGGTGGCAGAGGCTGCGTTTTCCTGGTGCCGCCTGAATGCGGATGTGTCCGTGATTCCCTTTTATCACCGTGAGCACATCCAGAGCCGGCGTGAACGCGCCCGTAACATTCTGGATACATTTTATGAAAATCCGAAGGTCTATCTCATCGCTCATTTTGACCAGGGCGCGTTTTTGCCTGAGTTGAATATCCCCCACATCTCCCCTGTGGGTGCCTGGGATCCGGACACTGAAACCGTTACGATCCTGGACGTGGACGTGGATCAGGAATATCCGTACCAGGTATCGCTCTTTCGATTCGTGGAAGGTATTTCAAGTTGTTATGGTCAGCTGCTGAAAGTCTATGGATATGACCATGGCGGATTGGTGGTATGTGTAATTGAGTAGCTCCTGTCTCATTGTTTTGAAAAACATCTGGAAAAGTTGAAAGAAAACGGTAGAATTGAGCGAGTTGTCGGACGCAGGGATGGCTACTGGAACCTCAGGCGCTGAGTTTTCCATGTTGAAAAAACGATAAGGAGGAAAATTTCATGCTAAACGCGTTCAGCAGGTTTGTTTCGTTTATTCCCCTGTCCTGGGCCATGGCCCTGGGTCGTTTTATCGGATGGATCTGGTATTATATCATTCCCATCCGGCGGAAACTGTCCCTGGAAAACATCAACCGGGCCCTGGGCGCTGAACTGAGCAGAAAAGCGCAGGAAAAAACCATCCGCGAGTTCTACGGCAACTTCTGTATGTATATTATGGAAGTCCTGCGAATCCCCTACATGACAGCTGAAGAAAACGAAAAAAGGGTCGAGATTGTGGGACGGGAGCATATGGAAGCTGCCCTGGCCGAAGGAAAAGGGGTGATTCTGGTTGCCACCCACAACGATAATGTGGACCTGGGCGGCTGCTCCATGGCCATGCGGGGACTGCCCATTTCGGTGGTGGTCAAGCAGATGGGCAAGATGGCTGAAGCGTTTATTTCCCGTGTGCGGCAGAATACAGGCGTGATTCTAATCTCACGTAAAAAATCAGGGAATCATATCAAGGAACTGCTTGCAGAAAATAAAATCGTCACCATTGTCGTGGATCAGCATCTAGCCCCATACCGCACTATTGTCTGTGATTTTTTCGGTCAGCGGGCGGCCACCACCCATGCGCCGGCGCGGTTCGGGTTTGAAACCGGGGCGCCGATCATCACCGGTATTATTCAGCGAAAGCAAAAGCATGGGTATCATCGCATTGTCTTATCACCGTTTGTGCTGGAAACGCCGTATGCAGACCTTGATCTGAACATCCGGTACAACACCGAGCGCCTGAACCGGATCGTTGAAGGCTGGATCCGGGAGACTCCGAACCAGTGGTGGTGGTTTCACAAGCGCTGGAAAGCCCATGATAATCCGGAAAAATACGGGATTCCGGATCCCCTTCCGGCACCGGATAATACCTGATTTGTAAGTTTTTTAAAAACCTGAAATCCCGATTTTTATAACTATGTAACCATAAAAACAGTTAGGGTCTGCTGAACAACGCATTTAACCCCGCACCATCCGGGAAGCAGAATGGTTGCCAGCTCAGTGTGATGCAAAAATCTCGTTTTACCATTTCTTGTCTTTCTCTGCGAAAAATGAAAAAAAGAATGGTGGCAAGCCACCGCTTCAGGTTCATCACCAGGAAGCTTAAATGCGTTGTTCAGCAAACCCTTCTTAGCAAAGTGTCCGTTTTCTTTAAACCACGTCACCTCCCGCTATGCGGGAGGTGACTCACTCTACAGTCTTTATAAAAACACAATCATCCATCGCCGAACTATTTCAATACTTTTTCTAATAAACCCGAAACAACTTCATTTCCATTTGTTTTAACTAAATTTATGACCAGGGGAACAAACTTCATCATTGTGTCCATATCCATATTTAGATCTTTAAAACCAGATGCCAAACCCGCCAACGATCCGAGGTCAGCGTTTCCGCCTAAGGCAGAAGATGCCATACCCATGATAGAAGAACCGAAACCACCGCCAGAACCAGACGGTGCAGCTTCCAGTAAATTTGAAACATCCCCGCCTAAGGCATTCGTCACTTCACTATAATCAGTATCAGATAGTTTTTCTTTAGCTGTATTTAGCAATAAGCCGATCCCTCCTTCAACTTGATTCTGTTGAAGATCCATTTCTCCCATAACGCCATTTATAATTTGATTTAGCATTCTTTCCTCCTTTGAATATTGCTTATTGATAACCCATTAAAATAGTATAATAACTTCAGAAAAATCTGAAGATTTGCATCGTGAACATAAACCATATTCAACGAAGACCGCCAACAAAGACACTCCTTTAAGTGTAAAAAAACAAAAGAGCTACCTCGACTCGCGCCTTGATGATTTCAACGATCTGCTCAAAAGTCATTCATAGCCCGCGATCAACCTCTTTTTACTGGCTATTCATCATCAAAAATTGAGGAATAGCGATGGCAGCGACAACCCCTATTATTGCAACGACAAACAGTATTAGAACGAGAATTCCGGCAAACCTCCAAAAAGACTTTTGATTTGATAATACCGTTTCCATTTCCTTTGCCCCGCCACCTTCAAGAAGTCGTCCGATAGAAGAAGCAAACTTAAAAAGAAACAGAAATGGAAAGAAATATAATAGCCCCAGCAATACATATATAACACTCATAAATACGAATAGCATGGGAAAGTGTTCAGACTGTATTTTGGAAGAAAATATAGTCACGTTAGCAATTCCGCCGATTAGCATGAGACCACAATGAATAAATCCAAGTATAGATATAAACCTCACCCATGGTTTGGTTTGGCGGAGAGATTGAAGCATGGATGCTGTGAGGCTAAAGGCGTTTGATTGTTCCGGAGACTTTGTAATGACTCTGTCAAATATTTTGTGTAACTGCCCTTTTCATTAAATATCAGCGAATCGGTCTTCATACTGAATAAGAAAACGATTCATCGCAGGCTTCCAG
>PDWJ01004253.1_pt1 | contig 12770 bp, 16 predicted proteins | sample 1430881 | NCBI WGS metagenome assembly PDWJ01 (sample SAMN01162460, study PRJNA174530) | Oral metagenome, whole genome shotgun sequencing project. | biome: Marine environment; feature: Marine mammal; material: Swab sample of the gingival sulcus; isolation source: swab sample of gingival sulcus... | reverse complement strand
AGATGAAATATTTACTATACTTCCTGTTCTATTACCAAGCATGTGCTTTATGAATGATTTAACCACATTAAAGTTTCCTTTGAGATTTACAGATATGACTCTATCAAAATCTTCCTCTTTCATAGTAAGCAGGAGTCCATCTCTAGTTATTCCTGCATTATTAACTATAATATCTAACCTTTCAAAATCATTTAAAAAGTCTTTAGCTAGCTTTTCAGTCTCATCAAATTTTGACACATCACATACATATGGTTTAGCTTCAACACCAAGCTTTTTAATTTCCTCACAAACATCTTCTGCCTTTTTTAAAGAAGAACTACTTACAATACCAACATTGGCACCTTCTTTTGCCATTTTTATAGCTATAGCTTTACCTATGCCTCTTGTAGCTCCTGTGACTAATACATTTTTATTTTTTAACATTTTCAATTACTCTTTCTAAATCACTCGTATTTTCAACATAATCTACATATATATTTTTATCTTCTAGTTTCTCTTCTTTTATTATTTTTTTCACCATATTACAAAGGACATTGCCAACACCCGCTTCAATAAAAGTATCGATTCCATCCTCTATCATATTTAAAATTGTTTTCCTCCATAAAACTGGTTCTACAATCTGTCTGCAGAGCAACTCCTTGAATTCATTTTTCTTATAAGGTTTTGCAGTTACATTTGAATAAATCTTATACTTAGGCTTATTGAAATCCAAATTTTTAATATATTCTTTCAATTTTAAACTAGCTTCAGCCATAAACTTAGAGTGAAAACCACCGCTTACACTCAAAGGTATTGCCATGCCTCTGTTTTCTTTAACCCTTGCGATAAAATCCTTTATCTCTTCGTTTTTACCAGAAACAACAGTTTGTTGTTTAGTATTATAATTCGCTGGATACATCTCCTCAAACTCATCGCAAATACTCTCCACTTTATCACTATCAAGCCTCACAACAGCAACCATTTTTGATGTGTTTTTTGAAGCCTCATCAGTAAACTTAGCTCTAAGCACAACCAACTGGAATGCATCACTTAAACTCAGAGAACCTGATATAGCAAGTGTAGGAATTTCTCCGAGAGAAAATCCCGCCAATGCATCTGGCTTAATTCCACTATCAATCAGAGCAGTTGCAACTGCGTAGTCTGTAGCAAATAGGCAAGGTTGAGTGTTTCTTGTTCTATCTAACACTTCCTTACTAGCATGGAACATCTGATCTAAAGTACCACTACGCATTTTTTCTATAGTATCGAGTTCTTCCTTTACTTTGTTATTCTTTTTATAAAAGTCAAGAGCCATTCCACATTTTTGAGCACCTTGACCTGAAAGTAAAAATGCAATCTTACCCATGAAAATCATCACTCCTAATTCTTATTTACTATATATCTCTCTGATAACTTTAGAACCTTTTCGGCTTCTATTAATAATTCCTCTATGATATCTTTGCAAGTAGATTCTTCTTTTATCATTCCTGCAACCTGCCCCATCATAAAAGAACCTTTTTTCTCTTCCCCTTCTACAGCTGCAAGCCTTAAGGATCCTCTTCCTTTTTCTTCTATTTCTTCGTTTGATACACTGCTATCGTACTCCAGTTTAATCATTTCCTTAATAAAAGGTGTTTTTAAAGCTCTAACTGGATGACCTAACCTTCTTCCAGATGTAGTTGTATCAATGTCTTTTGCTTTTATAACCTTTTTCTTATAAACATCATGTACAGTGCATTCTTTTGCAACTAAGAATTTAGTCCCTAATTGAACACCACAAGCACCTAGCATAATTGATGCCGCAAAACCTCTACCATCAGCTATACCTCCAGCTGCAATTACAGGTATATCAACTACATCACAAACCTGAGGTACTAACGCCATAGTAGATAGATCTCCTACATGACCTCCAGATTCACCGCCTTCTGCAATAACTGCTGTAGCTCCGTTTCTTGCAGCAAGTTTAGCAAATGCTGTAGATGGAACCACAGGTATTACTTTTATACCTGCTTCAATCCATCTTTTCATATACTTTCCTGGGTTACCAGCACCAGTAACCACTACTGGAACTTTTTCCTCAATAACAATTTCTGCAACCTCATCTACATATGGGCTCATGAGCATGATATTAACCGCAAAAGGTTTATCTGTTAATTCCTTAGTTTTTCGAATTTCTTCTCTCAGCCACTCACCATCTTTATTCATAGCAGATACTGTTCCTAGTCCACCTGCATTTGATACAGCTGAGGCTAAAGAACTATCCGCTATCCATGCCATACCACCCTGAAAAATAGGATATTTTATATTTAAAATATTACAAATTTCTGTATTTATCATTTGAGTTCCTTCGCATTCCATTAAAGTTTAGAATCAATTTCTTCTACTACATCTCCTATTGTTTTTAAATTCTCATTCATTTCAATGCTGATGCCAAATTCATCTTCTATAGACATAATCAGTTCCACAGTGTCAAGGGAATCAAGTTCTAATTCTTGCCATGTGCTCTCCAATGTCACTTTATCAGCTTCAAAATCCTTCGCTTCAACTAAAATCTTTACTACTTTATCAAATGTTTTCATAATATACCTCTTTCTTCTAATCTCCTTTTTTAGACTTTTAATAACCTTCAATTTACAAAATAATTACTTTAGTTAGACTATCTAAGTATTTATAAACTAAAAAAAATTACTCATAAATATCCAATTACAATATATAACAAACTGAGTTTACTTTACTCTGTTTAGTTACCACTTTTATTTATTCCACCTTACCACACAAGCTCCCGTAGTAAGCCCTGCTCCAAAGGCGCTAAATACCAAAATATCACCCTTTTTAAACCTGCCATTTCTGTACTCTTCATCAAGTAGTACAGGTATTGCTGCAGCTGATGTATTTCCTTTGTACCTTATGTTTGAGAGACATTTTTCTTTATCTATTTTTAACTTTGCCATGGCTTTATCAAGTATTCTTTGATTTGCCTGATGTGGTAATATGTAATCAATGTCTGACTTCTCTTTACCCGCCTTTTGAATAATATCTTCTACATCTTTTGTCATAGTACTAACAGCAAACTTAAATACTTCTTGACCTTTCATTTTAAGCCCTTCTCTACCTAAGTTGGTTCTAAAAGGACAATTGCCAGAATTATATCTGGATTCTAAAATTTCCTTATTTCCTTTGCTAGTAAGCTTTAGCGCAAGTAGGTCACTTCCCTCTCCTAATACTACTGCGCCAGCTCCATCTGCAAATATTGAACTAACTGACCTATCAGTCCAGTCAACAAGTTTAGAAATTGCATCTGCACCAACCACAAGTATTTTCATTTTAGGGTTTTTCAAGAAATAACCCTCTGCCACATCAAGTGCATATATGAATCCGCTACAAGCGGCATTTATATCAAATGACACAGCATTTGACTTAAGTCTTTCTTGAATTAAACAAGCCATAGACGGAATTGCAAAGTCTGGTGAGCAAGTTGCGCATATTATCATATCTAAATCTTCTGCACCCACATTTGCATCTTTTAAAGCATTAAGACTTGCTTCAATAGCGATATCAGTAAGTGTCTCTTCACCGCAAAGTCTTCTTTTTTCTATTCCAGTTCTTGAAAAAATCCATTCATGATCTGTATTCATAATTTCTGAGAGGTCATCATTATGTTTTATTAAAGTGGGACTACCACTACCAACTCCCAAGATTGAAAAGCTCATATTTCCTCAACCTTTCTAATATACTTATCTTCAGAAAACATTTCCTCATTATTCTTATTTAAAGCTACATCAAACTTATCCATCTTTTTAAGAAAAAAGTTGTTCAACTTGATCATGCCTTTTACAAGAATTTTCTTTTCTTCAACATTCAAATCCTCTGCTACACTTCTAATCATTTCCTCGTGAAAATACCTATGACCGGCATTCATCTTTCGACCCCATTCAGTGAGCTTTACATATATTTTCCTACCATCTTCTTCACTTTTCTCCTTTGTTACATAGCCCTTTTTCTCAAGTTTATTAATAGCTACGGTAACTGATGGTCTAGTGATTGCTTGATCCTCTGCAATGGCACCTATTGTCATTCCTTTTTTTGGATTTTTACCCACTGCTTCTAGCATATGTAATTCACTTATTGATAAGTTGCTCGGGCCCATTGTTTTTAGCGCTGTCTCTTCTATCTTCAATATGGAATTGAATGTGTTAACTAGCAAATCATTTAATCTATTTGAAAAATCATCCATAATATATACCTTTCTAGTTAGATTGTCTAACTAACTATATCATTGTAAAAGTTTCCTGTCAAGTCGTAGTACCCTAGCAAATTATTTTACTCATTTGCTTCATACTCAATTATCTCAAAATTCTCTTTTGCATAGTCGCTAAGTGTATTCTCAGCTCCTTTTTTTATTACTATAGTATCGCTGTATCCATCTGATATGTATTTAAGATGTGGGTTTTTCTCATAGTAATCAAAGTACCAATATAAGTCCGCTGTCTCTCCCTCCGATCCTCTAACTCTTGGAGCATTGTACTTTTGAAAATTTTTATGAGTAAATGGAACGAATGGTCCACTAGGTCCTTCTCTAAACCCTATCGGGTAACTATAAGCTACCCCCTCATATTCACCGTTAAAGGCTGATTCTATGTTTTTTTCTTTTGGGCATACTCCAAATGGATAAGTAATCGTGCACAGTTTTCTGCTTGGATAAAGACTTTTGAAATACTTTTCTACCCTACCGATTTCTTCAATTACTTTTTCTTCGTTAAGCTTTCCTAGGTTTCTATGAGTTGCTGTGTGATTCCCAAGCTCATATCCATGATTTATTAGCCAATCAAACCTATCCTTATCGGTTCCAACCTTACCAAAATTTGTCTCTTTATCGTGAAAATATAGAGATGCAGCTTTACCAAAATCTGGATGTGTTTTTACAAATTCTTCCAATATACCAATAGCTGTATTTTCGTCCACTTCATATCCATTTTCTGTTTTTTTAAGCGAAAATGTACTCTCAAGTCCATCATCAAATGTAAGATGGATAGGTGTCTTTCCAACTTCTACATCTATTTTCCCACTTAAATAGTCTTCAAAACTAATTAATCTATAACCTAGGTCATACATTTTTTGAAGATCGCTTACAAACTGTTCTTTAGTCCTATGATAAGGAGGGTTATCCAGTATTCCATGATACATAACAACCATTATATGTCCTTGCTCATTTACATTGTATTTTTTATAGTCAACTGGTTTTCTCTCTACCTTATTTTCTTTCCCTTTAGGCTTTTCTTTTTCAGTTGGCTTTACTTTTATAACTGACTCTTTTTCTTTTCGTTCATCATCTTCTTTATGATTTCCGAAAATAAAACATGATAGTGTTAATAACACAAAAACAAGAATAAATAGAACCCTTTTCATCTTTAAGTTCATAGCTCTCCTCCAAAGTCTAAACTCTGTTTTAATTATACAATATTATAATCAGTTTTTGCTACCTTTTTAGTTGAATTCTTTAGCTAAAAACGCATCTATTCCTTTTACAATTTCTCTATAAGTAGTCTCAAAATCTCTGTTATACCAAGGGTCAGATATCGACTTTGGATTCTCAGTATAATCTAGAAGCAGGCTTACTTTATTATCAGGGTCTCCTCCCATAATTCTTAGCATATTTCTTCTGTTAGCTTCATCCATTCCTATTATATAGTCATAACTATGATAATCTTCTTTTCTAATCTGTCTTGCACTTCTTTTGGTAAATGGAATCTTTTTTTCTCTAAGTTTTTCTTTAGCCAAGTAGTAGATGTCATTACTCAACTCTTCAGTGCTAGTTGCCGCAGAATCTATTTGAAACATACCATCTAATTCTTTCTCTTTAAGAACATTCTTCATAATAAACTCTGCCATAGGACTTCTACAAATATTTCCATGGCATACAAATAATATCTTTTTCATTTTTTCACCTCAGTTAAAATATATCATAAATAGATTTTATGTGAAACCCTTGTCGCATTATTGCGACTATTTTCCTCTTATTTTTCTATATAAACTCTTTTTTTACAAAAAATAGAGTTTATAACTCCTTGAAATATATCGCACTTCTTTGTTAGAATATTTATGAGAGGATTGAATATTATGTATGATTTTAACAAAAAAGTTTCAAGAAAAGATACTAATTCTATCAAGTATGACAAATTAGAGGAATTTTTCGGTAGAAATGACCTGTTAGCTCTTTGGATTGCAGACATGGACATTAATACTCCTAGTTTTATTACTGATTGCATAATTGATAGAGCTAAAAAGGGCTTATTTGGGTACACCGGAAGAAGCGAATCTTACTACGATTCCATAATAAAATGGTTAGAGAAAAGACATAACTTATATATTAGAAAAGATAATATTGAGTATTCTCCTAACGTGCTTTTAGCGATTAGGCTATTAATAGAGCAACTTAGCGAGGTAAATGATAAAGTAATAATTCAGACTCCTGTTTACTCTCCTTTTTACATTGTAGTAGAAAACGCAAAAAGAAGAGTCTTAAGAAGTCCTCTTATAAGAACTGGTGATACATTCATTATGGATTTTGACGATCTAGAAAAGAAAGCGAAAGACCCAGAATGCTCTCTAATGATTTTGTGCTCACCCCATAACCCTGTTGGTAGGGTCTGGACAGCTAATGAACTTGAGCGATTAGGCAAAATATGTACTGAAAACAATGTCTTTATAATATCCGATGAAATACACTTTGACTTAGTTTACGAACCAAACAAACACACGACTATTGCAAATGTTTCAGATAGCGTTGCTAAAAACTCAGCTATTTGCACCTCACCTTGTAAAACATTTAACTTAGCAGGTCTACACAGCGCGTTTGTTGTAAGTAAAAACGCTAATATTATAAACGATTTTAGAAAAAAATTGAGTGAATTGAAGTTATTTAGCTCTAATGTTTTTGCACCATTGGTTACAGAGTGTGTTTACACAAAAGGACATAATTGGGTTGAAGCATTACTAAAACATTTAGAATCGAATATTAAGTATGTAAATGATTATCTTAAAACTAATATTAAGAATATAACCCCAATAAAAACTGAGGGAACATATTTAATGCTCCTAGACTGTAGAAAACTCGGTTTATCAATAGAAGAACTTGATAGATTATTTGTAGAGAAAGCAAGACTAGCACTTAATAGCGGTCACTGGTTTGGTGATGAAGGCGATGGTTATATGAGGTTGAATGTAGCATGCCCTAAAAGTGTTATTGAAGAAGCAATGAAACGACTAGAAAAAGCGATAAAAGAGGAATAATACATTCCTCTTTTGTAAGCTATAACTTAATAATCTCCTATTTTATTTATTATTTTTTTATAAAATCTAGTAAATCTCTTATTTTAAAGCGTATATCAATATTATGCTTTTCACAGTAATCCTTTAACCAAAGATAATCACGTTTAGAGCTTCTATCTTTATGATATCGATTTAAGACCTTCTTAACTCTCGACTTAAAGTCCATTGGTCTTGTCATCTGAGCAGAGATTTTATCAAATTGCAATTTGAACTCATTACAATTAATCTCTGACTTTAAGTATTTCAAGAAAAGTAATTCGTAGAAAGTAAAAGGGATTACGTCTTCTATGTATTCCATAACTAAGGTTTCATGTGGCCCACCATACTTTGTGTCATCAGAAACAAATGCTTCAATACCAATTACACTAGCAAGAGCAACCGCATACGCTTCCCCTCTATCTTCAGCAAACAGTATTTTATTATATAAGTAACACTCTTCAAATAAAGCTTTAATTCCTTTTGATGCTAATTCAGAATTATTTACTTTAATTATTCTTCCAGATTTTATATCCTCTTCTACTTCAAGATAAGTATCTCTCGAATTGCGCTTAAGCTCAACATCAATAATATACTCGTGTACATAGATATTATCAAAAGATGATAACAACAATTCTTTTGAAGAAGCTTTATATAAATGTATTAGTATATTAGTATCTACTGATACATCCATATTTAAAATCCTTCAATCAGTTCATCAAAATCAATATCTTTATCGTTATTGATTTTATTTTCAGTTATTTCATCAGTGTTAAAGCCAACTAGTTCTAAAGCTTCTTTTAGTTTATCAAAAACAATATAACCTTTTTCATAATTACTAAATACATACTCATAGTAACTACTCGGTACTTTTAAGGTATCTGCGGGTTTTATTAGATCATCATTTATATTCATAGCGTTAAATAGCATTCTTGACGTACTACTATCCCTTTTATCAAACAATTCTTTTTTAGTTCTTGACTTAATAAAACCTAATTCAAATAAACGCATTACTATTGAAGCGTAACTAGCATTAAACTCAAGCTGAATCCTTATAATATCACGCTCTTTAATTTCATTAAAATCTTTTTTCAACTCGTACTTTATAAACTCTCTAATCTTCTCTTCTGGCATTAATAATGCCACTGCAAAATGATCTGCTCGTTTTTCAACAAAATCTTGAAGATTATCATTTGTATTTTCATCTATAATAATTAATTGTTTGTCAACATTAAGGTCGAATAAACAATGTCCAATTTCATGAGCTATAGTAAATATTTCTCTTGATAAAATCTCAGAACTATTTGATACAATAACTTTTTTACCTTCATGTACAGTTGAAAATCCACATATTGTATCTTTGCCTAGTGGTATTCTAATAAGATAAATGCCCATTTTATCTACTAATGAAAAGATGTCTTTAATGCCGTATGATTCAATATTATACTGGTTTCTAAGATCATGAGCTGTGCGCTCTATAATTAAATTACTAATCTTCATTGTTTTCCCTTTCTTTCATCTTATAGTATAACTTCTCATGAGCACTCATATATTCTAAAATCGTTTGTACCTTTTCTATAGCTTCATCAGATACGTTTTTATCATTACTTTCTCTAAATAAAACTCTAAGCGTTTTCTTTTCTTCATAAGGTCTAGTAATTTCATTTATTGAAACACCAAAAACATCAGCTATTTGTTCAATAGTTCTATAAGTTATTTGAACCTGATTTGACTCAATACGGGCAAATCTTTGACGTGTCATACTTAACTCATTTGCAACATATTCTTGGCTTAAGCCACGTTCTACTCTAAGTTCTTTAATCCTTTGCGAAATAATGTAACTCATAAGCTCCCCCTTTTGTTACAGTATTATAACATCATTATTGTAATAAATCAATAAACGTTATGATATTGTTACATGCAGGTTCTTATTCATTAGTTAAAAGCCATATTTATCTTTATCGTAATTCATAAGTTGCAGAAGAGATAGAAAATTACTAGGATATCTCATATGTCCATAATAATTTTCTTGGGTATCGCATCCACTATATATAATATCTAGACTCCACTGAGTTCCATCTAATACGTTTGAGTCATATATATGTTCCCACCCATCAATAGTACTTATTAAATCTTTTAGAAAAGTTTTTCTTGTATAAAGATCACCTCTGACGTTAAATAAAGAAAGTGTTTTCTTGTTTAAGCTGTTAATAGTATTATACTTTGTAACGACCAGTTTCTCATCTTCAAATGTTATCACTTGCTCATCATAACCATTAAAAAAACCGCCAATAGAGAACCTAATCTTATTGATATAATCTAGTTTTACTTTTTTATCCATATTCCACTCCTAATCAAGTCAATTATACCTTTATAAAGGGATATATATCTGTTTTTATAAAAAAAGGTAGCATAGGCTACCCTTCTAATCTCTTTAGTAATTCTTGTACTTTTCCATCTATTATATTAATTGTATTTATAAACTCTTTATCACTCTTACCTGTCGGATCATCTAGCCCCCAGTCCTCCGTTTCGTACTTATAAGGTAGTACTGGGCATACCACATTACAACCCATTGTAATTATATAATCTACTGATGGTATATCAGTTACTAGTTTAGGCTTTTGAGTGAGCTCCATATCAATATTATGGACCTCTTTCATCATCCTAACAGCATCCTGATTAATCATGTCCTTTAGCTTTGTTCCAGCTGAGTAGACTTCTATATTACTCGATTTATACTTCTTTGTCAGTGCTTCAGCTATCTGACTTCTACATGAATTGTGAACACACACATAAGCTATCTTTATCATATCTACTTCCTATATCCTATTATATAAAAATGAACTAACCAAATTGTTACAAGTATAACCCTAATCGTTGGCCAATTAGCTGTAAGATAAAACGAAATACCGATCATAATAGTCACTGTAACAATGGCTCTTATTTTAATCTTCAAAGGAATTTTTGCGCCACTACCAAACGGTGCAACATTCTCCTTATAAAATTTACTATTTACAAGCCTACTATGAAACTTCTCGTCACTGTTTGCAAAAAAGAATGCTGCAAGCAAATAAAAGGGCACTGTGGGTAGTACTGGGAGGATAATTCCTATTGTTCCGAGCACAAAAGACAGTATTCCAAGAATTAGGTTTAACACTCTCATTAACTAACCCTTTCTTTAAATATCTACTTTTTATAACCAATAAAGTACATATGGGCAAGCCAAACTATTACAAGTACTCCCCTACCTATAGGAGTTTTATCCATAAAATAAAATGCAATTCCTATAATAATAGTAACAGTAACGAGCGTTTGAATTTTAACTTTTTTAGGTAGTTTACCTTTCTTCTTAAACGGTTCAACATTTTCCTTATAAAACTTGCTATTAACAAGTTTACTATGCAGCTTCTCATTGCTATTGGCTAAGAAAAAGGCTGCCATTAAATATAGTGGAACTGTTGGAAGAATAGGTAAAAATACACCTACTGTTCCAAGTGCTAAAAAGTTTAGCCCAATAATTAGGTTTATTACTCTCATCAGCTAACCCTTCCTTCGTTCATCTTATATACACTATCAGCAATAGAGAGAGTCGAATCTCTATGAGTAACAATTACTACAGATTTATCATTAGCTTCTTCTTTAACAGACTTAAGAACTATAGCCTCATTAAGTGTATCTAGATTACTAGTAGGCTCATCTAGGAATATAAAATTACTATCATGTAAGAAAGTCCTAGCAAGCCCAAGTCTTTGTTTTTCACCACTAGAAAGTAAGTCTCCTAGTTCTCCAATATTTGTATCGTATCCATCTTTCAAAGTAACTATAAAGTCGTGTATAGAAGCCTTCTTAGCAGCTTCTACGACCTCCTCGTCAGTTGCATCTAGCTTAGATATCTTTATATTGTTCTTTATAGAATCATTAAACAATACAGTGCTCTGCGTCACAAAAGACTGCATATCACGAAGATTATCAGTATTCACATCATTTATGCTAGTATTATCAAAATCTATCTTACCTTCATCTATTTCCCAGAATCTCATAAATAGTTTTAATAGAGTACTCTTGCCAGACCCACTCTTGCCAACTATACCAGTAATCTTATTCTTGTTTACTTTTAGATCCACATCCTTAAGTATTTCATCTTTATCATAACTAAAAGTTATACCTTTTGCATTTATCACATTTGCATCAACTTCTGCTTTTCCTGTAATATCGCTTACAAGCGGTTCTTCATCTAAGATATTTAACACTCTCTCACCTGCTGCAAATGTAACTTGAAGTGTACTTCCAAGGTTTGCTAGTGCAATCACTGGTCCAAACGAACTAAACATTGCAATTGTCGGTATTACAACTCCATCAAACCCTATCATTCCAGATAAATATAGCGATGATGAAACGATTGCCATTAAAACAGAGAAACTTATTACAAGTAGATTTGATGTAGCAAGGTTAATTGACATCACTTCCTTAAGTTTCTTTTCTTTCTTAGATAGTTCTTCGGTTTGGCGAACTATTTCATTGGTTCTTTCATCACCTTTACCAAACTGAATAATCTCATCTATTCCTCTGAGTGAGTCAAGTACAAAACTACTTAGTTTACCTGACTGATTTCTGAACTCTTTACCATAATTTTCGCTTTTATTAGAAATATAAACAGGAAGTAAGTATCCAACACTTACATACGCAACAAGAGCTACTATACCTAATAATGCGTTAAATGAAGCAATAAATAGAGTCATTATAATACTCATGATTATTGCGATAGCAATAGGCGAAATAGTATGTGCGTAGAACACTTCTAATAACTCAATATCAGATGTAATAATTGATATTAGGTTACCCTTGTCCTTTACTTCAAGTTTAGCTGGAGCTAACTTTCTAAGCACCGTGAAAATTTTATCTCTAATAAGTGCTAGCAGTTTAAATGCAATATAATGGTTGCTCGCTTGCTCACCATATCTTAAAAATCCCCTTGTTATACCAAGTAGTATTAAAACGAAGATTCCAACTTTAAGCGAAATAATATCTAGTAGAATGTATCCAGCAAGTACGGTAATAAATGTAGATGCTAGGAATCCTAGAACGCCAAGTGTAATTGCAAGTATCATATATAGAATAAGAGGTTTTACAAGTACAACTAATCTTCTCATTATTTTTACATTAGACATTTGAACCTCCTATACTTATAAGTTCCATCTGAGAATTATAATAATTATAATAATCCTTCTTATGTTCCATAAGCTCATCGTGAGTTCCACTATCAACTAAGTTAGAATCCTTAAGTACAAATATCTCATCTGATGGTTTAGTATTATATAGTTTATGAGAGATAAGGATTATGAGTTTCTCTGATGATAATTCTTTTATCAAGTCAATTATTATTCTCTCACTCTCAGAATCTATATTTGATGTAGCTTCATCAAATATATAAACAGGAGTATTTGCAACTAATGCTCTAGCAAGAGCAAGTCTTTGCTTCTGAC
>PDWJ01004251.1_pt1 | contig 12774 bp, 9 predicted proteins | sample 1430881 | NCBI WGS metagenome assembly PDWJ01 (sample SAMN01162460, study PRJNA174530) | Oral metagenome, whole genome shotgun sequencing project. | biome: Marine environment; feature: Marine mammal; material: Swab sample of the gingival sulcus; isolation source: swab sample of gingival sulcus... | reverse complement strand
TAGGGGACAACTCACTTTGCCTCCTCGGAGGGCAAGGTAATTTTATCCCCTTCTAGGGGTTAATCCAATACCGGCCCCTCAGGGGTCGGATTCTTTATTTTATAACACATGCGACTATTCCCTGGCCACCATAAAGATGCCAGATGCAAGGCAGAAAGGAGCAGACCCTGAGGCGTATTAGACATGCGCCGCAAGGGAATGCGAACGCAGCTAACGCCGCAGGTGGCATTTTTATGGTGGATCAGGGAGCAACCGGTTCAAATTTTGGGGCCCATTATAATACCTCCTTGATTTATTGTACCTAAAGGTTGACAAAGAGAAAAAGATTGGTTTACTTTGGATTTGACCAAAATCTATACACCAACAGCTGGAGTAAATAAATCATGGCAAGCTTAGAGTTTCTTATAAGAACGGATGTTTCCGGCTTAACCCCATTGTTTCATAATGGGGTACCTATTGTCAGCGTTTATTCTAAAATATCAGAATTTTTTCCGGATAAAACCATGGCAACGCTTTTGGCAGAGCCCGGTTTAAGTGAATATACCGAAGAATCAGGTTATATTGACGTAAGATGGTATAGTACGGCCCAAGGGAATCGGATTTCATATGCCAAAGCCGACATCGAAGAAAAAGAAAACATGGGTGCGAAAATTAGAGATGTCATTTCAGCACTCAGTCGAGTGCTTAGCGGTGCATCGGAAAAAACTCTCCTTCTTTATGCGCTTTTAGTCCCCTCAAAAGATGATATTTATATCATCAATGGAGATCTGGTTCTTGTCAACTGGGGCTTTGTTCCTAAAACCATAGGCACAGATGAAGCGTCTTTGAGAAATCATTTTCAAAGTATTTATGGTGAGTTCTGCGAAATAGACCAGGTATGGCCCTTACAAAATAGCATCCCAAAAAGTGGGGTGGCAGCTTTATCACCCCAACAGGCGCGGCCAGAAGAAGATCCCGAACAAATTAAAGAGAAAACAGCATCATCGAATGTCCCTCCTCCTCTACCTCCCCAAAAAAATGAAACTTCCCTTGAAAAAAGACGCTTTTCAGCAGGTTTTTTTGTTTTTATGGCGCTGCTGATGATTCTCATTGGACTGCTCTTAGGTTGGTTTACCAGCGATTATTATGAACCCGGTGCCTGGCCCAAAGGAAGCGATGCGCTTGCTGCACAAACAGAGTTAAATAAATCATTGCGCAGGGAGCGTGATGATCTTACCGAAATTTTGAAAACCTCGATCTGTGACAACAATGATGTACAGTCCATTTTAGACCCGGGACAGGACGATATCAAGCGCCTGCCTGGAGATGTAAACGAAATGACCACGGACGGAGGACCACCGATTCCAAGCACGCTAAAAGTAGCGGAACTTCTTGAAAATAGTGCGGTTATGGTATTATCTCCGTTAGAGAAAGGCCTTTCTATGGGAACAGGATTTCTTATTTCCAAAACTCACATTGTCACTAACCGCCATGTGATAGATGGAAACAATTCGAAAAAAGTCATGATTGTCAATAAAAAAATAGGCAAAGCGGTCGAAGCGAACATTATCGCCCAATCAAACACTAAAGAAAGGGACTATGCGGTGCTTGAATTGACTCAGGAAATTCCCATGCAGCCGATGATTTTTGCATCAGATGTAGCAAAGCTATCCAAAGTTTTTACTGGTGGATATCCTGGTTTTTTTACCCGGTTTGACCCGGCATTGGCTAAACTGTTTGAAGGAGACCTTCAGCAAGCACCAGAGATGATTATGAGTTCAGGTGAAGTCAGTGTCGTTCAAAAACCGCCCGGAGGCGTTCCTTTTATTGTTCATACCGCGGACCTTTCGCAAGGCAACAGTGGCGGTCCACTGATTGACCGGTGCGGACGGGTTGTCGGCATTAATACATACATTTCAGACGATCCTGAATCAGGCAGGCGAGCTAATTTTTCGTTGAGCAGTGCAGACTTGATGGCATTTTTGACTGAACAAAATATTCAGTACAAAAAAAGCAATGAAACCTGTCAACCTGTTCAATAACGTAAGGATCTACGGTCCGAATTACCATGGTTCGTACACAAGAAATTATGAAAGAGTTAAAAGCAACAACACGTTTTTCATACAACCTTATCAAATGACTTGCAATGATACTATATCGAAATGAGACAATTACTCAGAACATACGTAAAAGACCTGAACTGCAAAAGCGAAACCCATCAGCATTATCAGCAGCTCACTGAGATCATAAAAAAGAGGGCAAAAGATAACGCCTGCGCAACCTTGTTTGCCAAACCCATAGGAAACGTGCAAGACGGTTATATTGAGTGGTACACCACCGTTAAGGGCGATATCATAAATCTAAGTGAGGCTACAGAAGAACAAGCTGAATTATTCTGGAATAAATATGAGATTATAGATGAAAAATTAGAACAGGTCAAAGAATCACTGCACAGAACCCAACGTAAGGGCGCACAGGACAATGCAGCCCGCCTGGATCAGATGAGAAATTACCCAGGGAGTATGGACTACCTTTTTCTTGTGGGTCAGGAACCGGTCATCGCAGCATGGGGCTGCGGCAGTGCACCCATTATTCCACCAGCGGAACGGCTGGCTAAACCGATGATTAAACCAAAGGTTTCTCCTCCTTTGGAATCGGTTATCAGTAAGGAAACGCCAAAGCAAAAAGATGAATCTGAAAAACAACCACAGGGGCCCGCCGCTCCGCCACTGCCTCCCCCTCCTGAAGCTGGGTCGCAGGTGAAAGACTCTGTTTCTCGCAAGAAGCGCATCGGTATCTGGTGGCTATTGTCAGCAATTGTATTTATCATCATTTGCATTTTACTGTTTGCCCGATGTGCCAACCAAAAAATTATTCCTATTGAGACAGATAAAGAAAAAGTAGATACATTGGCCTTGCAGGCTGATGAGTTAAGAAAAGATATTGACAACTTAAAAAATAGGCTGATGGCAGCGTGGTCCGAGTGTCCAGACTGCCAGAACATGAATTCCGATTCTGTTCAAAGAAGACTTAATGAATATTTACCTAACTTAGCGCCATCAAACATATCAATATCCCTGGTCTGGAATACTTACCATGATCTTGATCTGCATGTATTTTCGCCCAAGGGTGACCATATCTATTTTCGTAATAAATTTGATCGGTACGGCGGCCGACTGAATATCGATTTTAATAACAGAAAAAATCCACAATCCTTCTCAAGAAGACCGATAGAAAATATTACCTGGCCGGAAAACTCAGCACCTTCCGGCGTCTATACGGTACAAATAATGCTCTACGACATGGATCTCCGAGATGCTCAAATCAATCCGATTCCCTATCTGGTTACGATCACAGTAAACGGAAAGGAGAACGAATTCAAAGGAGCTGTTCCATTCCATAAAAAAGGAAAATACCATCTTATTCACAAGTTTCGGGTGGATTGATACCAGATGAAAAGCCAGAATCATTCCATATTTTCACACCGTGGCTGGTGGATTGCATCAGCCGTTCTTCTGGCAATAATTATGTATGGCTGTTTGGGAGGGCATAGGTTGCTTTTAATTGTTTACGAACCAGCTGCCGTGATCATAAATCCCCTACCCCCGCTCGTAAAAGAGGAAACAAGACTCAGAAATGAAATTTCTGAGCTTACTGTCTGGATTACTCGAGAAAAAAGGCGATGTGCAGTAAAAGACTGTTCTAAAAACCAATCACCTGAGACCACCAGTCTACCGCCTGTTGATGTAACACCAAGGCAGCCATCTGTTAAGGAACCTGCCGATACGCCAAAGCCGCCCCCCCAAAAAGAGCATGTTGACGGTTTAATCTTTGTTGTGGACTGTTCTGTTACCATGGGGCTACATGTTAATACTGGCCCCAATGTTGAACAAAATTTGATCAAAGGACTTAAAAACGGTGATCCGCAGGCAGAAGAAAAATTGCAAAATTTTCTGAATAGAACAGATGCCCGCCGTATAGATAGGATCAAATCTGCATTGATTGATACCTTGAATGCCATGCCGAAAACAACTGAAGTTGGGCTTGTTTTCACAAAAGACTGTGGTGATACAAGAGTTGTACCTGCAACAAAACCGCCAAACGCTCTGGCATCCCAGATTCAGAAACTTCAATACGGCGGTGGCAAATCGTTGAGCCTTGCATTTACCAAGGCGCTTAAGATGGTCCGTCTCTGGAAAAAAAACGGAACCATTATAATCATTACAGATGGTGCAGATACCTGTGACCAAAATTTATGTCAAACAGTATCTGAACTCAAAAAGAAATTAGCACCGAAAGTTCATCTTATTAATATGGGGCGGACCGAGCGATTTAACTGTTTAGCAAAGCGTTCTTTCACCATTCATTCCCCCATTACAGAAAATGACCTAGGACAGATATTGAAACGTATTGTGCGTGAATGAAAGTGCGGTGAAACCACTTAAATTTCAGATGGCCGCGAAATAAGGAGTGTCACAAGTGAACAGTCAAAATTTAAACACAGAGGCTTTATTTTAAATGGATAAAAGCGATATAGAAAAGTCGCACAGCAGAAAATCGCCCATTTTAAAATATATGTGGTGGTATTTGTCCTTTCTGATATTCGTATTGCTCTTTCTATTATTATACCTAATAATGACACACCCTCTTCTATTTAACAGTTCAGCGGTGCTTGAGCCCGAGCTATTCCAGGCCCAAAGAAAAGAGACCCAACTTCGAAACGAAATCATTGAACTGCGCAGGGCACTGCACAGTGAACTGACCCGGTGTGAACATTTTCCCTGTATGCCGGAACCTGCTGGCGGCGGCGGTGGCGGTGCTCTTCCTGGTGGGGAAGGTGCTACCAGTCCTGGCGGTGGTGGTGGCGTTCCTCCTGGTGGAGGAGGCGGTACCATCCCTGGTGGCGGTGGCGGTGCTCTTCCTGGTGGGGAAGGTGCTGGCGGCGGTGGCGGCGTTCCTCCTGGTGGAGGAGGTGGTACCAGCCCTGGTGGCGGTGGTGCTCTTCCTGGTGGAGTGAATCCCGGTGGCGGTATGGACGAGTTTCAATTGCCTTGCCCTGAAACACCTATAAAATCAAATATTGTCTTTATTCTCGACAGTTCGGGCAGCATGGCAATTCCCTTTTCAATGCCGGCAAATGAGACCAGGAAACTGGTGGCCGGTCTGGACAGAAGTGATTTTCACGCTTTGGCTATTTTAAAAGAACTTCAAGAAAATCCTCGTCCAGATAGCCGCCTAAATCTGGCAAAGCGCTTATTGATAAAACTAATAGGTCGGGTCGCCCCTGAATTTGCAGCCGGTGTGGTTAGATTTTCAGGACGGTGCAGCGATATTACAGAGGAATGGTCCCAAGGAAAGCATGACAGGGGCAAGATAATGTCAGTCATCAGTAATTCCGTACCCAAGGGGTATACGCCGTTTGCAGAAAGCATAAACCAGGCAGCCGGACTATTGTACAACCGGAAGGGAGAACCAGGGTTGATTGTCGTACTTTCTGACGGCAGAGACACTTGCAATGGTATGCCCTGTAAGGAAGCAAAACGAATTCATAAACATCAGCCTGAAATTACCATCAGCATTATTAATCTCGGGATTCCAGACGAAATTGATAATGAGGTTTTTAACTGCATTGCCAAAATTACCAACGGAAAAGTTTACCGGGCTTCATCCTATCAGACCCTGGAATCGGCCGTGATGCAAGCGACGGGAATTGTCGGAGCAAACGAGGAATGTCGATAATGAAAACAAAAAATAATATTCCCCTGGCTCGTCGTGGTCCGGGTATTTATATCCCGGGGCAGGAAGTAATAAGGCTGATGTCCCTTCCACGTCCTTTTGTCCTTCCGATTAAAAAAAGAAAAACCGTCCGCCCGCCCAGTGTGATACAGCAGGGGGAACATCCGGTGCTTGAAGTCCACCCAGAGGCATTGGTGAACGGAAATCTGATCCATAGGGCAAAGATTCTTACACACGGAGACATCATTACAATACATGGGGAAGAGTTTGTTTATGTAGACAGTGCCGGAAAGAACCTTGCTGCAATCCAGGCTGAGATTCAACCCCGCCTGAAAGAATATAGAATGCAACAACAGGCAGTATCGACACCTTCCAAAGCAGATCCACCGCCAAGGCAGCAGACAGTAGTAACAAAGAAAAAGGAACCGCTTCAACGGGTTGTATTGAAAAAAGATACCATTATTGGAAGAAATCCGGAACAGAGCGGAGACAGTACCCTGGTACCGCTGGATCACCCCCAGCTGTCCAGATCCCATGCCCGGATGTCTGTCAAGGACGGCAGGGTCTGGATTAAAGATCTTAAAAGTCGTACCGGCACCTTTGTAAATGGTAAGAGGATTCAGAAACCCGTCGAATTAAAACCCAATGATACGGTGGGTATCGGCCCGTTTTCCATGCCGGTAAGTCAGCCCGAAAAAGGGCCGCCCGAGGTCGATATTCATACCCGAAGCGGTAATACCGATGTGGTGGCTCGCAATTTGACCCGGATCGTGGGAAAAAATATAAAAATTCTGAATAATGTCTCCCTTTGTATCAAGCCTAAACGCTTTGTTTGTCTGCTAGGGCCTAGCGGTGGCGGGAAAACCACCCTTTTAAATGCCTTAAGTGCCAGAGAACCGGCTACCAGCGGAGAGGTTTATGTCGGAGGCGTCAATTTATATCGGGATTTTGAGATGCTCAAATCTGAAATCTCGCTGGTTCCCCAGCATGATCAAGCCTATGAAATGCTGACACCACGTGAGATATTAAAATATACGGCAAATCTCAGGCTACCCGGGGACACAGGACATAAGGAAATAAAGACCCGAGTGGAGGAAGCACTGTTCAGCGTGGAGCTGACCCAAAGAAAGAATGACGATAAAAACAAACCAGGCAAAGCAAATAAACAGGAAATTGCGGGCACCCAAATAAAACGCTTGAGCGGCGGCCAGAAAAAAAGGGTCAGTCTCGCCAATGAAACCGTCTGCCGGCCGACTTTGCTGTTCCTGGATGAAGTCACCAGCGGGTTAGATGAAGAAACCGACTGGAAGATTATGCAGCTATGCAAACAGATGGCGGATGATGGCATTACCGTTATCTGTGTCACCCATACACTGGTGAACGTAGAAGCTTTTTGCGACCAGTTAGTTGTATTGGCACGGCCTGGATTCCTGGTATTTTCCGGGAGTCCAAAAGATGCATTGTCGTTTTTTCAAGTGGATAAACTGGGGGACATTTACAGGTTGCTTAAAAAAACGGAAACCGAACTGGGAGATCCGGTGCTAAACGCAAAACAATGGCAAAAAAAATATGAAAACAGTCCATATTATGCGCCTGTCCCCAATGTTAACAATGGGGACCCTTCGCTTGATCCGCCACATAAAAAAGAAAAGACTTCAAAACAAGCAAAGGCAGAATGGAGAGAATGTCTGCGACAATTTTTTATCTTATCAGGACGCAATATCCGTTTGCTGTCAAGGGATATGCGGACACTTGGGATTGCCCTGACCCAGAGCATACTGATCGCAGTACTGCTGGTTCTTGCCTTTGACAATATCGATGCCCAAAAACAATTTTCACTGCTGTTTCTCTTGGGTATCAGTGCATTCTGGCTGGGGTGCAACAATGCATCCAAAGAAATTGTCAAAGAACGGTCAATTTACATCCGGGAAAGGGATGTTAACCTTTCCGTGACCGCCTACTTATTCTCAAAGGCGTGGGTGTTTGGTTTGCTTGTGTTACTCCAGGCCCTTGGGCTCACACTTATTGTCCAGTATTTTCGGGAAGTGCCGGGCAACAATTTAGTCCAGATGATACTTGTGGCAAATGCATCCATTTGTGGAACAGCACTGGGACTTTTGATTTCGGCAGGGTGTTCAACCCAAGACCAGGCCAATACCGTTGTACCGCTTGCCCTGGTACCCCAGATCATCCTTGGTGGTGCCATAGTGCCTGTGCTGCCAGAAGCTGGAGAAAAGATTGCCAAAATCTGTATCAGCCAATACTGGATATATGAAGGATTAAAAGACACATTGGGAGAGTTTAAGCTGATGGATGTCCTTGTGCCTCTGGGTATTCAGACCGCTCATATGACAGCATTTATTCTGCTTGCATTCTTAATCATGTTTTTTCGAGATCGTCGAGGTTAAACCATGCGTATAAAAAAAGTAACCATCTGGGATGACAGCCAGAACAGGGGATATCAACATGCCGTTATTGAGGTAGAAGCAGACAATATCCCAGATAATTACAATGGGTGGCTCTTTGCTATTGAAAGGCCAGGATTCGCTGAGTCCCATATGGCGAATGATCCACTGGGAGATATGGATAATCCATGGTCTGGTTCGGAAAGTGAGAACACCCGTTTAGAACCAGAAGGGTATATTGAACGCGATGGCAATTGTATTTTGATCAGAATTGGAAAGCAGATTGTAAGGCATATGCAGCGCGGTAACTATACATTCCGGCTGATAGATGCGGGTGGCCATGAAATATCAAGGAAAGTGATTGTTTGGGATGTTAAAGTGCCGGTCAAGCCATTCAGGTTTGAATCTTCTGCAACCGTTCAGCCGCAGGTAACAAAACAAAAAGAAGACTCAAAACTCATAGTGCTCAGAACTGATTTGGAACAATCAGCCCTTGATGGGGATGAAGTCAAATTTGAACGCCTGTTTTCAGAAATCTCCGAACTGTCCCCCGAGGACCCTGAAGCGATTCAAATACGGGAAGATTTTTTTGTCAGGCAAGAAGAAAACAGACTTAAAGAACTCATGATTGAGGCAGAAGAGGCTTACGATAGAAACGATCTGGATACAATCACAACGATTTTAGATCAAATTGATTCCATTCGGCCTGGCTATCCCCCGGCGGAGCGCCTCAAAAAGAAAATGAAGCCAGATACCCCGCCAGTTCAGGAACCAACACCAATACCTGAAGATGACCCGAGGCCCAAGAAACCCAAAGGTATTGTAGTTACAATTTGTATCCTGGTGGTTCTATTGCTGGCAGGATGTGGATATTTCTTCTATAAAAAGGGAGAAACTTCAGGGACAAAATCGACACCGGCGCAAACAGAGGATGCACAGGTCAGTAAATCACCAGAAACGATACTCAGCCAATGCCGGGACGGTTCATTGGACGTCGGCCAATGCTATGCTGAAGGACTGTCCATTCTTAAGAAGGTAGAAAAAAATCCAGACCCCAACCGTGTGGCCATGGCGGAACATATTTTTGAAACGGCTGCAAACAATGGCCATGCTGAAGCGTCAAGACAGCTGGGAGTGTTATATGACCCGGCAAAATCATTGACCCCTGACAGACGAACCCAGCGCCCAGCCAAACCGTCATTGGCATATGATTATTATAAAAAGGCAATTGACACAGGTTCAGAACAGGCGTGTAAAGATCTTAAAGCACTTCACTCCTGGTTAAAGAAAAATGCTGGATCCGATCAAACAATGGCTTTGTTGTTAAAAGTGAAAAAATGGAATTTATCCGAATGCGGGAGGTAAGTTTACATGTCAGACCAATATAAATCGAATCGGAATTATGGCGTTATCTCATTTATTTTCATACTCATCTGTACCGTTTTTTTTCAGAATCCGGTGGTTACCCAGGCAAGAGAAGCCTTGAAACTTGAAGATATACCCGGTTTGTATCAACGGATATTGACGTTGCCCGGCGCAAAACTTCATAAAGCACCAGATCCATCCTCTGCAATGCTCAAAACGTCCATGCAGCCTCCGGTGTTGACCCCCCTGTATGTCTATGAAGAAAGAAGGGGTAACGATGGCAAAAAATGGCTGGCCTGCAGTAAAAAGCCCCGTAACGGCAGCTTGGGATGGGTACCCAAAAAACATACGGAAATCTGGAAAACACAATTGGTTCTTGAGCTGATTCCAAGGGATCAGGTCAATCGTCCAAACAAGGTGGTATTCTATAAAAACTGGCAGGTGCTCAGTGAGTTGATGGGGAAGCCCAATGTGAAGGACCTGGCAATAGCTGATATTAAACACATCCAAAACCACACCCATGATTTGAGCCGGATAGTCGCAGCAGAACCCGATATTATGCCTGATTCTGCAACAAAAGCTCACCTCATACCCGTCATCAATTATAAATCTGGATTATTCCATCGAAAATACAAACAGATCAAAGGCAGTCAGAGTATTGCTTTTGAGGTGGCATTGGTAAAACTACAAGTAGATAATACACAGGCCAAAGGCACCCAAAAAGCAAAAAAACACCCGAAACCAGTCACCTCTGGGAACACCAGCAAATTGAAGGATTATAAAATCGGAATGGTGTTTTTAATGGATACAACCAGGTCCATGGAAAGATATATTCACTTGACCCGAGAAACCATCAGAAGCATTTATGATAACCTTGAGGAAAAAAATGCAGTAAACAGTGTTTCCTTCGGCCTGGTTGGGTATCGGGATTATGTTGGTGACAGGCCCGGTATTGAATATGTCACCAAAATCTATCAACCTTTGGACCCCAATACTCCTCCTGAAACAGTGTTGAGAAATTTATCAAAAATCAAACCCTGTAAGGTCCCCACTGAGGGGTTCAGTGAAGACATGTATGCCGGCCTGGCAGTGGTGGTCAATCAGTTTGACTGGCGGCCTTTTGATGGCAGATTTATTATTTTGGTCACAGACGCCAGTGCAAGGCAACCTGGAGACCCCCATTCCAAGATCAGCCGTAGTGAATATGCTCAGCTTAAATTCAACATGAATGATAAAAAATTGAAAGTGTGGCCCCTTCATATCAAAACGAGTGCAGCAATTCAAAACGGTGATTTCTTAAAAGGGCAAGGCCAATTTGGTAGCGAGGAAAACCCTGAATTTCTGACTGAAAACGGGTATCAGTCGGAAATATCATCAAACCGGAAGAGCTTTCAGAAGGGGATTGATGCATTCAGCAACGGGATTACCCAGGCAGTGACAGGGGTGATTGAGGGCAAGATGGTCGAGGCTCCCGAGACGAATTCGGATAAGAACAATTCAATTGAGAAATTGGTTATCAATGAAATTTTCAAAACACAGTTGGAATTTTTAGGAAAACAGGAAGGTGTAGATTCTCCTCCCCATTTTCACGGATGGGTCTCTTTAATAGACTTAACCCGCCCTGCCCACGACCACGAAGTTGTCGTTGGCAAATATTTATTGACCCGTAACCAACTCAATGATCTGGCGAAAAGAACCCATGCTCTCGAGGAGTTATTCAAAAATATGGACGCTGAATCATTCAGGAAAAAAATGCTTGAGATGTCGGCACAATACAGTTCTGACCCGAACCTGGATTCCACTGGTATCCAATTGGTCAGTGATACGGGGATTCTCCCCGCTTACCTGGCAGAACTGCCATATCAAAGCAGTATCATGAATATGAGCGCTGAGATATGGTCTGGATATAGCCTTGATAAACAGATGAATTTTCTGGAGGAGCTTAAAGAGAAGATTTCAGTTTACGGATTACTGAACGATGATTATGAAAACTGGATTGACCTTGGCGAAGGTGAAAATGATTTGAAAGTCTATCCGGTTCCCATTAATTTTTTTCCATAATGAAGGAATAAATGTTGAACGTGAACACATATTGTTATGATTAAATTTGAGATCTTGGAGTTACATATGAAAAAATGTTTGTATTTACTATACCTATTTGGCGCCTGCATCATGTTTAATAGCTGTGGTAATGAACAAGCTGTTGAGAGTGAATCCAACAATGGATTTGACTCCTCAAATCCGTTGGAAATAGGGGGAATTAATATCAGGAGAAATATATCCCGATAAAGACACAGATTTTTTCAAGTGCACAACGAATTCGGATGGCGTACTGGAAATTTCTGTTACCGACGTCCCGGATTCACTGGCAATGAGCGTAACACTTTACAATGAAAATAAAAAAAAGATTGGCAGGTTTTCTGAAAAAAAGGGAAGAAGCGTTATCGCAGAAAAACTCATCGGCCAGGGTAATTATTATCTTCAACTGTCTGGCAGGGGGAAGAATAATGATCATACTCATCCGTATCTCTTGTCCCTGGCACTTGATACGACAGATGTCAACGAAATGAATAATTCCTTTGATTATGCAACAGTTGTGGACAAAATGGATTATACGGTCAAAGGGACTATACGGTCCGCCGGAGATCAGGATTTTTATAAATTTCAATTGGCCCAGGACAGTGTCGTGGGCGTCTCTGTTACATCGGTCCCCGATAACATTGCTATGAGCGTAAGGATATATGACGTCCACAAAAAAAAGATAGGAGAAAAATACCAGAAAAAAGGTATCAGCGTTCTGGCTGACTATCTTTTGGAAAAAGGCAGCTACTACGTTCAGCTTTCTGATAGAGGGAATAAGAAAAGCAGCAGCCTGCCCTATGAATTGAAACTAACACAAGACATTTCAGATACCTTTGAGATAAACAACTCCTTTGACCAGGCTGCATCAATTGAGATCGCACAAACAGTTAACGGATCTATAAGCCCTGTTTCTGACCGGGATTTTTATCGTTTTCAGGTTAAGAAACAGGGGGGTTTGAATGTGATTGTAACATCACCTGAAAGCACAAAAGATGTCTCAATACAAATATATGACGAGCACAAGAAGGAAAAGAAAAGATTTATAGATAGAATAGGGACGGGAATAAACCGTAATTTCACAGTTGAAAAAGGGATTCATTATATCAACCTCTCTAAACAAAATCATAAAGAACGAAATCCAATATCATACGCAATGAAATTAACCCTGGCGGGGCCTTGATACACAGTAAATTGTTTAATCGGGAAG
>PDWJ01004250.1_pt1 | contig 12775 bp, 8 predicted proteins | sample 1430881 | NCBI WGS metagenome assembly PDWJ01 (sample SAMN01162460, study PRJNA174530) | Oral metagenome, whole genome shotgun sequencing project. | biome: Marine environment; feature: Marine mammal; material: Swab sample of the gingival sulcus; isolation source: swab sample of gingival sulcus... | reverse complement strand
CGGAGTCCCGTCGGAGACGCCTTTCCGTCATCGTCACTTTCAGGTTCAGTGCTGGTCGGCGAGGTTGTCAAGACTGCGAGGCACGAGCACCGAAGGCTTTGTCTTGATAGTTTCGCCAGGCAGCGCTACGCTTGGATCGCGAGGGAAACGAAAGTTTAAGGAAATTTACAGAAAAGATGTTGCTTTATCGCGTTTTTTCAAATGCAGATGAATTGGGGGCGTTTGATTGTCGATGCGGTGTTTCGCAGCGGGGACAAACATTCCAATCACGGTGACACCGTGCTGAAAATGATCCGGCACATGGTCCTTGAGATCAGATGCGAATATCGCGGAGATGTGCCGATCATCATCCCTTCCTGGCCGGGATGATGTGCAGCACATCTCCGGTTTTTGGGGACCACCACCCAATGCCGCCTTTTAGAACGTCTGCTATTCGATTAGTGATTCCAGGGCCTCCCAGCGGGCATATGCCGTTTCCAGTTCGGCTTCCACCCCGGCCAGTTCCTTCTTCACGGTGGCAATGGCGGCACCCTCACCACGAAAAAATTCGGGATCGGAAAGGGTGGCGAACAGCTCCTGCTGCCGGATCTCCAGCGCTTCGATGCGGTCGGGCAGCGCATCCAGCTCGCGCTGTTGCATGTATCCGAGTTTCTTGGGTTTAGCGGTCAGTGGAGCGGCTTTCTTCGAAGGTTTGGCACCCGTTCGCTGTTTGGCGGGCGACGGGTCGGCGGCGGGACGCTGGAGCAGCCAGTCGTCATACCCGCCGGCATACCCTTGCACCCGCCCCTCACCCTCGAACACCAGCGTACTGGTGACCACATGATTGACAAAGGCGCGATCGTGGCTGATGAGCAGGATCGTACCCTGATAATCCAGCAGCAATTCCTCCAGCAGTTCGAGGGTTTCCACGTCCAGGTCGTTGGTCGGCTCGTCCAGGACCAGTACGTTGGCGGGCCGGGTGAATAGCTTGGCCAGCATCAAACGGTTTTTCTCTCCGCCGGACAGCACCCACACCGGTGTTCTGGATCGCTGGGGTGAAAACAGAAAATCTTTGAGATAGCCGATCACATGGCGGCGGCGCCCGCCCACATCAATCATGTCCCCATCCGGGCAGACGTTTTGCTGGACGGTCTTCGTCTCGTCCAGTTGGGTCCGCAATTGATCGAAATACAGCACATCCAGGTTGGTGCCATGCTTGATCCGGCCCTGCCGGGGCTCCAGCTCACCAAGCAGCAGGCGTACCAGCGTGGACTTGCCCGCTCCGTTGGGACCCAAAATGCCGATGCGGTCGCCGCGCATGATCGTACAGGAAAAATCATGGATGATCGGACGGTCTTCATAGGCAAACGTCACATCCGTGGCTTCGACGACCGTCTTGCCGCTGCGACCGGCCTCCTCCAGGCCCATGCACACCCTGCCGGTGCGGTCCCGACGGTTGCGACGCTGTTCGCGAAGGGACTTCAACCGGCGCACGCGTCCCTGGTTACGGGTACGACGGGCCTTGATGCCCTGGCGGATCCAGGCTTCCTCGGCGGACAACCGCTTGTCTGCCCGGCGATTGGCCTTTTCCACGGCATCCAGGCGATCCTGATTGCGCTGCAGGTAGGTATCGTATCCGCATTGCCAGGACAGGAGTTCGCCGCGATCGATTTCCAGAATGCGTGTGGCCAGGCGGCGGATCAGCATCCGATCATGGGTAATCATCATCAGGGTCCCGCCCCACTTGAGCAGGTTAGCCTCCAGCCGATCAATGGCAGGTATATCCAAATGGTTGGTGGGTTCGTCCAGCAGCAGCACATCGGGTTGCCTGGCCAAGGCCGCCGCCACAAGCACCTGTCGCTTCATCCCGGCTGAAAAAGCACTTACTTCACCATCGGCCGGCAACTGCATACGGGAAATGACATGTTCGATCTGTCGCTGCAGGGACCATCCGTCTTCGCTGTCAATGGCCTGATGCAGGGCGGCCATTTCCCGGAGGTGCTTTTCACCGGCCTCGTTTTGGGACCGTGCACGCAATCGATAATATTGGGCCAGCCGTTCACCTGTGGGTCCCATGTGACGGCAGATGACCTCGTTCACGGTCCCCTGTATATCCTCAGGCACCTCCTGGGGGAGAAATCCCATGGTAAGCCCCCGGGAGCGAATCACCTCGCCGCCGTCCGGCTCAATGCGGCCGCCGATGATGTGAAGCAGTGTGGATTTGCCCACACCGTTGCGGCCCAGCAGGCAGATCCGCTCACCGGGTTCGATGTTGAGATCAATCCCGTCCAGCAGCGGTTCGCTGCCAAAAGCCATGTTTATGTCGGAGAGGGTTATGAGGGCCATGTGGAAAAGGGTCCGGGGATTCAGGACTTTTTGATTCCTGTTGGATCTGTTAATTGCCTGAGTCGAGCCATTAGCCGTTAGTGCCTTACACCTCAGTTCCTGCGAAAAAAAACAAGAAAATGGGGTAGGGTACATGGGTTACGGGTTTGCCGCCTCAGCCCTAAGTTCTCATCACTCATCACTCAGCACTTCGTCCTCTATGGCTTGCGGGTTTCCCGCCTTAGTAATTACCGACCACCCGCTTAGCAGGCCGTTTGATGAAGCCCCTCGAAGGGGGCCTATAAGCCAGACCAGTGAACGTCGAACGCCCAACTTCAAATTTTGAATTGGGATTTCACCTTTGGGCATTGGTCAATACATCTCATATTTTACCAACCGTCCGTCCAGCCCCCCATTGCGCAGCGGTTTTTTCCAGGACGGTTTCAAGCCCACGGACTTGATCATCTCGCGCTTGCCGAAATAGATGAAGGCCTGGGAGCCTTTACAGCGCTGTTTGAGAAAATCGCCCAGTTGCCGGTAAAACGCGTTGAGGCGGCCGTCTCCCTGCAGCCGGATGCCGTAAGGCGGATTGCACAAAATGAACTGATTTTCCAGCCGGTCGATGCTAAAAATATCTTTTCGCAAGACGTTGATTCCCCGGATGCCGGGAACGGCCTTACAATTGGCCCGGGTCGCCGCCACCGCCTGTGGATCGATATCAAACGCATTTAACAGGCGGTCCGGGAGTTTACGAATCCGGCTTTGGCCTGCTTCCCGAACCCGTTGCCAGGCGCCGGGGTCGTAGTCCGGCAGACGCTGAAATCCGAAATCCACGCGCAGGGCTGCGGCAGGAATTCGACAATAGGCCATGGCCGCTTCGATGAGCAGGGTTCCGGATCCGCACATGGGGTCGGTCAAGGGCACCTTGCCGTCCCAACCGGAGAGGTGCACCATGGCCGCTGCCACCGTCTCCTGCATGGGTGCCTCCACGCTTCGGCTGCGGTATCCCCGGCGGTGCAGACTCCCGCCGGAGGTGTCGATACTGATGGTTCCACGGTCGCGGGCCACATGCAAATTTATCCACAGGTCGGGCGTACGTGGATCAACATCGGGACGCCGGCCACAGGTCGAACGAAATCCGTCCACCAGACCGTCCTTCAGCTTCAGCCCGGCATATTGGGAATGGGAAACCGTGCTGCCGGCGGTGCTGGCGAATACGGCGAAGGTTTGGTCCACGCGCATAAACCGGGACCAGTCAATCCGGCGGGCGGTGCGATAGATGGCGTCGGCATCCGGGCAGTTGAATGTTTTAATGGGGGCCAGGACCCGTGTGACCAGACGGCTGCGGTAATTGATCCGATACAGGCTTTCCCGGTCCGATTTGAAATAAATGCCCCGCCGTACCGGGCGGGTATCCGCAGCGCCCAGTCGTTTCAGATGATCAGCTCCAATCGTCTCAAGCCCATCGGCGATCTGGGCGAAATAGCTATGGTTCCGGCGGTAGTCCATGGATGTGTCAGTACGGTCAGGTGGTACCCATCCGGAAATGGGAAAACGGGTCCTTTCTGGATGGACCGTGAGTCAAATGTGCCGGATCATGTACGGTTTCCCTGTCCTGACGGCGCTTTCCCCCTATACGCTGCCGATCCGGAGGATCGGCGTCGCGGTCCGCGTTTCTTGTAAGGCCGTTTGCCGCTCCCCCCCTTGCTGTGCGGACGCCGCCGCGAAGAAGATGAACCGCCCCGGCCATGCCCCCCACGCTGAGATTTGGTTTTCGATTTGTTTTTTTGTCTCGGGGGTGCCGGCGGCAGGTCCAGCCATGTTTCCTCCGGCTGGGTGCAGTCCAGCGGCCGGCCGATGAATTTCTCGATGGGCGGCAGGTAGAAAGAGTCTTCCTCGTCGGCGAAACTGATGGAAGTACCCGCTGCCCCGGCACGCCCGGTACGCCCGATGCGGTGCACATAATCTTCGGGATCCCGGGGAAGCGTGAAATTGATCACGTAATCCATGCTGTCGATATGGATTCCCCGACCGGCCACATCCGTGGCCACCAGGACGCGGATCTTGCCGGCCTTGAACTGATCCAATGTGCGGATGCGCTTTTTCTGGGGGACTTCCCCGGACAGGACCGCACAATCGATTCGGTAACGGTCCAGCGTCTCGGCCAGCCGACGGGTCTCGTCACGCCGGTTGCAAAAAATCAGCACCCGCTGAAGGTTCCGTTTGGTGATTATGTTATAGGTCAGGGCAAATTTTTCGTCGGTGGTGACAATGTACACCATCTGTTCCACGGTATCCACGGCCACCTGTTCGGGTTCGATTTCGACCGTAACCGGATCACGGGTCCAACTGGCGCTCAAACGGGTGACATCCGGAGTCAAGGTGGCGCTGAAGAAAAGGGTCTGGCGTTTGTCCTTGTGGGGTGTACTGTAGACAATCTGACGCACGTCGGGAATAAAACCCATGTCCAGCATGCGATCGGCTTCGTCCAGAATCAAGGTCTCCACCCGCCGCAGATCCAGGTCTTTACGTCGTTTGAAATCCAGCAACCGACCGGGGGTGGCCACGATGATATCCACCGGCCTGCCATGCAGCTGACGTCGCTGCTTTTCGTAGTCCATGCCGCCGAACACGGTGACAATGGAAAACCGGCAATGGGTGGATAGAAGCCTGGCTTCGTCGGCAATTTGCAACACCAGTTCCCGGGTGGGGGCGATGATCAGCACCCGGGGGGTACCGGGCGGTGTCTTCCCCTTTCGGGGATTGGCCAGCATGCGTGTGAGTACGGCGATCAAAAAAGCCGCTGTTTTACCGGTTCCGGTTTGGGCGCGGCCGAATGCGTCCCGCCCTTCCAATGTGGCAGGCAGGATCTCGGCCTGTATCGGGGTACAGTATTGAAAACCCGCATCGGCAATGGCGTGCATGATGCGATCGGGCAGCTCCAGGTCGTGGAAACGGACTTTTCCCTCTGCCGCAGGGACCTGAAACGATTCCCGGCGCCAAGGTGCCTTGGCCGGCCGGCGCTTGTCTGACGGCTTATGGGTGATACTGCCGGATGCAGTTTTTGGGGATCTGTTTTTGTCTGTGGGACGATTGCGCCGGTTTTGTCTTTTCCGGGATTCGGTGCCTCGATCAGGCCGATCCGCGATGGCCTCCTGGTCACTTTCCCGGCCCTGCCCGATGGTGTCGGGTCGTTTTTTGCTGAAAAAACGATCCCGTATGGTGTTGATCAGTTTACCTATCAAAACTTGCTTAACCCGATTATCCTTTCCTGACGATACGGCGATAATTCAAGCCGCCATCCTTTAAAAGTGGGCCTGTTATACGAGGAACGGCCTTGGATTGCAAGGTTTATTGGGAAACGGCAGGCTGTCGGTGATCACAGTCCGTCACGAAAAAATCGGGCTGTAAAAATGGTGGGTGGAAGCTATCATCCGCCGGTTGTACCTTACAGGGTGTTGGCTGCTTGTAACCCGTGAACAGGTAAGGGGATTACTCCGCCGGTCTTTCGAAGATATGGGCGATTGTCTGCAGGCTGAAATCCATTTCCATGGACAGAAACTGTGACAAAGAGTGCAAGGTGATAACGGCATTCTTGTCGGCATCCTGGTTGCCGAGACTGCGGATACGGGCCAGCAATCCTTCGTTAACCTGCTGTACCTGCACATAGCGTTTTTCGAGCTGATCAAAACCGAAACAGTCCTCCCGCCCTTTTTTATACTCGAAATACTGGCCCAGAAGAAAAAAGGATGTGCTGCGCACCATGGTCTCTTCAACGGAGGAAAACGGCAGATGGAAACGGGCCATGGGTTTGAGAAAGTTCATGACCGGGCAGTTGCTGGTGGCCATGACAATCCCGAACACCGAGGTCAATCCTTCCATGGCTGACGTCTTTTTGGAATACATCCGGTCTATGGTCTCGCAGGTGACCAGGCAGTTCTTATGCGAAAGGATATCTTTGAACCGGTCCACCAGCTCGGCAATATTGACCGCAATGGGGCAATACAATGTATCCTTGGGAGACAGGGAGCAGCAGGCGCACTGTTTATATGACAACTGCGTCCAGGCCGAATAGGATTCGGGAGAGGAGGGTTGCATGGTCAGCGTTTCCGGATCCAGAGTGATGTTGAAGCGGGACCGCTGGCCATCTTCCAATTTAATGTCATAGTTGAACCAATAACCGTTCTCGTTCATGGGGACCTCTTTTTTCAGTCTTGTCCCAATATGTATATCGGAGAAATCAATGCAAAAATCGATCCGTTCATTCATCAGCCGTAACGGATTCCCTCCACCGGATCCAGTGAAGACGCGCTGGAAGCCGGGTAAAGGGTGGCCAGAAAACAAATCACCAGCGTGGATACACCAATAATAATCCCATCCACAGGATGCAGACGAACCGGCAATGTAGTCAAAAAATATACATCACCGGGTAGTTTAATGAACGGGTAGCGCTTGAGGATACTGCACAGGACAATGCCCAGAAAGCCACCAATGATCGTCCCCAGGCATCCGATCACCATTCCCTTGAACACGAATATCCGCCGGATATGGCGGTTGGTGGCCCCCATGGTTTTTAAGATAGCGATATCGCGTGTTTTTTCCATCACCATCATGATCAGGGCACTGACGATATTGAATGCTGCCACCAGCACGATCAACGTCAGAATGATGAACATCACGGCTTTTTGCAGCCGAAGCATGGAAAACAGGTTGCGGTTCATCTGCATCCAGTCTCTGGCCCAAAAGGGAAAGCCCAGTTGCCCGACGATGGCCTCGGCGACCTGTTTGGCCTTGTAAATATCAGTTACCCGCACCTCCAACCCGGTGGATTGGCCAGACATGGCGAGCAATTCCTGAGCCACATCCAGGCGCACGAAACACATGGCACCATCGTATTCGTTCATCCCGGTTTCAAATATTCCCGCCACACGAAAACGCATCACGGCCGGCATTTGATTGGCCGTGCCATCTTTACCCAGCGGTGAAATGAGAAAAAGCGGGTCGTCCAGGGACAGCTTCAGTTTTTCAGCCATCACACGGCCGACAACCAGCCCCGGCGCAATGCCGGCACGCTCATCGGCTGCGGCATTTTCCAAAGATCGAGCCAGCGTCACACCGGAACCGGTATAAACCGGCGGCGTGGGATACGCGGGATCCAGGGCCTTGAGCACCGCACCATTGACCCCATGGGAACTGCGCAGCATCACCTGGGTGTAGATGAACGGCGATACAGACCTGACGCCATCAACGGCTTCGATGGTGGATATGGTGGCCTCGATGTCCCCAACCGGTTCGCTGTAGCGCATGACCAGGACATGGGATTCGATCCCCAGGATACGCGACTGCAATTCGGATTCGAAACCGGTCATTACGGCGATGACGATGATCAAAGCCATGACGCCCACGGCAATACCGGCCGTGGAAAGCAGGGTAATCAATGAAACAAAGGCCTGTTTCTGTCGGGTTTTCAGGTAACGGGCGCCCACAAACCAGGTAAACGACATTTTTGATATCCTTCGTGCGGATCAGAAATTCTCGATGCGCGGTCGATAGATACCCGGTGTGGAGCCGGATATGGGAGTGGCTCCCACGCAGGTCTCGAAAAAATCCACCGGGCCGGCCCCGCCGATGATCGCATATGCATATCCTGCCTCGGCCATGGCCTGTAGCGTTCTCACCAAAACGCCTTTGCCGACCCCCTGGTGCCGGCAGGCCGGATCGACTCCCATGGGACCGAAAAAATTCCGGCAAGTACAGTCGTGACAAGCAAACCCCATCAGTCGTTTTTCGCTGATGGCCACCATGCAGGCAATGGGTTGTCGGGAGAACCCAAGGTCACATTCTGCGGCCCATCCATCGCCGAACAGGCGCTGTACCCATCCAAGCACCTGTCTTTTTTCACAGGCCATCGGACGCCGCACAACAATTCGCTGTGCAGCCAGTGCCGCCAAATGCTCACGCATGTCGGGAAGATCGTAGAGCTTTACCAGCAGATCCGTCATTTGATTCGCTTTCTGAATCCATTGCACCGGCAGCATCGCCTAAAACACGGTTCATGTTTACGCTTTTGCAAGATACATCGGCTCTGGCGTTTCAACCTTTGGCCAAAGGCTTGTTCACGCGGTCCGGGCCCTAAAAAATCATTTACAATCAACACGCAATCCTTTATAAGCCTTGGTCATTATACTGCTGTAATATAGGCCAATCTACCTACAAATTCAAAGAGGTTTTTCATGGGGAAAAAGACTTTAACGAAATCCACTTCCAAGAAAAAGAAAAAAGCTGCGGCCAAGAAAAAAATGGCTGCAAAATCGACACCCAAAAAAAAAGCACCTGCTAAAAAGGCAGCGGAGGCAAAATCCAAACCGACAGCCAAAGCAGCGCCCAAAACACCAAAGAAGACCGCCCCGAAAAAAACCGCCCCCAAAGCCAAACCCGTTTCCGTTAAGGACCTCTTAAAAAAGAAATTTGATATCGTCATCCCGGATGACCTCTATACAGTGCCTAAAGACAAAGTGACGCCGTCAGTTTTCAGCGCCCCGGAATTCTTTGAGGGATTCGCCGAGGCGAATGTCAAACGCATTAAGGGCTTGCTGGCCAATACTTATAGCGAAAAGGACTTGCAAGCCGCTGCCGAAAAAGCCGCCGCCGAAAAGGCCGCTGCTGAAAAGGCTGCTGCTGAAAAGGCTGCCGCCGAAAAGGCTGCCGCCGAAAAGGCTGCCGCTGAAAAGGCTGCCGCCGAAAAGGCTGCCGCCGAAAAGGCTGCCGCTGAAAAGGCTGCCGCTGAAAAGGCTGCCGCTGAAAAGGCTGCCGCTGAAAAGGCTGCCGCTGAAAAGGCTGCTGCCGAAAAGGCTGCTGCCGAAAAGGCCGCTGCCGAAAAGGCTGCTGCCGAAAAAGCTGCTGCCGAAAAAGCTGCCGCTGAAAAGGCTGCTGCCGAAAAAGCTGCTGCCGAAAAAGCTGCTGCCGAAAAAGCTGCTGCCGAAAAGGCTGCCGCTGAAAAGGCTGCCGCCGAAAAGGCCGCTGCCGAAAAGGCCGCTGCCCAGAAATTCGAGGTCAAGGTTTCTTACGGGCAATCCAAACCGGCTCCGGCAGCCAAAAAACCCGCCGACCCCGTGGACAACGCCATCAAACTCATGGCAGCAGGGGTCGCCCTCTTGATCCTGATGGTGATCGGGGGCAGCACATCCAACTCCTTTAAATACTACCTGGTGGAGCAACAAGGAGCACTTCAGATCTGGAAAGGAAAGTTCGCACCCCTTGGCAAAAAAATGTTCATTGAGCTGCCCGGTGTACCGGCTCCGGAAGTGTTGAAAGAGACTTACAGCGCCGGCGAGGTTTACCCGATCGTTTTCCAGTATTACATCGACAAAGCCGATGCCCTGCTGGATGTACCCGGCATACCTGATTTCGAAGGTATCAAATCGGCACTGCAAATGGCCCTTGAATACGGCTCTACAAACGCGCTTAAAATGATTGCCAATGAACGCCTATACAATATCGACCGTCTGATATTCACCTATAAAGCCGATGTGGCCGCCAGCCGGGGATCAATCGACGACCTCAATACCGCCATCGGTTTTCTTGGGAAAGTTGCCAGACTGACCAGCGACGAAGGCCAAAAAGCATTGATCATCCAGAAAATCGCCGACCACGAGGCAACCATCCTTGAGCTGGAAAATGCGGAAACCGAAGCTGAACGCTTGGCCGAAGAAGCCGCCGTTGCGGAGTGTGCAGCCCCCGAAGCCGAGGCGGGGGAAGCTGAAGGCGTTGCTGAAAAGGCTCCCGCCAAAACGAAAACGGGAGCGCAGGCGGGCGCCGAAGAACACTGATTATTATAAAAATTCTTTAGAAAAGGGATCAATTGGCTGAGGGCATTTGATCCCCTTTTTTTGTAAAAGCCTGTATAGATCGCGTACCTGTTCACGGTAGAAACAAGCCAATATCTTGTAAAGCCCAGCCGGTAAGCGCTTACTTTAGTGCCTTACACCTCAGTTTCTGTCAAAAAAAACAAGAAAATGGGGGTATATGGTTTACGGGTTTCCTGCCTCAGCACTCAGTCCTCAGCACTCAGTCCTCAGCACTCAGCACTCCGTCCTTAGGTTGCGGGTTTCCCACCTTAGCAAAATACTACGGTTCATCCCCGGGCCTCGGCTCTGACCGGCTCAGGATTTTGCAACATTGGGGTCAAGTATTGGTTCGCCTCAACCTGACAACTCCCAATAAAGTCAACACCAGGATGATCAGCCCCCCGCCGGCCCTGGGCATTGCCGGAACGGCTGGCGGGGACGCGTTGTATTCATTGTCATCATTTTCATCGCTGCAACCGGGATCATCCAGATCAACATATCCGTCTTCATCGTTATCCAGGCCGTCATTGCACGCAGCGGGAAACGTCCCGGTGTCGATTTGCAGGGTAGTTTCAGCGATCTGCGAGGTTTTCATGGTCGCGGCACCGACCATCGTTTCAAACGCGGCGGCCTCATCGGAGGGATCGGTAAATAAATCACCGGAAAACGCATGGGCAAGTGTCTGGTAAAGCAGTTCAACCGTTATTGTGTACACTTCTCCGTGCTCCAATCCGCCGATCTGGTAGCTGATCGAATCGCCGCCCCCGGTAAAGTCCGTGTCGGACAACGCATTGCCGTGAACCTGCACATCGCTGTGGGCCGTGTTTTTGTCAAAACCCGAGGGTAAAAGCCGATTGTCTTTTTTGTACGTCATGGCCCGCAGGAGCGTGTACGTCACCTGGTTCAGGTTGTCGCCCATCACAGCCTCGTAAATCTGCACCTGGTCCGGTGCGGTAATGCATGCATAGTGGGGTTCATATGTGGCCGGGTCGATATCCGAATCCGCTCCGACGATACTCCCGTCTGCATTGGTACGTCCCGATTCGAACACGGGGTTTCCCTCCGAATCGCTTACCGTCAGGTGGAGAAAAACGCGGCGTGAGGGGAAACTGGTTGGCAGTTTATGCCCGGTAAGACTGTTCACCCTGACCGTAAGATCAAGGACGCCTCCCGAATAAGCATGGTTTTCCACCGCCACCGACGCCGCACTGTTCAACATTTCTCCATTTGCAGCAAGCACCGCTCCAAAATTGTTGCTGGTCACGTCAAGGGCGTCCCGGTTGTTGTCGAGTATATCGACCATCAGATTGTTGCCGCCGGAAAACATATGATGGGCAAAGCCGTTGCGCAATGTGTTCGCCCAAGGTGGACGCCGGGCAATGCGTACCCCGTCGTAGTGCGGCATGTGGCAGTCCTGGCAGCTGTGGGTGGCCACGTAGCTGCTGTGCTCCCATTCGCTGTATGGCATCTGTTCGGGGAATTCGCTCTCCGGGGTGGTGCTGAGGAGGTTGCCGTTTTCATCGACAAAAGGCGTTTTGAGGTTGTGGCAGGTTGCGCACATTTTCGAGTCCGAAGTGTGGGCACCGTAGGTGATCATATAATCCACGTTGTTGATCATCGGGCCGGTGGCGACATCACTGTATTGGGCGTAAATTGTGCGGCTGTCATCGATTTCATATTGCCCCGACATCCCGGCGAGGGTGCCCAGTCCGCTGCTGTTCCTGATCTGGTGGCACAAGGTGCAACTGACGCCGTTCAGCGCCTCATCATGGTGACTGTTGGCCGGGTTCAGAAAACCGTTTCCGAAAAATTCAACCGCATGGCCGTAATACGTTGCCTCCTTGTTCGCCATGGGTGCGTGGCATTTGGTGCACTTGTCGTTGATTACCGCTTCCAGATGCGGATTGCGGTTGATTTCTGATCGCACCTTGGCCCGCCAGAACGGATCCTTGGCCGCGTTGGCCATCATGGTCGAGTTCCAGGCCTTCTCGATGGAGAGGTCATTTCCTCCCGGATCGCTCAGCCCGTTATGACAGCGGATGCAGGTTCCGGATCCAGCGAAGTGAAAAGACGTGAACTCGGTGTCTTCAGCATGGACCTGGACAGGAAGTATGATGAAAAAAAACACCAACATTATGATAAATGATTTCATTGCAGCCTCTCCAAGTGAGAACGAAAATTACCGACCACCCGTTTAGCAGGTGGTTTGATGAAGCCCCCCTCCGAAGGAGGTTAGAAGCCAGACCAGTGAACGTCGAATTTTGAACAAGGAAAAAGAGTGCCTGCCTGAACCGATATTACCAGTTATTCCCCGCGGTGCAACCCAAATCAATGATTTGGTCTGTGTTTTCCGTGACGAGACCCACTGGACCTATTTTTACGACCTTACACCTCAGCTTCTGTCCCAAAAAACAAGAAAATGGGGGGCATGGTTTACGGGTTTTCCGCCTCAGCACTCAGCACTCAATCCTCAGCACTCAGTCCTCAGCACTCAGTCCTCAGCACTCAGTCCTCAGCACTCAGTCCTCAGCACTCAGTCCTCAGCACTCAGTCCTCAGCACTCAGTCCTCAACACTCCGTCCTCAACACTCCGTCCTCTATGGGTTGCGGGTTTCCCGCCTTAG
>PDWJ01011561.1_pt1 | contig 12776 bp, 21 predicted proteins | sample 1430881 | NCBI WGS metagenome assembly PDWJ01 (sample SAMN01162460, study PRJNA174530) | Oral metagenome, whole genome shotgun sequencing project. | biome: Marine environment; feature: Marine mammal; material: Swab sample of the gingival sulcus; isolation source: swab sample of gingival sulcus... | reverse complement strand
GGTGTTGGGCCGATGACCATCGCCTGCCTGCTGGCCAATACCGTGACCGCCTGTTGCCGCGCCAATGGCCTGCCCGAGCCCGAGGGGCTGACCGCCTGACCATCTGAGCGCCCGATCCGGGGGGAGGGCGGCTTGAGGGCTTGGGGATAAAGGTTTGAGGACAAAGGCCCGTGCGGGCCTGCCCCAAACCCGCCACGCCCCTGCCACAGGGGCCGTGTTCCCTGTGGGGGGGACTACGTTTTAGACAGGTGAAAAAGACCACCGAAACGCGGCAGGTGATTGATATTAGTGAGAAAAACGGGTTGTGAGTGGCATATGGAAAATGGACAAAATGGAAAGAAACCACTCATTCCGGCGTTAAAATGAGATGGTTTTTCGCAATTTTGAGATGGTTCTTATCATTTTGACGGCATTTCCTAACGCGTTGAATGTATTGGAAATACTTAAAGCGTCAGTGATAGGCGGCGCAATTCTAGCTTCAAAAAACCAGCTGCAATAAGACACAAACCGTAAACTTCTGTTTACGGTTTGCTGTTTCAGTTTACGGTTCAACTATAGCAATTTGAAAACAACAGGTTACGCGGAATTGTGAGGGGAGGAATGAAAACCGAAACAGTAAACTCCCGAACAGGGCTGCAAGCATTATTCTATCTGTTTTCATAACCCGGCCAGACCGCGCCCATCAAACACAAGAAATAGAGCCCGGCACTCTTATGGGGTTCGACAAAAATACACGACCCGACCGACCACGCGCAGATCGTCAAGGCGATCGGGGCCGAGCGATTGGACGGGATAGTGCTTCTGATTATCCGAGATCAGGTCAACGGAGCCATCCACCGATCGCCGCACCCGCTTGACGAGCAGGTCGTCGGCCACGCCCAGGACATAGATGCATCCGTCATGCAGCCCGGCCTGGCTGTGGTCAATGACCAACAAGGAGCCGTCTGGAATTGTCGGATGCATGCTGTCGCCGTTGGCTCGGATAACCGAGCATTGGGTGGGTGTGGCACCCAAGTCGCGCAGGAACTGTTCCTTAAACCCAATATCCCGGACGATGTGTTCTGACGCTGGCGACCGACCGTGGCCGGCAGAAGCGTGGATGTCGTATTCGGGGAGATAAATTAATGAAGGTTCAATATTATCAACCTCAGACAATGTGTTCTGTGATTGTTTGCGACCAGTCAAAATATACAAAACATCAGCACCTATTTCCGAAATAGCTGAGAGGTACTCGCTGTCAGGGCTGGTTTTCCCTTTTTCATAGTTGATTTGGGAATGTTTCTTGGCCCCCCCGATCTCTGCAAATGCGGGCTGACTCATGCAAAGCCTTAGGCGTTCCTCCCGCAATCTTTCCGAAATAGTAGACAATCTTCAACTTCCCTGTTGACGGTTGAATATATTCAACCTAATCTCACATCTAGAGCCGCCATTTAAGGCGCGTTTTGACACAGTGAGAAATGATGGCAGACCAGAAGACAAATTTCCAGCCCGGAGCGGTGTTGCACGATGCGATCATCGGTGCCTTTCGGGCGCATGGTGGCAGTTTTGAACGGTGGTGCAGAGAAAACAAGGTTCTGCCCACGGTCGCGCGGCAGGCCACATTTGGCCAGTCGAGAGGTCCAAACGGCCAGAGGCTGCTTGCTCAGCTGATCGACGCCGCCGGACCGGAAATCGTCCGACAGGTTTATGAGAAGCGTGTGCTGGACCATGCCGATACGCTTCGGAAAGGTGCCGCCTGATGCCCCGTTATCGTATCCCCTCCCACCTACCACTCACGGGGATCCCGCGCTGCGCGTTCTGCTCGGCGTCTGGTGCGGGCGACACCCCTGGCGCGTTCTTGCCTGTCGTGCCGGGGGTGTCAGTGGGAGGAAATCAACATGAAAGGAATGGCGTAATGCGCATCTCTGATCGCTCTGCACCGCAGAGTCGGCCATGTTCCGGCCGCGTTCTGGGGCACTGGGCGTCCTGGGGCCACTTTCTTGGTGACCTTATCGGCGCACTGAGCCTGTTTGTGGTGCTTTGGTTTGCGCTTCTGGCAGTTGGAGGGGCGGTATGACGGCGCCTGTTGTCTACGGCCTTCTGGCCTCTGTCTTTTCTGTGCTCGGGGGCGTCGTATTTGGTGTCCTGTGCGAGGAGCACGCGCGGAAAAAAATGGGCATAATAGCGCTCACAGCGCTTCTTGTTCTGTTGCCGGTGCTGCTGATTATCGGTCTTCTTTTCGCCTATCTGGCAGTTGGGGGTGTGCTGTGATGTGTTGCAGAACCGCCTCCCCTCTGCCCTGCATACTTGACGAATATCCGCCTTCGGAGGCGGGTAAGCCGAAGGCGGATATGTACTGTCGTCGCTGTCGCTTGATTGTCAGTGTTCGTGTCGAGGAGGTTTGCCCAAAATCTCGCTTGCCGAAGCCAGTATCGCAGAGTGGCAATCAATGATGCGGTCGGTCACTTCCTCGGATTGCACAACGAAAACATCTGAACACAGTTGAGAGAAAGGCTGCTTGATGTCTGACATCAAAAACATCCCCCTGAAAGACATCCTGATCCCGGATGCCCGCGCCCGGTCTTATGACGCGCTGAAGGCGCAGGCGCTGGCGGGCAGTATTGTCGCACAGGGGCTGTTTCATCCGATCACCGTACGCCCGGAGGGGCTGAAATACCGGCTGGTTTGCGGGCTGCATCGGTATCGCGCGACCGAGATGACCGGCGAGACCGAGATTGCGGCGCGGGTATCTGAGCTGAGCGATGACGAGGCGCGGCTGACCGAGGTGATGGAGAACCTCGCGCGGGCCGAGCTGATCGCGTTGGATCGCTGCCAGCATCTGTATGAGCTGAAGATGGTGTATGAAAAGCTGCACCCGGAAACAGGTCATGGCAAGGCATCACCAAAGACGAAAAGTTTGCGTCTTTCCGAGGGTGCAACCGAAATCTTTTCGTTTGCTGAGCATGTGGCCGAACAGATTGGCTTGTCGCAGCGCGCGATCCAGATTGCCGTGAAGGTCTGGCGCGGCCTGTCCTCGGACAGTCGCGCCCGGCTCTACGGCACTGATCTGGCGAAGAAGCAGACTGAGCTGAAGGCGTTGTCAGAGCTGCCTTTCGGTCGTCAGGCCAAGGTTCTGGACCTGATCTTTGACGAAGACAGCGATGTGACCAATGTCGCCGGCGCCCTTGCTGCGCTGCAAGGCGGGGTGGTGTTGAGCGCCATTGAAAAGCGGGTAGCGAAGCTGCGCGAGGGGCTGAAATCCGCCCCGGACGACACCTTTGACCAGATCATCGCCGAGCAGGCCGATCGGGTGATTGCCTCTCTCAAGCGGATGGGGCGTCTGTGATGAACTCTGTGCCTTCGATATATGGTGATGCAGCTGGGGTGGCTTTCAAGCCGTTCTACACGCTGGCCGAGATCGCCTCGATCGCGAAGGCGCGGGGCCATTTTGGGCTGCCGCATACAAAACCCGGCATGCATAAATATGCCCAGGAGAAGGGTTGGAACCAGCATGGGCCAGACCTGCGCCGCAAGCGCGCGGGTCGCGGGGGCGGTTGGGAGTATCATTATACCCTGCTGCCGAATGATTTTCAGAACGTCCTGGGCGGGCTGTCCGAGACCCGTGCCCTCACCGCGCGTCATGAAGCGGCGAGGGATGCCGAGGCCCGCCAGGTTGCGGCTTTGCAGGTATCTACGCTATCTGCTCGCGCGCGGAGGGTGATGGAAGCTCGGGCCGAGGTGCTGTCTGCGATTGAGGGCTATGCGATCCGCCACGGGCAGAGCCGCGCTTGGGGCATTCGCCAGTTTCTGGCCGCACAAGCGGGCTATGAGGCCCTGCGCCAGGCCGAAGAGCGGCGCGATCATGGCGAGGCATTGACCACCGCTGAAGTGGCCGCGCTGGGTAGCCCCTGTGCGCTTCGGGGCATGGAGGGGTTTGCCCTTTCCCCCGAATGTCTGTCAGTGGCCTGTGATCGGCGCAGGAATGGCACGGTGAAGCGGGCGACAATCTACAATTGGTTCAAGGCGCGCGATGAAAAAGGTGTGGCGGCGCTGTCGCCTGTTCCGCCCAAGGTGGCCAGAGAATTGCCGCCGGAGTTCGGCGCTTTCCTGAAGTTTTACGCCATCCCATCCAAGCCTTCAGCATCGGACGCCCTGGGCGAGTATCACAAGGCCAATCCGAACAGCGAGCTGACGCTGCACCAGGTGCGCTACATCCTGCGCAATAGGATGAACAACATTGAAAAGAACGTGGGGCGTGAGGGTCTTTTGACGCTGCGTTCGCGCTTGCCCTATGTCACTCGGACCACCGAAGATATGTGGCCGACCACCATCTACACAGCGGATGGCAAGACATTCGACGCCGAGATCGCCGACCCGGTGACCTGGCGCCCGATCCGGCCCGAGATCACCACTATTCTGGACGTGGTGACGCGCAGGGTGGTGGGCACCGCCCTGTCGCGCGCGGAAAACACCATCGCGGTCACTGAGGCGCTGCGCAATTCCTGTATTGCTGGCGGCATTCCGGCGATCTTCTATGTCGACAGGGGGCCGGGCTATAAAAACAAGCATTTTGACGCGGATGTGGGGGGGCTTATGGGGCGCCTCGGCATCACGAAAATGCATGCCGCGCCTTATGGCTCGCAGGCAAAGGGCCGGATCGAACGTCCTAACGCAACGATCTGGGACGTGCTGGCCAAGCGCCTGCCGACCTACATCGGCAAGGATATGGACAAGGAGGCCGGGCAGCTGGTCCACAAGCGCACCCGTGCTGAGATTAAGAAATTCGGGCGCTCTGCTGTCCTGCCCAGCTGGGCGGTTCCGGCATATGTCCCCGGATGAGGCTTGGGCCGCGCATGCCGCTGGTGGCTTCGAGCCGGTCGAGGTCTCGGCTGACGAGATGGACGATCTGTTCCGCCCCTACGAACTGCGTGTGTCGCGGCGTGGCGAGGTCACCTGGCATCGGAACACCTATTTCGATCACGCCCTTCGCAATTACCACGGCGAGAAGGTCATGGTGGGCTACGATTACCACCAGGCAGACAAGGTCTGGGTGCGCGAATTCGATGTGGCGACCGGCCAGCCCGGCCCGCTGATCTGCGTGGCGAAGTTCATGGCCAATGCCGAACGCTATGCGCCACGCCCGTATCAGCAGGAAGCGGAAGAGCGCCGCGCCGAAGGACGCCTCAAGCGCATTGAGGACAAGAAGCGGGCCATCGAGGACGAACGCGATGGCGCAATGTTGCTGGACTATCAGGAAGCCCCGGTGGTCGACCTGTTTGCACAGCCAGAGCCGGAGCTGGTTCCGGTCAATGACGCACCCGCCCCCGCCGCCTCTGGTGGCTTGAGGTTCACATCCGATGAACATCTTGCCGCTTGGGCGCTCGATCACCCGGACGAGCTGACGGCGGATCAGATCGGGGTGCTGAAGGACTGCATGTCGCGGTCCACCGCAAGAGAACTGTTTCGGATGAGTGGCATCGACACGGAGGCGCTTCGAAACCTCCTCCGTGCCGTTGCCTGAATGGTCCACCGAGAATGTGGACGCCAAAAGTGAGGAGAACGTAGCAATGAGAGACAGCTTTGTCGAGACTGACAATTACAGGCGCTTTGTCGGTGCGCTGAAATCGCTCGAAGAGCGTGGCGCGGAAGAAGCCTGCATGATCATCGTGGATGGTAAGCCTGGCCTGGGCAAGACCACAACGCTGAGTCGCTGGGTCGCCCAGACGGGCAGCGTTTACCTGCGCGCGCAGCGCGGTTGGGATTACAACTGGTTCATGAAGGATTTGCTGGCGGAACTGTCGGTTTCGCCCGAGTCCATTCGTGGGCGGCGCGACCGTTTCGCCCGCGCCATGCTGGAGCTACAGTTGCGCGCGGAGCAGTCGGAGCTGGAGGACCGCCCGTTTGGCCTGGTCATTGACGAATGCGACCTGATCTCGCGCAGGATGGAGATCATGGAAGCCATCCGGGCAATCTCGGACCTGCAAATGCTGCCGACAATCCTGGTCGGTATGGGGAAGCTGCGCGATGATTTGCGCCGCTATCCGCAGATCGAAAGCCGCGCGCCCAACAAGGTCGAGTTTCGGCCGCTGGGTGTGGAGGATACCACTGCACTGGTCGCCGGGCGCTGCGAGGTACCGGTCGCCCCGGACCTTGCCGCTTTCATTGCGAAGGCATCGCGTGGCTTCGCCCGCGAAATCCTTGACGCAATCCGCGCGGTCGAGCGGTTTGGCCGCCGGATCACGCCGGGCCCGGATGGTGTGACGCTGGCCGATATGGCAGGCCAGCCCATCATGACCGACCGCAACACAGGCCGCAGCATTGCGGTGCCGGGGGGCATGTGATGAACTGCCGTGCCGCCAGAAAGCCGGGAGAACTGGCGCAGGCCCTGTTGCCGGAGCTGGCAACCGGCGGGCGTCAGAACACCGCCACGTTGAGCGATGCTCTTAACGCTTCGCGGCGTCAGGTTTCAGACGCGGCCGCGCTTCTGGCGCGCAGAGAGCTGCTGTGCCGCCCAGCCACCGGCGTCTATCAGTTGACAAAGGCAGGCCACTCGGCCGCAGTCGAGGGTATCAGCCTGACCAGCGGCCCCAAGGCCCCTCATGGAAAGGTGCATGTTCACCAGGACACCTTCCGCGAGCGCGCCTGGCGCTCCATGCGCATTCGGCGCCGCTTTACCATCGGCGATGTGGTTGCCGATGCCGCCCGTGAATCTGAAAAAGACGCGCACAATAACGCCGCACGTTATGTCGGGATCCTGCGCAAAGCGGGCTATCTGCGCGAGCTGCCCCGCCGTTGGCCGGGCACGGCGCCGGGCAGCAATGGCTTCAAAGTGTTTTCTCTGATCCAGAACACCGGGCCCCGCGCCCCTGTTTGGCGGCAGGCACGGAGTGTGCTGCATGATTTCAACACCGGGGAGGACGTTCCATGCTGAACGCATCCGAACTGGAATGGATCGACCTTCTGCGCGCCGAGCGTACCAAGGGCAAGAGCATTGCCGAGATCGCCCGTGAAATCGGCATGAAGCGCACGAGCCTGTCTCTGTTGATCAATGGGAAATACCCCGCCGGGCTGGACAAGGTCACGGCCAAATACGGCCCGAAGGTGCTGATGCGCTACCGAGACCAGGTTGCCTGTCCGCATCTGGGGCGCGGCATCGGGGCCGCAGAGTGTGCGCGCCACGCCTCGGCCCCCATGACCATGTCCAGCCCGGCCAAGCTGAAGCACTGGCGCGCCTGCCAGAGCTGCCCTCACAACCCAAACCAAAAGGAAACATCATGAACGCCGACACCATCCCGAACGGATACTGGAAAGACGCCCAAGGCAACCTGGTTCCCGAAGCAAAGGTCAAAGACGAGCACCAGTTGGAGGATCAGCTGGTGCGTGACCAGATTGCAGCCGCCAAAAAGCTGAGCGCAGCTTTGGCCGAGTTCAAAAATAGCTCACTCAACGATGCCGCTGCTTTCCGCGCCCTGATCGCAGACCGCTATGGTGCCAAAAAGGGCGGGCGCAAGGGAAACATGACCCTGCGCACATTCGATGGCGCGTTTGAAATGCAGGTGGCTGTATCGGAGACCTTATCCTTCGGTCCCGAACTGCAGGCCGCCAAGGATCTGATCGACGAGTGCATCGAGCGCTGGTCCGAAGGGGCAAATGACAACATCCACGCCCTGGTAAACCACGCGTTTCAGGTCAGCAAAGAAGGCCGGATCGACACCGGCCGGGTGCTGGGCCTGCGCAAGCTCGACATCGAGGATCCTGAATGGCATCGCGCCATGACGGCCATCGCTGATGCTGTGCGCGTGACCAGTTCAAAAACCTACATTCGTTTTTACGAGATCAACCCGGACACCGGCATTCGCACCGCGATCCCGCTGGATCTGGCGGCCGTGTGAGGGGGGCAAGATGTCTGAGTATTTCTCGCTGTCTTCAGAAGACCTCGAAACGCGCCTGAAATCGTTTTCTGGCACCTTTTCCGGGTCCAAGGGAACGATCCGTATCCAACTCGAAATCGATAATCCGGTGAAAAACCTTGGCTATCATCTTTATCAGTTGGAGAGCTTCGAAGCCGCGCAAAAGAAGGCAATCAAAGATGCCAATTCGCCCAAGCAGAAGAGCCGGGCGAAGCGTGTCACGCATCAAAAGCCGCTTGCTCTGCCTGCGCCGGAGGAAACGCCATGACCGTCACCCCCCTTATGACCCGAAACGGGCTGATCCACTTGGAAGACCTGCCGGCGTCGGCCATGACCGCCTCTGCCCTGGGCGAGGTTCTGGCCAAGAACAACCGTTATGCCGGTCGCACGGCCGAGCCCTGGTCGGTGGCCGCGCATTCGGTACTGGTGTCCAAGCTCTGCACGGACGAGGAAGATCAGGCCTGGGGCCTCCTGCACGATGCGCATGAAGCTTTTATTGGCGACATCATCACCCCTGCCGTGCAGTTCATTGCCAACCAGAGCCGCCCTGTGGCGGGCAGCATCGTCGAGAACTGTGTACGCGAGGCAAAAAGTAGCCTTGACCGACAAATTCAAGCGGCTTGGAACATCGACCCGACAACGATCAATCTGGAACATGTCGCGCATTGCGACCGCATCGCCTTTGAGGCCGAGATGTTCTTCTTTTTCGACGACCTCCCGCCAAACGGCTGGAGCGAAGAGCACGAGCTCGCGCACGATTGGCTGCGGCGTCTTCCCAACACCGAAAACTGGCAGGCCAGCATGCGGCTTTGGATTGCCGAGGCCGAAAGCCTCGCACGTCTTGGCGCCTGCCAGCTTCCCGATCCTGAAACCACTCAGGCCGCATGAGGCCATAACACAAGGAGAAGGACATGCCCCGTCCTGAAGACATCCACATCGGCCAGCGTATTCGCCAGCGCCGTCGTTCTATGGGCCTGACCCAACAACAGGTTGCCGAGAAGATCGGCGTGAAATTCCAACAGATGCAAAAATACGAGACCGCCACAAACCGTGTGAGCGGATCCCGACTGGTCGACCTGAGTCGGGCACTGGATGTGCATCCGGCGTATTTTTTCAAGGGCGTGGATGCGCCCGACCCCGAGCAGGAAATCAAGGATGCTCTTGAGATCAAACTGCTTCGGCACTTTCGCCGGTCGTCCGAGGATGCCCGGTACGCCATTCTGCGGATCGCGCAGGAAACCGCGCAAGCTTGCGCATAGCCCCATCAAGGAGAAAACCAATGGGTAAAATCACCGCCACACAAATCGCAGAAACCGTTGCAGCTGCCAAAGGCTCTACGAAATCTGCAATCAAGGACAACATCGACATGGTGTTCGGTGAGATCGCTGAACAGCTGGCCGCTGGTAACGAGGTCTCGATCCACAACTTCGGCACCTTCAAGCCGCGTCATAACGCAGCCCGCAAAGGCCGCAATCCGCGCACCGGCGAAGAGGTGGATATCGCGCCCAGCGTCAGCGCCGCCTTCAAACAGGCCAAGGCCCTGAAAGACGCCTTGAACTGAGCGAAACCGCCCTCAGTCATGCTGGGGGCGGTCATCGGGGCGTGGTGGCCCCGGTCTGATGAGCAGCCGAAAGGAGAGACAGATGGAATTCAGAATTCAGGAAACGGCAACCGGGCTGTTCGAGATCATCCAGACGCAGCCCGTTGTCGTCGGCACCTTTGCTGAGAAGGATATGGCATGCAAGGTCATGTCTTTTCTGGTCAAGGACGCGCTGGACCACCCGCAGGCGGAAACAGCCGCCCTCCCCGTCCTGGAAGAGCTGGCCGCAAATGAAGAACCGGCCGACTGGACCGAAGAAGAACTGAGCGCGGCCTTTGGTCTTGTGGGTAAGGGCGAAAAGCTGAAAACCGTGGCCGATCAGTTCGGTAAAAGCTGGACTGTTCTGCGTGGCAAGTGGGGGGCTGAAAAAAAACGCCGCGCGGCAATGCCGAACACTATCCCGGCCCCGTCGGTCAACCTCCCGGTGCCTGTTGCGGATCAGGAACCACCAGTCGCCAAGGTATCAAAGGCAATTGCTGAACTCGCAGAACAGCCGGAATGCCGGCTGTGTGGCCGGAAATTTGAGCCAACCCCTGATCGCCTCGATCTGTGCGCACGGTGCAGCCATGGCGCGTGATCCCTTGCTGGCCCAGATTCATATCGCCCGAAAAGAGCTGGGGCTGGACGATGACACCTATCGCGCAGTTCTGGTAAGGGTTACCGGCAAGGCGTCCTCGGCGGATATGAGCGTTGCGGAACGGCGCAAGGTGATTGCGGCGTTCAAGCGGCAGGGCTTCCAGCCCAGGGGTAAGTTTTCCCGCCGCCCTACCGCGTCAAAACCTTATGTCCGCAAGGTTTTTGCCCTTTGGGGTGAGCTGAAGCGCAAGGGTATCTGGCGTGACCCTGACCCGAAATCACTGCGCCATTTCGTCAAGAAAATGACTGGATGCGATGATCCAGAATGGCTGGATTACCCCCAGGCGTCCCAGGTGATCGAAGCGATGAAAAAGATGAAGGAACGGGGATGATGGCGTCAAAATACCCAGACGTAAAGAACCCAGATCCAAAAGGCAGTTCCTATCAGTGTGAAAACGATTTTTCCGCGATCAACCGGCATTTTCAAGTCCTTTTGCGGGTCAATCACGCCCCTTGCCTCTTTGCTTTTTTGCCATGCAGGAACGCCCAGTTTCCGCATGTTCGGCTTTCTTGCGGGAGGCCCCATGAACGCGCCTTCATTCCACGTTGATCGGCGGCATGAAGGCTCGAAAAGAAGTGTATCCCATGCCAAGACCAGTAGGCGATTGCTTCCGCTGCCGCTGTGACGTTGGACTTGCCTGCTTCTGTCAAAGCATCGACAAAAGCCCGCCCAAGCTTGGCTCTACGGCCAATCCCAAACGCCTCTTTCTCGTCGGGTGGAACGGGATTTCCCAAAGCTCGCAACGCCGTTGCAGCCTTTTTGACATTCTTGGTGTGCCAGCCATTCTCGATCAAAAAATCGGCGACCATATCGACCGCATCCAGCTTCAGGATGCCCGTTCGACGGGCCTCGGCAGTCAGTTGCGCGATGACGTATCGGCGCTGTTCTTCGGCGGGATAGTCCTCAAACCTAACTGCTTTACCATTTTCCATACTCTTGACCTCGCGATTCGTTTAAAGCATCTTAGCGGAGCAATCTGGGGGCTTTGCAACTCTCAGATAGCCACTGATCCAACGGCGGTTGCGTCCCGAGAGAGCGTCATTCTGACATTTTTCATCCGGGGGCCGCGCGCGCATGTCCAAGGCGTAAGCCCAAAGGTGTGCGGGCACTGTCCGTTGGCGGTGTTGCAAACCCCCGGAGTTGTCATGACCTCGGGCACCAACGGAGAAAATCCAAATGTCACAACCAAACACTCTGTTCGACATTGCGGGCATTCAGGCGCGCATCTTTCATCTGCCCAACCGGCCGCCGTTCATGACTGTATTCGGTGTCGCAGAACTGTACAGTTCGTCGCCGAAACGGATCAACGAGCAGGTAAAACGAAATCCGGTACGCTTTCCAGAGCGCTATGCTTTCCGTCTCACGGAAGCCGAAGAGCAGGAAATGATGACGCAAAATGCGTCATCATTCGGGAAGAAACGCGCCGATCTGCGACCGCTCGTCTTCACCCACGGCGGCGCGAATATGCTGGCCAGTGTGTTGCGCGGGCCGGTTGCCGACGAGATGGCGGTTGCGATCAACGATGCCTTCACCGAGATGGAGATGAAGGCCATCGCCGAAGCCAACCACATGCTAGGCAAGTTGCGCACGGACATCCTGGCCAAGAAACCGATCTATGTGCGGATCAAGGACGCCTCGGAGCGCGGTTTGCATATCGACACGCTCTGGCGGGAAGCCAACTATCCCAAGCACAAGCTGGAAACTGCCGTGCGCGAGATGGTCAAGCTCGGAATGCTCGACAATCTGTTGAACGGAATGCAGGCAGGGCTGTTCGATGCCTGAGAAAGCCGTTATCAGCGAAATTCAGGACGTGCAGGTCGCACTTGGCTGCATTGTTGAACTGCTGTCTGAAGGCAGGAACGTTGACCGCAGCGGTCTCGAAGTCCTGCTCCAACTCGTCGAAGAGCGCCTTGACCGCGCGGCATCTGCTCTGCTGTCGACTGCGTGATTTTGCAACTGATGTGGCCCTTGGCAAGAGGGCCACATCATGAGCCGGACGCGCCCTCCGCAACAAAATGAAGTGGCTGCATCGCAAATGATACAGTGGCGGGGTGATATCGCCGATGTCGCCGCTATTTGTGGTGACGATGTGGCGCGGGAGCTTTGCGAGGCGTTGCCGGGCATCTTGCTATATGTCCCAAAGAACCCTCGCGACACGGGGCCTGTTGGTCGCCTGAGCGATGCCACCGCCGCCACGCTGATCACGCATTTTGGCGGGGACACAATCTACATCCCTTCGAAACGAAAGACTTTTCACGATACATTCGAGGCGGTTGAGGCGCTGGTTGAAAAAGGCTTGACCACGCGCGAAATCGCCCTGAAATTGGGCGTGACGCAGACCTATGTGTTCCGCGTCAGGAAAAAGGCTGGTGCAGTGCGTATTGCCAACAAGCCGGATCCGCGCCAATTGCCCCTTTTTGATTGATATAAACAGACTTCATATAAACTGACGGCGCTCATCGCGCGAAAAAGGCCCAGAAACCGACACAGGATCAGGGCCATGAGGACTGTAAGGGAAATTGCCGAAGAAATTGTTGCCCGCGAAGGTGGTTATGTGAACGACCCGGACGATCCGGGCGGTGCGACCAATTTCGGCGTGACCATTCACACGATGCGCGCGCTGGGGCTGGACCTTGATCATGATGGTGAT
>PDWJ01005759.1_pt1 | contig 12777 bp, 8 predicted proteins | sample 1430881 | NCBI WGS metagenome assembly PDWJ01 (sample SAMN01162460, study PRJNA174530) | Oral metagenome, whole genome shotgun sequencing project. | biome: Marine environment; feature: Marine mammal; material: Swab sample of the gingival sulcus; isolation source: swab sample of gingival sulcus... | reverse complement strand
TTTTAGTCCTCCTGAAAAACTAAGGTTTACATCAGAAGTAGGAGCTCCTTGGTAAATCTCTTTTTGCCAGTCAGTATTTGCTTTTCCTAATTTGTTTGCGTCAGCAGGGAAATTCTTTTTAATCAAACTGCTAAATTCTTTTGCATCCATCACATCTACGTACTTGTCTACAAAAGAATAAGACATTTTAAAGTCTAAATTTACTTTAAATGGCTGATCCATTTTCCCCTTTTTAGTTGTAATTAACAAAACTCCGTTTGCTGCACGAGAACCGTAAATAGCTGTTGAAGAAGCATCTTTCAATACGGTCATACTTGCTACATCATTTGGATTAATTGTATTTAACAATCCCATATCACTTGGAACACCGTCCACTACCAATAAAGGCTCGTTAGCCAATGATAAGGAACCGTTTCCTCGAATACGAATCGCTTGGGTTTCCCCCGGAGCACCACCGTTAGAAGTAACTTCTACACCGGCAATTTTACCTTGAATTAACCCTGATGGGTCAGAGGTTGGTGCTTTGTTAAAGTCTTTTTCATTTACTAAATTAACAGAACCCGTAACATCTTTTTTGGTTGCGGTACCATATCCTACAAGTACCACTTCCTCCAAAGCTTCTGCAGACTCTTTCAAAGCAACATTAATTGTTGTTTTGTCTCCTACGGTAATTTCCACCGTTTCAAATCCCACATAACTAAAGGTTAAAACTTCACCTTTATTTACATTTTTAATGTCGTAGTTTCCGTCAAAATCGGTAGAAGCACCTTTCATTGTGCCTTTTACTACAACACTTACACCCGGAAGTGGTTCTCCACTACCAGCATCGGTTACGACTCCTTTTACTGTTTGCTGTGCAAAAGCAGTTAGAGAAGTACATAACACCATACTCATCAAAAAAAATTTAATTTTTTTCATTTATCTTTTGAATTGATTAATAATTAATTTGTTTAACACCAAAAACCGTTAGTTTATATGGGAAAACCATTACAAACCACAGTTTCTTTAATTTACTTTTAATTTCACGAGATAAAAATACTATATTAATGATAATTTTAAGGGGTGTATTTTGTTAAAATAACTTCCGAAAACGGTGTAGTGTTTATAAGTTGAGAACTATACCGTTATAGTAAAGTGTTATTTTTGGCTTTTAACCTTTGGCTCACTGTCTACTGATCACTGCCTACTACTTGTTGATTCGTTGATTTGTTTAGTTGATGTTTGTTGTAGATGTGTTTTTTGTTTATCCTTTATTCGCTGTTGGCTATTCTATTTTATCTTTTTCCTATAAACCTCCCCAAAGGGAAGAGAACTCCATTTTTCTATTTCTGTCTTTCCACTTTCTGTCCTCAAAAATCTTATTCTTTAGGAAGGTTTTGGGATTTTAATCAAAAGTGTGTGTCTGTCCTGTGAAATCAAAGACATTTTTTTTAAATCATAAAATTTATGTAAATTCGCCGTAGTATATTTGGTGTTTATACTGCAATATAATACAAATAAATAATAAATGAAGCCTAAAATAACTCTTAAAAGCATTGCCAATGAATTTGGTGTTTCTATTTCTACTGTTTCAAAGGCGTTGAAGGACAGTAATGAAATTGGGGAAGAAACTAAAAGTAAAATCCAAGCATATGCTAAATTTTACAATTATAAACCCAATAGTTTGGCGTTGCATTTTAGAAATCAGCGAGTTCAAGTAATTGGAATCATCGTTCCTGAAATTGTGCATCACTTTTTTTCTACAGTTATCAAAGGTGTAGAGGATTATGCTAGTCAAAAAGGGTATAACACACTTGTTTGTTTGTCTAATGAATCCTATGAAAAAGAAGTATCACAAACAGGGTTATTGGCAGACGGAAGCGTAGATGGCTTATTGGTTTCTATTTCTCGGGAGACTTTTAGAAAGAATGATTTTTCTCATTTAGATGGACTTATGGAAGATGATTTTCCCTTGGTTTTATTTGATAGGGTAACAGATACCATTGATTGTGATAAAATAACGATTGACGATGTTCAAGGTGGTTACGAGGCTACTCAGCATTTACTTAAAACCGGCAGAAAGAAAATATTACTTCTAACAACACAAGATAACTTTACGATTACAAAACTACGTGAAAAAGGTTATAAAAAAGCATTGGAAGAACAAAACATTTCACTTTCAAAATCAAGTATTTGTAAAGTTGATGATGATAAAGACCTCTATACTCAAATTGAAAAAGCAATTCGAGAAAACCCAAATATTGATGCTGTATTAGCTGTAAATGAAATTTATGCTGCCAATGTTTTAAAAGCTGTTAGAGCTTTGAAGAAAGATGTTCCAAAAGATATTGCAGTTATAGGATTTACTAATGGTGCTATCTCTCAATTTACCTCGCCATCTCTTACAGCCATTGAACAACACGGCTATATAATGGGGCAAAAAGCAACTAAAATGCTAATTGATAGGATTGAAAGTAAAGTAATTAATCCTTTTAAGACAGAAGTAATTCAGCCTACTTTAAGAGTAAGAGAATCTGCTTTTTAAGGATTATCGTAAATATAGTTGAGGTCCATAGAATAAGGTAGTAGTTTTTTATATATTCTCATCCTCCTTAATTCAAAAACATTTTTATTTACATTTTTTAGTAATTTTCGACTGTCTTCAATAAAATATTGCATCTTTTCTTTTGAGCTTTTGCTCAAATCTTTAAAATTTTGCTTCTCAACAATTGTACAAGGCAGTATTTCAAAATGATATTTTCCATCATCAGTTTTGAAACGATGTACCCAAGTGAGATAATAGCCTTTTTCTGAGATATAAACCTTTTCATTCATGTCTCTTGAAAGAGTAAGAGATACCATCATACCGCCATCTTTTGTTTTATCTCTTTGATTGGAAACAAAATTCCCTAAAGAATAGGCAATAAAATGTTCTTTTTCTGTTACAGTAGGGGCTTTATATTCCAAGCTTTGTATTACATGAGGATGACCACCAATAATTATATCTACACCATTAGAAAATAAAAAATTAGCTAATTTTCTCTGTTTTTTATTGGGATATCTTTTATATTCAAGTCCCCAATGCAACATCACTATTAGTTTATCTAAATTTTTATTTTCAGCCTCAGCAATATCCTTTTTCATCTGCTGTTTGTCTATTCTATTTACAATAGTTGGCTTAGGTGCCTGCAGTCCATTTGTACCATAGGTGTAATTTAGTAACCCAACTTTTATTCCATTTTTTTCTAAAATAAGTAAGTTGTTTTTTACGCGTGTAATGCTGTCATGAAAAGTTCCGGTATGAGCAATTTCCAAAGAATCAAGAACTTTTAAAGTGCGTAAGATTCCTTTTTTACCTCTGTCGCAAGAGTGATTGTTTGCTGTTACCAATACATCAATCCCTGCTTTTTTGATAGCTACAGCTAAGGCATCAGGAGAACAAAACTGAGGATATCCCTTATAGGGTTTTCCGGCAAGTGTTACTTCTAAATTTGCAATTGCAATATCTGCTGATTTTATTAAAGGACTTATTTTTTTGAAAACAGGAGTGTAATCATAAGTGCCACTTAATGGATTATAAGCAGCCTCTATTTGTTTGTCATGCCCCATAATATCTCCCATGAAAATAAGAGAAAATGATTTTTCTTGAGAATAGCCTAAACAGGCACTTAGCAATAAAATATAAATCCAATTTTTAATCATATTCAAAACATTTTCTTGCTATTTTTCCTGTAATTTCTTTAAGCTAATCGCAAAACCTCCACCGGCAGCTAATTTTATCTTTTTAAGAGTTTTAGAAGTTATTTTTTCTTTAAAAATTTGAATATCCGTAGGGTTTTTATCCCAATGTGCTGTTTTCCCATCGATATAAAAAGTAGCCTCATAGTCACTGTTTTTATCTAAAAAGTGAAAATCAATATCTATATTACGTTGATTTTCATCAGTAATACCTCCTATGAACCAATTTCCTGTTTTTCGTTCTTTTCGAGCAATTGTAACAAAATCTCCAACTTCACCATTGAGAACCTTTGTCGTTTCCCAATTCACTCCCACATCTTTAATAAATTGAAAAGCTTTTGGATTAGCTTCATAATTTTCCATTAAGTCCGGTACCATTTGAATAGGACTGTAAATAACCACATACAACGCCAACTGATGCGCTAATGTAGTGTTTACTTGATTGTCTTTCTTATATTTATCAAATTTGATATCAAAAATTCCCGGTGTAAAATCAATAGGACCTGCCAACATACGCGTAAAGGCAACAATTGACAAATGCTCCGGAGGATTTCCACCGTCCATTGCCCAAGCGTTAAACTCTTGACCTCGCAATCCCTCTCTTGAAATCGTATTAGGATAAGTTCTGCGTAATCCTGTGGCTTTAATCGGTTCATGAGCATTGATAGCTACTTGATATTTAGCTGCTTTGATAACGGTATTGTTATAATGATTGACCATAAATTGCCCGTGATGATATTCTCCTTTAGGTAATAATGTTCCTACATAACCTGTCTTTACCGCATGAATTCCCAAATTTTTCATCAAAGCAAAAGCTGTGTCTTGTTGTTTGGTATAGGTTGCTACATCGCCTGATGTTTCATGATGCATGATAAGCTCAACGCCTTTTTTTCTTCCATAATCAACCACTTCTTTAAGATTGTAATCAGAATATGGAGTTACAAAATCAAAAATTCCATCGCGGTTTGCTGCTACCCAGTCTTCCCAACCGGTATTCCACCCCTCAACTAACATAGCTTTAATATTGTTTTTAGCTGAAAAATCAATTAATTTTTTAGCATATTCAGTAGTTGCTCCATGTCTGCCGGATGCTAAATCCCACGATTTTCTTCCTAAATGCATATCCCACCAAATTCCTGTGTATTTTGTAGGTTGAAACCATGAAATATCCCCTAATTTATTAGGTTCATTGAGATTTACAATCAATTTGGAAGTGATTAAATCTGTTGCTTTTTCAGCGATTTGAATGGTTCGCCAAGGCGTATGAAAAGGAACAGTTCTTTTCACCTTATAACTATGATTTTTAGAGCCCACCAAGCAACTTTTCATTTGCAATTTTGTGGTGTCAACCTTTAGAGTCATTCCGGAATAATCAACTAATGATGCTTCATGGAAACTCAAATGAATCCCATTTTTCATTTTCATTGTCACCGGAGTATTAACGGCATTATTTGGAATGTATTTTTGTGCTAAAATTTGTTTTTCCTTCTCAAAAGCGTTGATTTTACTAAAAGGCGTAGTGCGGTATAAATGCTCGTAAATTTCCCAATCACCCGGAGTCCACCAAGTTTTGGTATCTTCAGTTAGTTGAAATTCCGTTAATTCTTCGGAAATCAATACTTCATTCATATTCTTTTGCTTTGGAAATTCATAACGGAATCCAATTCCGTCATCATACACCCTAAAAACAATTGTAACTTTTCGTTCTAACTTGAACTTTTCTTGTAGGTTTATAGTGAGCTGTTGATACGTATTATCTATTTCTTCTTGTTCTCCCCAAATCATTTTCCACTTTTCCGAAAAAGAAGAAACAGTACTGCTAACAACTTTAAAATCACCCTTTAAATTCGGAGCATTTTCTAAAGAAAACCCTAAAGATGATTTATCAATAATTACCTCATCTTTTAAAGAAACTTGATAGTAAAACTCTCCTTTTTCCGTAAGGTTACAACTTACTTTTAATTTTTGATTTGGTGACGAAACTTCCATTATGGTATTTTCTTTACAAGAAGTAAGGAAAATAATAAATAAACTGATTAATAGTGTTTTCCTAATCATTGGTAAGGTGTTTTTTATAAGGTGATTTAATAATTAAAAATAGGTATTGCTAATTTACTTGAATTTTTTATTCCTGTTTTTAATGGCTTTTTCTAATAAATTAGAATTATTTACCAACAAAACAAAAAGTATAAAAATATGCCAATTTTTATCAATAAATTGAAGTAAATAGGTGTTTACAAATAAAATGATAATTCCTACAATGTTTGCAATAATGTAATATATTTCAACTTTTGAATTTTTCATATTAAAAAGTTTTAATTTTAGATGTTTATCACTTAATAAAAACTACCTTTAATTCTAACTTCCTAATTCTTACTCCAAAAATAAGGTGAAATCAGAATAAGTACTGTAAATAATTCCAAACGTCCGATAAGCATTAAAAATGAGCAAACCCATTTGGCAGGAACACTTAAATGAGCAAAATTATCTACCGGACTGACGCTTCCAATGGCAGGACCGATATTTCCAAGTGAGGATATAGATGCTCCCAATGCCGATTTAAAATCAAGACCAAAAAGTGTTAGTAATACGGAGCCTACAATAAACATCAGAACATATAAGGCAAAAAAGGACAAAATATTGAAAACAATATTTTGGTGTACAGCCTTTCCTTCGTATCTTACAGGGATAATAGCGTTAGGGTGTAGGAGTTTTTTAAACTCTAAAAAACTGTTTTTAAACATAATAATATGTCGTACAATTTTAACACCTCCACTTGTAGAACCTGCAGAACCACCTAAAAAGAATACGGCAAACATAATCATCGTAGCAAAATAGTTCCATTTAGTAAAATCGGCAGTAACGAATCCGGTGGTAGTCATTACAGATACAATTTGAAACGCCGAATGCCTAAATGCACTTTCTACATTTCCCAATGGTTTTGGGTGGTTAATTGTCGTAACTAAATTAGGGTCTTGAAAGTTAACAATAATGAAAGTCATTAATAACACCAATCCTATCGTGCCAAAGAAATAATATTTAAACTCCTCATTTTGAATAACTTTTCTGATTTTTCCTTTTAAAGCAAAATAAGTTAATACAAAGTTGGTTCCTGCAATAAACATAAATATCGTTATGATATATTGTATGATAGGCTGTCCGTTCCAATGGGCAACACTCGCATTTTTGGTAGAAAATCCTCCGGTACTCATCGTTGCCATTGCATGGTTTATCGCATCAAACCAAGTCATTCCGGCAATTTTTAATAGTAAAAATTCAGTAAGCGTTAGAGATAAATAGATAATCCAAAGGCGTTTAGCAGTTTCCGTAATTCGTGGATGCATCTTATCCGCCGAAGGTCCCGGTGCTTCCGCCATGAACAACTGCATTCCTCCAATTCCCAATAAAGGTAAAATGGCAATGGTCAATACGATAATTCCCATTCCTCCAATCCAGTGAGTGGCACTCCTCCAAAATAAGACGCCTTTTGGCATACTTTCAATATCGGTCAAAATAGAAGAACCTGTTGTAGAATAGCCTGATATAGTTTCAAAAAAGGCACTTGTAAAACTCGGAATTGTACCCGTAAATAAATAGGGAAATGTTCCTGTTGTAGCAAGCATTAACCAACCTAAAGTTACGATTAAATAACCTTCTTTTTTCTGTAAATCTTTAGGTGCGTTTCTATTGAAAAACCAAAGCAAAGCCCCTATAAAAATGGTAACTAAACCTGCTGCTGCTAAAGGAACTTTTTCAGGTTCATCATAGTATATGCTAAAAGGAACAGATAACAGCATAAAAAAGCCATTTGCCATTGAGGTAAGCCCTAAAAAACTGATAATAATGGGAATATTTAATCTTTTCATAAGAATCTATATCAAGATGATTTAGTTAAATAATTTTTCTACTTTGCCAATGGCTTCCGGTAGACAGAAAACAACTACTTTGTCTCCTGCTATTATTTGGAAATCACCATAAGTCATAAATGCTTTCCCTTCTCTAATAACCCCGCTAAACACCGCCTTTCTAGTTAAGTCAAGATCCTTAATTGGCTTTTTTGTCACAGGAGTATTGGATTTTACTTTGAATTCTAATATTTCCCCTTTCAAATTTTGTACACTTACGAGTTTTAAAATATCTCCTTTTCTGATATATTTAAAAATGGCACTTGCGGCTAGTAATTTTTTATTTACAAGCGTGTCAATACCAATGGTTTTAGAAATTCCGATATAGTCCATATTTTCGACAAGTGCAATGGTCTTTTTTACCCCTTTTGACTTTGCTACAAGACAAGACATAATGTTTGTTTCCGAATTACCGGTTACGGCTATAAAAGCATCCATTTCAGAAATATTTTCCTCCTCTAACAATTCTACATTTCTAGCATCTCCGTTGATAACCAGTGTTTCAGGTAATTTTTCAGCAATTTCAAATGATTTTTGTTTATCTGTTTCAATAAGTTTTACATTGAGATTTTTGTGATTGAGGTTTCTAGCGGTTTTAATACCAATTTTACTTCCTCCCAAAATCATCACATCTTTGATGTCAAACTGATTTTTACCTACCAACATATGTAAGCCTTCAGCACTTTCCTTTGGAGCGGAAAAATAAACTTGATTATCGTGCCCATATACCGTGTCTCCTCTTGGAATAATTACTGCATCATTATCATCACTTTTTAATGCAACTGTTAAAAATTCGATATTTTTAAACTTTTCTCTAGCCTCTTTAACAGTCAACCCTATTAATGGCGAATTTTTACTCAAAATTCCCCCCCAAATATTTAATGTTCCGTTTTCAAATGACATCGAATCATTAAAAGTAGATTGCTCTATAAGTAAATTAATTTCTTCTGCGGCGAGTTCTCCCGGCGAAATCATACTGTCAATACCTAAATCCTTGAAATCTATTTCGGTATCTTGTACCAATTCGTGGTTGGATATTCGAGCAATGGTCTTTTTTGCACCTAATTTTTTAGCGAGTACTGCTAATGTGAAATTTGTATTTTGCGATTCTGTCACTGCCAAAAAGATGTCTGCATCTTCAATTCTCGCTTCTTTTAAAATGGAAATAGAAGTAGCATCTCCTCGCAGAGTAATTACATCAATGTGATTAGAGGCATATTCTAATTTTTCTAAATCAGTATCAATCAAGTAAATATCTTGAGATTCGAATGATAACAACTTGGCAATGTGAAATCCTACATCACCCGCTCCTACAATGATAATTTTCATTTGAAAATGGTTTTTTTAAAAGCCCAAAGGTACAAAATATTTTTCTTTAGGAAATAAATAAAATATTTTTTTCAAGTTCTTATTTATCCCTCTTAAAGAGAACAAGTAAATGCCTAAATTATATTCTTTTTTTCTCTCTTTGTTTCTATTCAACTTTTTTGTCTTGTCCTCTTTCTGTCTTTCCTCTTTAAACTTTTAACAAAAATTTTTGCCTACTAAAAATAAAATCCTATCTTTGTCTCGTCGAATTTCACAACCTCGCAAAGCGAGGATACGACATTAATTTACTTTTAACTTCACATAATTAGTGGTAAGTCAAATGATTTACCCAAGTTTCGTATGTAAAATTAGTATAATTTTATAGTTGCTTTGCTGTGCAATGCAGTTGAGTTTCTATATTTTTATAAAATCTAAAGAGACAATTATGGAAAAGAGAAAGTTAAGTTTTTTTGAAGTTTGGAACATGAGTTTCGGTTTTTTGGGAATCCAAATGGGATTTGCCTTGCAAAACGCCAATGTAAGCCGTATTTTTCAAACTTTGGGAGCAGAAATAGACGATATACCTATACTTTGGGTCGCTGCTCCACTCACAGGGTTGATTATACAACCGATTATCGGTTATTTTAGTGATAGAACTTGGCATCCTAAATGGGGTCGTCGCCGTCCTTACTTTTTAGTGGGTGCACTTTTAGCATCTACGGCTTTGTTCATTATGCCGAATTCACCTTATTTATGGTTTGCCGCAGGAATGCTTTGGATAATGGATGCCTCAATCAATGTGTCTATGGAGCCATTTAGAGCCTTTGTTGGTGATAATTTACCTGATAGTCAACGAACTAAGGGATTTGCAATGCAAAGTTTCTTTATTGGAATTGGGGCTTTCATTCCGGACTCTGTAAAATATTCCTTTTATATAGGAGGTGCCGCATTTTTAATTACGGTACTTTGGACCGTTTTCAGTTCCAAAGAATATTCTCCGGAGGAACTCAAAGAATTTGAGAAGAAAAAAGAATTTATCCCTAAAGAAAAGAAAGACAAAGCGTGGTTTATTGCTAATGGAAAAAATCATCTTACGTACGGTATTTTAACCTTTATTGTTGGTCTCACAGCAACTTATTTGGTATATAATTATAATCTTAAAAAAGATTTATACGTACTTACTTTAGGTTTGATAGGTGGGGGAGGATTAGCAATGATTATTTCAGGGTTATTACAAAAAGGAGGAACGATGAAAGGTGGTTTTATTACTATTATGAATGATTTTCAAACAATGCCTAATTTGATGAAAGAGTTGGCAGGAATTCAATTCTTTTCGTGGTTTGCTTTGTTTTCTATGTGGATTTATATGGTTCCTGCCATTACTGAACATATTTATAAAACAACAGATACTACCTCAGAGGCTTTCAATATAGGAGCCAATCAGGTCGGAAGTATGTTTGCTAATTACAATATAATTGCGGCAGCGGCTGCCTTTTTATTACCTTGGATTGCTCAAAAAACAAGCAGAAAATTTACGCACTTTTTGGCACTAGTAGCAGGAGGGTTGGGCTTGATGTCTATCTATTTCATCAAAACACCGTCTGCATTGATGTTAGAATGGTTGCCAATGATTGGTATCGGTATTGCGTGGGCAAGTATTTTGTCTATTCCTTATGCGATGTTGTCAGGAGCATTACCAAGTTCTAAAATGGGTTATTATATGGGAGTTTTTAACTTTTTTATTGTAATTCCTCAGTTAGTAGCGGCATCTATTTTAGGATTTTTAGTTTCTAAATTTTTTGGTAACCATCCGATATATGCTTTATTGGTAGGAGGTTGCTCTATGTTGATAGCGGCAGTACTATCACTATTTTTACACGATAATAAAACCATAGAAATCAATGAATAAAACATTTATTTTTGACTTAGACGGTGTCATTGTTGATACCGCAAAATACCATTATTTGGCTTGGAAAAATTTGGCTAATGAATTAGGTTTTGATTTTACCAAAAAGCAAAACGAACAATTAAAGGGTGTTAGCAGAGTAAAATCCTTAGAAATTTTGTTAGAAATTGGACAAATGACACTTTCTGATGAAAAAAAGAAGGCTCTTTTACATCAAAAGAATGAGGAATATTTAGAATATGTTGGCAAAATGACCAAAGATGAGGTATTACCGGGCGTAAATGCTCTTTTGGATTATTTAGATGCTAACGGAATTAAATACGCCTTAGGTTCTGCGAGTAAAAACGCCAAAACAATTTTGGAAAAAATAGGTTTATACCACCGTTTTACAGCGATTGTAGACGGTAATAGTGTTTCTAAAGCCAAGCCCGACCCTGAAGTCTTTTTGATAGCGGCAAAACTATTAAATGCAACTCCTGAAAACAGTATTGTTGTAGAAGATGCCATTGCCGGAGTTCAGGCGGCAAATACAGCCGGTATGACAAGTATCGGTATTGGAAAAAAAGAAGTGTTAAGCGAAGCGAATTATGTTTTTAATTCAATGGAAGAAATAACACCGGAATTTTTAAATACAATAATTAAATAGAGAATGAACAAAGAATATATTATTCCCAATGAATGGTCGATTATAGAGGAGGGTTGGAATCCTGAAAATGTAGAATCTTCTGAGAGTCTTTTCAGCATCGGAAACGGAGCAATGGGGCAACGGGCTAATTTTGAAGAAGATTACAGCGGGGCAACCTTTCAAGGAAGTTATATAGGAGGAATTTATTACCCTGATAAAACAAGAGTGGGCTGGTGGAAAAACGGCTATCCTGAATATTTTGCTAAAGTTTTAAATGCTCCAAACTGGATAGGGATTTCTGTTGAAATAAATGGTAAATCGTTGAATTTGAACGATTGTGAGGTTTCAAATTTCAAGAGGGAGTTGAATATGAAAGAGGGTTGGTTGCAGCGTAGTTTTACGGCTGTTCTTCCTTCCAAAGAAAAAATAGAAGTTACGGCTCAGCGGTTTATAAGCCTTTCTAAAAATGAAGTCGGAGCAATTAAATACAGCGTTAAAGCATTGAATTTTAATGGCGAAATTTTATTTTCTCCATATATCGATGCCGGAATTATGAACGAAGATGCTAATTACGACGAATATTTTTGGGAAATCTTAGACCTTTTAGAAAAGGAAAACAGTGCGACAATTGTTTCTAAAACATACAAAACAAACTTCCACGTAGGAACAGCGATGAGTGTTGCTTTAGAAGTAAATGGTGAGCCTAAAATTTTTGAAAAAGAGGTGGTTAGAGAAGAAAAAAAGATTGCTTATAATTACAAAATCCCTATTTCAAAGGACGATACCGTAACTATTTATAAATACGGAAGTTATGCGACATCTTTGAATTATGATAGAAATGAAGTTGGGAAAGCCTCTTTGATAAATGTTGAAAACGCTGAAATACAAGGGTATCAATCCTTATTAGATGAGCAGAAAAAAGAGTGGAAATCCATTTGGGAAATGGCGGATATTAAGATTGAGGGTGATGTAAAAGCACAACAAGCCATTCGATTTAATATTTTCCAACTCAACCAAACCTATTTGGGAACAGATTCTCGTTTAAATATTGGTCCAAAAGGGTTTACAGGCGAAAAATACGGAGGAAGCACCTATTGGGATACAGAGGCCTATTGTATTCCGTTTTATATGGCGACCAAAGATGCCAAAGTAGCGAAAAACTTGTTGTTATATCGTTACAATCAATTGGATAAAGCCATTGAAAACGCCGAGAAATTAGGTTTTACCAATGGTGCCGCTTTATTCCCAATGGTAACAATGAATGGCGAAGAGTGTCACAACGAATGGGAAATTACCTTTGAAGAAATCCACAGAAA
>PDWJ01004249.1_pt1 | contig 12777 bp, 11 predicted proteins | sample 1430881 | NCBI WGS metagenome assembly PDWJ01 (sample SAMN01162460, study PRJNA174530) | Oral metagenome, whole genome shotgun sequencing project. | biome: Marine environment; feature: Marine mammal; material: Swab sample of the gingival sulcus; isolation source: swab sample of gingival sulcus... | reverse complement strand
TGCAATCCTTACAGTGCGGGTGAGTCCTTGCCGGGGATACGCTAAACTCGGGTTTTATTTTCTCTTTTCTTTCCAATGCTTGGGGGTAGCGCCATGCCATGGCATCAGCAGGAAATATTACTTAAACCACGTACCCGGGGTTTTCATTTAGTTACCCATGAAATTGAAAGCGCCCTTCACAATGTGCTGGCTGACTACAGGGTAGGGCTGGTCCACCTGTTTATTCAGCACACATCGGCATCGTTAACCATTAATGAAAACGCCGATCCATCGGTGAGAGTGGATTTTGAAAATCATTTCAACCGCATGGTGCCGGAAAACGCGCCTTATTACACCCATACCCTGGAAGGTGCCGACGATATGCCCGCACATATGAAAAGCAGCCTGCTGGGTGCCAGTGTTACCCTGCCCGTTACCAGCGGGCGTTTTAATATGGGTATCTGGCAAGGCATTTACCTGTGCGAGCACCGCAATCATGGTGGCCGCCGCACTGTGCTGGCAACGATTCAGGGGGAGTAGCCGATTAATTCCATTGTTTTTTTCATGGTTATAACAATGAATTTAACTATAAACGCTAACTGCCTAAAAATTATGCGAAAAGCCCTGGAAAGGAATAAGTTGTCTGATTTCTATAGCCGAATGTTTTTTGAAACTTACTATAGAAATAACTGTCATAGTTTGAGCGTTTTTTAGGAGAAATTCATATTGAAATGCGTGAGTTTTTTTTAGATGTTCACTGAATCAGCGTCTATAAATATCTTTACCCTTAGATGATGGCCTTTGGAGAAGGAGTAAGGAAATGTCTGAAGCCGGTTACGCTGAAAGTAAAGCAAGCGCACAAAAAGATAACTTATATTACGATGATGGTCGGGATCGTACGATCTCATCAAAAGAAGCAGCACGTCGCCAGTTAGAAGAAGACATGGCCAAATTTCTTGGCGATGGTGGCAATATTAAAAGTATCGAGCCGAACGTACGGGCTGACCCCCCGCGTAAGCCAGAATCCAATTATGGCAGCCGACCTATCTAGTCAGTTATTAGCTTTTTATTATTGTTTTTAGCGGTAAATTAAAAGCAACTCAGCCCTGATATGATCAGGGCTTTTTTTATTCTGGATGTTTCAGCCTAATCACTGGATTCCGTAGTAGAACGTTTCAGGCTCATGATCGGGCGATTTGACTTTGACTTGATCACCGGTCTGCGTTCGGCGGTGGACGATTTGCGGCGCAGCTGGCTATGGCCAGGTGATTTTTTCTGATGAGCTTTGCGGTAGGCTTCGAATCCGGTACGGATCAGAACCACTTGCTCAATCGCTGTTATTTCGGCGGGGAATCCGTTGGGCTTTCCATCAAAGCTATTGCTTTCCGGGTGGCCGGAAAAAATGATTTCTGCGCCACATGAATGTCTGGCGCGTTTGGCGGCAATATCAACTTCCCATTCACTCATGGTTGAACACCTATTGCAATCAATTAGTTATGGATGGCGGCATCCTTGATCACCTGTGAATCGGGCGGATTCTATCTTATTGATAATAAAAGGCCAGATACCCAAAGCGGAGTTTTGTTGCAAAATTGTTATAGCGCTGAATTAATGTAACAGTTCGCGAATAACTGCTGGCAGCATCATTTTAGCTGTTTTGATGGGGGCGAGTGCCGCTTTAAACATGGTGTTGTTTCTGTGTTGTCACAAAAAACCATGAATTAAATCCTGCAAAGTCAATCAACTTTGTTGCTTTAACTGTCCGGCAGTTGTGTAAGGGCTTTCGCGCCCTTCTGTCATCTGTTGAACATATTTGGTGCGGGCCTTCTGACCACGTTTTTGGCTCCATTGTGTGGCACCAGGGGTCATAAGCCGGAGTGTTTCAGTGATATATTTTGCGGGTATTAGCAGTGGGATAAGCCATTGGGTTAGCTGTCCGGGCAGCCCTAATGAATCGGCGACTTCTTTTCCCATAAAAAAACGTGTTATGCCCGCGTTAAAGTGCATCAGTAAAGTGGCTTGTAGCCGTTCATACACTGATATTGTGTTTTCTAACGGTACTTTGTGCAGGGCTTGTGCGAGTGCGCGGCTATCCTGATCAGCGCCGGGTAGTATACTGCTGATGGCATAGGTGGCATGAGCGGCTTCCTGCATTGTCGCGGGCAGGGTAGTTTCTTCGATACCGATCAAATAACCGATATATCGCCACAGATGCAGAATCGCTTCTTCTTCCAGAGACGTATAGCGGCAACCACGGGCTTTACAGGTTTGGATATAGCTGTAGGAAAATAACAGGTTGGTGCCCAACATGCCGGTTTGATGGATGGGAACGCCCCATTGCTGTTCATCCCAGCTATCGGCTTTGCTGACTGAGGCTCTCGCCATTGCGTGAATCATGCGTACCTTTACAGCAGCGCGAAAGCCGGGTTTGAAGCGTTGCATATTTCCTGGGCAGGAAACATCGACCGTAAACCGGGCCGTTTCAGCGACACGCTTATCAGCGTTGTAGCCCAGTTCACCGGTATACATCAAGGGCTTGATCACGGATGAAAAATAGTAACCTCCCATCAGACCTACATTAATTAATGAGGATATCCCGATACGGGTATTGCGTTGAAAAGCATGAGCACCCAATTCCAGCAAATGTGGGATCAGCCAGGCAGGCTTTCTTTCTATTGATTCAAAAAAAGCGACCAGTGAAGCAGGGGCGTCGTCAATGGTATCCAGTCCATAATCCAGCGCTTTGTCAAACAGCTTCATTCCTTCGCCTTCGGGCCATTGATGCATATCGGCGATAAGCTGATCCGCCAGTGGGTCGCCTTTGAAAAAGCCCTGAGCCAGGCGGGCTAAATCATCTTCGTTGGGTGTGGCATCACCTTTGATTGCAAAGCGACGCAGCATTTTAAGGTGTCGCAAGTGTGCGTTTGTTTCTGGTTCAACAAAGCATTTTGGGGCAATGGTGCGATAATTTTGGGTCACTACAATTCTCTCTTACAAGAAGCCACACCAGTGCAAAAAATTCCTGCGAACAGGCTATTGTTCAACTGGGCAATATTGTACAAATTATAGACATTATGGGTGATTTAAATAATTTTCTCCACTGATACGCTTGAAAGCATGGACAAAGTTACTTCTATCCTGGTAGCCCAGTTGCAGGGCAATGGTTTCAGTGGATAACAGGGTGGGCTTTGCGGCCGGTAAAAAAGCTGCCTAAATTAACTAATGCAGTGAATAGGGATTCAGCATACAAACACTGTTTACCAATGGGCTGCTGCCAGATTAATCTAGCAGCTCTTGAATAGCACCTGGCAGTTGCTCCAACTGATGGATCTCGCGGCTGGGGGAGCAGCTGGCCGCATCATTTTGGTTGTTTTGATTAAACCAGATGGTGTGAAAACCTGCGCTGTTTGCCGCTTCGATGTCTTCAATGGGGTGGTCGCCAACGTGAATGGCCTGTTCAGGGGCTGTTCCGCTGTGGGCGAGTGCGGCTTTAAACATGGTGGGATCGGGTTTGGGTTTGCCGGTGGATTCTGCCGAAAAGTGTGCCTGAAAATAGCCGGCCAGGCCCACCATATGCAGGTCGGCGTTGCCGTTGCTAAGGGCAATCAACGTGAAATCCTGTTTTAAGGTGGTGAGTAAAGGCAGGGTTTGCGGGTAAAAATCTATTTCGTTGCGTGCTTTGTGAAACACTGTAAACGCGGCTTCAACATGCTCATTCAGCGCTGCACCTTGTAGGCCCACTTGTGAAAAACAGTGGTTTAAAAATTGTTTGCGAAAGGTGGTAGGCAGCTTTGCCAGCTCTGGCCGGCTTTGTGTTGCCTGTTGCCGAAAGGCGCTAAGGCCTTCCCGGTGGTAATGCTCTAATACCTCTGGAAGTGTTTCCTGCATCCACTGATAAAGCACTTTTTCGGCGCGTAAAATAACCGGCGTAACGCTCCACAGAGTGTCGTCCAGATCCAGAGTGATTAAGCGGATGTTGCTCATTACACGGAACTTTCTGTTGTTTCAGTCGTTTCTGTTGTGTTTTTGGTTTCTAAAAACGGAGCGATTTTACGGCTGATAATCTGGCTCATGTAGCTGATAAAAGCGGTTTCCATGGCGGGGTCGAAATGAGCCGAGTTGTAACTGCCAATGGCCAGAATGCCAATTTCCTTTTTATAGTGCAGTGGCACGATGGCCGCGGAACCGGAGGTGGCCTCGGAAGTGGGGAAAAGATATTTAAACTCATTTTCCCGCAGGGCACTGCAATGCACCCGCTCGCCCCTTAACAGATTACCCAGCACCCGCTTGGCGGCTTCGCTGGATGTTTGGGTGATAAAGCCTTTGTTTTGTATATGGGGGGCATCGAATAACAGCAGGCTGGCGCAATCTACTTTAAATTCCCGGTACAGGCTGTGGTGAATAGCGCGTACGGTGTCTTCCAGTGAGTTGGCTTCAAGCAGGGTTAACCCCAGGCTTTTGGTTAGGCGGAAAATGGTGTCGTTTTCCCTGGCGGTGTCGATCAGGTTGCTTAAACGCTGGCGCAGTTCGCTGTTGCGCTCCCGTAACACGGTGGCCTGGCGTTCGATCAGGGATGCGGCGCTGCCGCTGGCATGGGGCAGAATCAAATCGGCCAGCAGGTGTTCATTTTCAACAAAAAATTCCGGGTGGTGTATTAAGTAATCAACCACTTGTGATGCCGATAGTGTCTCTTGCTGTTGCTGGGTTGTTTCTGTGGTGCTTTCAGTCATACGGATATTGTCCCTTCAAATACGGTAGTGGCTGGGCCGGTCATGAATACAGGTTGCCCTTCGCCGGCCCATTCAATATGCAGTTTGCCACCTGGCAGGTGGGCATTCACCGGGCTTTGTGCCCAGCCTTTTTGTATGGCAGCAACCACTGCACCACAGGCACCGGTACCACAGGCTTTGGTTTCGCCCACGCCACGCTCGTAAACGCGCAGGCGCAGGGTGTGGTTATCTATAATTTCCATGAACCCAATATTAGCGCGATTTGGAAAGTTTGGGTGATTTTCTAAACAAGGGCCCAGCGTTGCCACCGGGGCAGTATCAATATTATCGACCTTTAACACGCCATGTGGATTACCCATGGAAACCACCTGCAAACGGTAGGTGGCGTTGTCGACTTCAAAGGCATAATCATCAGCGCGGGATGCGGCTGTTAATGGAATGGCGTGCGGTTCAAAAACCGGCGGCCCCATATTCACGGTTACTTCGCCATTTTCCTGTATTGCCAGGGTAATAATACCGCTGCTGGTTTCCACGGTAATGGGGTTTTTATTTGAAAGCCCCTGGTCAATCACAAAACGGGCAAAGCAGCGTGCGCCGTTGCCGCATTGCTCCACTTCACTGCCATCGGCATTAAAAATACGATACTGAAAATCCACGCCTTCTGTTTGCGCTTCAGATACCACTAATAATTGATCAAAGCCAATGCCGGTATGCCGGTCAGCCCAGTTGCTGATTTCCCGGGCGTTTAATTCATACTGCTGATCAATCAGATTAATCACCATAAAATCATTGCCAAGGCCGTGCATTTTGGTAAATCGTAATCTGTTCATGGTGCTTTTATTCACTTAATGAAGTATTGGTATTCAGTTCATCAGATGCTGACAGCTATTCAGGTAACACACTTTCCAGGCTGAATTGCTCATCGTAAGTTTCGCGGCGGCGCACAGTAAAGAAACGGTCGCCATCCACCATAACTTCTGCCGGGCGGTTGCGGCTGTTGTAATTGGAGCTCATTACAAAGCCATAGGCACCGGCGGAACACACCGCCAGCAAATCGCCTTCTGCCAGTTTCAGTTCGCGGTCTTTTCCTAAAAAATCGCCGGTTTCGCAAACGGGGCCAACAATGTCGTATAGCATTTGCTCGCCCTGGTCGTTATCACCACGGGGCTGTACTGGAATAATACGTTGCCATGCAGAATATAAGGATGGGCGAATTAAATCGTTCATGGCGCCATCGACAATGGCAAAGTTTTTGCCATCTGTTGGTTTTAAAAATTCCACTTCGGTGATCATAATACCCGCATTGGCGGCAATGGCCCGCCCTGGCTCCATCACGATTTCCAGGTTGCGGCCTTTCAGTTTTTCTAAAATGGCATCCGCGTAAGCTTGCTGGCTCGGCGGTTGTTCGTTGTCGTAACAAACCCCCAGGCCGCCGCCAATATCAATGTGTTGCAGTTGAATGCCTTTTTCTGCGAGTTGATCAACCCGCTCCAACACACGATCCAGCGCATCTAAAAAAGGCGCCAGCGTGGTTAGCTGCGAACCAATATGGCAATCAATACCCACCACGTCCAGATTAGATAACTGGTGGGCCATTTCATAAATTTCAACGCTGCGCTCAATATCAATACCGAATTTATTTTCTTTTAATCCAGTGGAAATATAAGGGTGGGTCTGGGCATCTACATCGGGATTAACACGCAGCGAAACCGGTGCCTGTTTATTCATGGATGCGGCCACCCGGTTAATGCGGTGCAGTTCATTTTCGGATTCCACGTTAAAGCAGTGGATACCCACCTCCAATGCCCGTGCGATTTCGTGATCCTGTTTGGCAACCCCGGAAAAAACCACCTTTTCCGGATTACCACCGGCGCGGATCACCCGTTCCAGTTCACCCAGCGACACAATATCGAAACCGGAGCCCAGTTGTGCCAGTACGTTTAACACTGCCAGATTGGAGTTTGCTTTTACGGCATAGCACACTAAATGCGGGTACCCTGCAAAAGCATTGTCGAATGCTTTCCAGTGGTCTTCAAAGGCGGCACGGGAATAGATATAGCAGGGGGTGCCAACGTGTTTGGCAATCTCTGCCACCGCTGTGTTTTCAGCAAAAAGTTGTTGGTTCTGGTAGTTAAAATGGCTCATATTAAAATTGGCTTATCGTTAATCTTTGTTACGCATCGTGATTATTTGGTCGCTGGTGCAGCCGGTTGTTTTGCCTGGCAGCGTTGCGTCGGGCAGTTTTGCTCTTCCGGTTGAGCAGCATTTTGCTCGGCTGTGGAGGCGGGCATATAGAGCGGCCCTTTTTGGCCACAACCTGCCAGCGCACTGCTGACTATTAAAGCGAGCAGCGCGGGTCGCATCTGGTTGTTCATGGTTCGGTAATCTTATTCTTTCAGGTGATTTGGAGGGCAGTATACCTGATCAGAGCGATTCGCTCAGCAGCAAATCACAACGCGGCCAAGGCACGGTTTAAAGAATGCTCTAATTCGCCTTTTCGCAGCAGGTATTCAACGGTTTGCACGGGGCCGTTGTTTTCTGAGTTGAGTTGTGAGAGGTCTAAGTCGGTGATGTAGCAGGGGTATTTTTCTGGCCCGCTGCGCATGGCAGTAATATAGCCAGCCACTGCCTGAAACAGGTTGTTGCCGTACTCGAATTGGCTGAACTGTTGATCAGCGCAATAAATGGTATAGAAAATGTCGTTGTTTTCGGTGTATTCACCGATAGCCTGAATTTGAAAGTAACGCTTTTTCGGGGCAAGGTCGCGAATACGCTTGCGTTCTGCCTTCAGTTCGGTTTTTCCGGGTGAGCCGGTTATTTCATAATAAAGTATGGGCTTGGCGCTGGCTCGGCTGTTTTCGGTGGTGGTGAGCTGGCGATATTGCACAGCCTGCAGGAAATTGTGGATCGGGGCAAGCAGGCTTTGTTCGTCGAAATAGGGGCGGGTAAAATAATAAACAGAGCCTTTTTCGTCGCTGATGTACACTTGGCTGCTGCGCTCATTTTTGTGATAAAAGGTTTGGATCTGATCGGCAATATTCAGCTTGGCAATTAAACTGAGCGGATGTTTTCTAAGGCAATGTTTGTCGACAACAAGCTGGCTGAAGTGCGGCTGAGGCTCGGCCAGTAAACGTTGCAGCTCTTCATAGTTTCGCAGTGTGCGAATAACCGGTGAATTCTTTTTAAATTGCAGCATGTAAATATGCTGCTCGATTTCCAGCAGGTAACGGGTATTCGGCGGGCGGGTACCGCTGTAGTAACAACCGATTATATCGCTGAATAATTCCTCTACCCGAACTGCAATGGCTTGTGCTCGGTTACGGCAGTGGCAGCGCACTTCGATTTTTGGTAATGGGTTTTTGCCGCCAGGGGTTACCTGCCTTAAATAATTCATCAGGCAGTCCATTAAGGCGCCGTCGTGGTGATAGTGGGTGCAGATTGCTTCGCCCCAGCTGTTAATGGTGACCTGATCTACCGATAATGCCAGGTTGTGATGCATGGCGCTGTAATTTAATGAATCCGTATGATCACTGAGCCGATGAATACCCTTGCGGGTCATTTCGCCCATGGGGTCAACGCCAACATTTAAAAACAAAATAAACTGGGTCGGGTAAGGTGCATTGTGAAAGTTTTCCTGTGGCACTTTTAATAAGGTTTGTGGAAACAGCTGCATAAAAGACAACACAATGGCATGTAATTCTGCATCGCTTAAATCTGTGGTATGTTCCTCGGCATCCATGGAAAAACGGGTGGCGTTATCAATTAATTTATTGAAATAACACCAGGCAATCAGCTCAATAACACTGCGGCCTTTTTTAATGGGTTCGCGGCCTTTGGTGTCTTTGGCTTTCAAGTAGTCACGATAAACTGCCCAGTAGTCGTTAATACCGTTATGCTCTTCATCTTTCACAAAATGAAACGATAAATGATCTTCTGTTAAATCCGGTGTTATGCCCGGATTAACCAGCTCAATTTTACCGCCTTTGCGCTCAAACGCGGCATACAGTTTGCGCCCAAGTACATTCATGTCTTCCTGTTTGATAGAAGCTTCGATTTGATTTTCACGGGCAAAAGCGGATAGTGCGCGATAGGAGTGGTTAAGTTCCTGCACCAGTTCCTGCCGTTCCTGACGAACGCGATTAACACGCCAGTGGCGGCGGTTATCCAGCTGTTTTAAATAGGCTTCATCCCACCCCCATTCACGGATAAGCCGCTCCATCAGCAGGCGTCGCCATGATTTTCTTTTAATCGTCAGCTTTTTAGTCAGTGGTTCATTCACCTTAAAATACAAACAATGGCGAATCAGTTCCAGGCGTCGGTAGTCTTGCCTTGCGATCAGGTGGTTTTCGATTTTTCGATACACCATGATGTAGGGATCGAGTTCATCCAGATCCAGGTTGCCTGAATAAATAAGCTTTTTATAGCGCACACTGAGCGGTTCAATATTCGGGTATTCACTGGCGTACACTTCGGTTAACACAATTTTCAATACGGATTTGTAGGGTGAATCAATACCTTTGTAGAGTTGCCACATACCTGCGCCGATAAACTCGCCTGGGGGAAAGTCGGAAATGCCGCCAAAGTCGATGGATTCATCTTTAGGTAAAAAGCGCTTTTGTATCAGCGAGCCTGCATATTCTTCATAATGGTGTTCATCGTAATGAGGTACCATCCACCATAACGGGTAACTGCCGGCTATCAGCAAGGCGGTTCGATAAAATTCATCGAGCAGTAAAAAGTGCTGGGCACTGCCGCAATCTTCACCCGACAGATTACCTCGCTGACCTAATTTGAAGCGCTCTGCTTCCATCAAAAAGAAGTGTACCTCCAGCCCCATTTCTTCAGCCCAGTGGGTGATGCCATCGAGCTTTTCCTGAAGCTCAGCAAGGGCGGGCCCTGAAACCCCTTTTTTGTAGCAAAGCCACAAATCCATATCACTGTTTTCGGAATGGGCAACGGTGCCGGTACTGCCCATTAGGTAAACACTTTGAATAGAAGGTTGGATAATGCGATTTTTACGATAACGAAAGCTTCTGGCCAGGGTGTGAGCTGCATGCAGGTGATCTTTGGTGGGTGTGTACCCCTGAATGCCATGGGGGGTTTCCCCGGATACATAGCCAGGTAATGCCGGGTGATTCAAATGAAGCAGAATCGGTAATGCTTCAATAAAGGTCTGGTGACGCCCGGAAAGGCTGGCCATCATCCGCTCCAGGCGCCCGTTGGTCACTTCTAAAAAGCGAGCTTTTATGGTGCGCAGCGTTTTCCGGTCAATACCTTCAGAAAGCTTGGGGGCGATTTCTTTAACATGTGCCATGATTTCAGTATAGATGGAGATTGGCCTCTGTCTGCTTAAAATTCAATCGCTTGAAGGCTGTCATCATGGCGATCACTCCAGTTCGCTTTTGCCTTATTCGTATTTTGCCGTTATTTAAAATATAATCGCCGCTGCCCTGTGCGTTGCTCGTATCGGTGGCTGTTACTTCTTGTTTTTTTTATTCCTATCGCCCGGCCAGGAAAATCCGGCTGTCAGCTTACAATTACCATGAAACAGGGGATTTTATGCGTTATTTAATGTTATTGATCGGTTTGGTTACATTGGTTGCCTGCGGTAGCAAACCGGATGTGGCGCCACTGAAAATTGGCAGTGAAGTGGATTTTACTTTGTTGGAAAATCAATATGGGAAGCCTTTTCCCTTTGAAGAAGAACTTGAACTGTTAATATTTGCTGATGATATGGAAGCCAGCAGCCATGTGCGGGAAGCGATACAGCGAGTTGCTCCTGAATGCTACGAACAGGGCCGACTGGTTTTTGTGGCGGATATCAGTGGCATGCCAAAAATGATCAGCCAAATGGTAGCGGTACCGAAAATGCGTGATTATGGTTTTCCTATCTGGCTGGATTACACCGGAGATGCCACCGGCGGGTTGCCTGTTAAAGAAGCGCATATTTCGCTGATCGGTATTCAGGCGGGAGCCATTACCACTATTAAGTATGTGCAGGGTGTAGAGCCTGTTGCCGATGCTGTGGTGCCACTGTGCGGGCTGAAACCCGAGCAAGTCGCCACTGTGCCAGCGGCTGAAGCGCAATAAAAAAGCGTAATAAATAAGTTAATTAAAAAAGGGTTCAGCAGAACCCTTTTTTAATGCCTTTCTAGCGGGCCTGTACTTTTAACGGGCTTTTAGCGTTTGTCTGGCGCGATCTACGGCGGCACGCACCTGCGCCGGCGCGGTGCCTCCCAGGTGGTTGCGGGCATTCACAGAGCCTTCCAGAGTTAATACCTCGAACACATCAGTGCTGATGATATCGCTGAACTGTTGCAGCTCTTCCAGGCTCATGTCGGAAAGGTCTTTTTCCTGGTTAAGGCCATAGGCAACCGCTTTGCCGACAATTTCGTGGGAATCGCGGAAGGCCACCCCTTTTTTCACCAGGTAATCCGCCAGATCGGTTGCCGTTGAAAACCCCCGGCGGGCGGCTTCGCGCATATTATCTTTTTTCGCTTCAATGGCCGGCACCATATCAGCATAAGCACGCAGCGAGTTAAACAGTGTTTCAACGGTATCGAATAAGGGTTCTTTATCTTCCTGGTTATCTTTGTTGTACGCCAACGGCTGTGATTTCATTAGTGTCAGCAAAGAAATTAAATGGCCATTGATCCGGCCAGTTTTACCACGAACCAGCTCTGGTACGTCGGGGTTTTTCTTTTGCGGCATAATGGATGAACCGGTACAGAAGCGATCGGGTAAGTCGATAAAATCGAACTGTGCCGATGTCCATAACACCAGCTCTTCAGAAAAGCGCGATAGATGCGTCATAATTAAGCTGGCGGCTGCGGTAAATTCAATGGCAAAGTCGCGGTCGCTGACGCCATCCAGTGAATTCTCACAAATACCCTCAAAGCCCAATAGTTTGGCCGTGATAGTGCGATCAATGGGGTAGGTGGTGCCTGCCAGCGCCGCAGAGCCAAGTGGCAGACGGTTGATGCGTTTGCGGCAATCAGCCAGACGCTCATAGTCGCGGCCCAGCATTTCATACCAGGCCATTAAATGGTGGCCGAATGTTACCGGCTGAGCGGTTTGCAGGTGAGTGAAACCGGGCATAATGGTATCGGCTTCACGTTCAGCCAGGTCCAGCAAGCCGGTTTGCAAACGGGTGATTTCAGGCATAATGGCGTCAATCGCATCGCGCATATAAAGACGAATGTCGGTGGCTACCTGATCATTTCGGGAGCGACCGGTATGCAGTTTTTTGCCGGTAATGCCAATTTTTTCGGTGAGGCGAGCTTCAATGTTCATGTGAACATCTTCCAGCGCCACCGACCAGTTAAACGCACCGTTGCGGATTTCTATGCGGATCTCTTCCAGGCCGTTAATGATCTGCTGCTTTTCATCAGTGGTTAACACACCCACTTCGCACAGCATGGTGGCGTGAGCAATAGAGCCGTTGATGTCCTGCTCGGCCATTTTCTGGTCGAAATCGACGGATGCCGTGAACTCTGCAACAAAAGCATCGGTGGCTTCAGAAAAACGGCCACCCCATTGCTGGTTGGCCTGGGCTTGATCATCTTGCATGTGGTATTCGCCTAATAAAAATTGGTTGCTAACATTAAAAAAAGCCGCGACATTATACACAGTTGTGAAAAACCTGCCGAGGTACCGGATTGAATCATAAAAAAGCCAACACAGATACCGAAGACAGTTTTTTTCTGCCGGATCTTTGCGCTATTCAGTCTGTGTTTCTGCTAATACTGGTGTCTGAGCTGTTATCTATTGTGTTGGTGCTGGCTGCCAGCCCGTTGCAACATTTTGACTGGGAGCGGTTGGCGTTAGTGTCGCTGTTTGTGCAATGGGTGGCACTCACCAGTGCCGCATTGCTGTGTCGGTTGCGACCACTGCTGCGGCGCCTGGATCAAACCAGGGCAGTGGCCATCAGTTATTTGATTATTCCAGTGAATACCTGGGTGATGAGCTGGATAAGTTACCGGCTGATGCCTCAGTCAGGAGTGACAAACGCAGGCTTGTTTGATAGTGCCCTGCTAACAAATGTACTGATGGCGGCCATTATCGGTGG
>PDWJ01006402.1_pt1 | contig 12783 bp, 10 predicted proteins | sample 1430881 | NCBI WGS metagenome assembly PDWJ01 (sample SAMN01162460, study PRJNA174530) | Oral metagenome, whole genome shotgun sequencing project. | biome: Marine environment; feature: Marine mammal; material: Swab sample of the gingival sulcus; isolation source: swab sample of gingival sulcus... | reverse complement strand
GGAGAGAAATGTGGCCGCGGCCTATCGTTACGATCCCTTTGGCAAACTGTTGGCGAAAACCGGGGCCTTGGACCAGCCGTTTCAGTTTTCCACCAAACGATTTGACGAACGTTCTGGATTGTCATACTATGGATACAGATTCTACAGTCCTGAGATGGGACGCTGGACGACCCGCGATCCGCTGGGCGAGGCCGGCGGGATCAATCTGTATGCCTTTGTCGGCAATAATCCCGTCAATTGGGTTGATCCCTGGGGGCTTGCACCCGGACAAGGATGGAATTCTATAGAGGCTTCGATAAAATCGTGTGTGAATTCATATCCAGGGAACCTTGCTAGAAAAGTCGATTGTTTGAAACAGCTTTTAGAACTCGTTGATAACCCTAAAGATATTCAAAAGATCTATAGAGCGATCAATAAGGAACACCGGCAGTTGGTGAAATTTACGAAGAGGATGAATAGTACCTCACGGATAATTGCTAAGAAAGGTAAGATTGATAAAGCTCAAAAGTTAGTGGACCGATTTGGAGGAAAAAGAGAAGAGTGGACTAAAAAAGCTTGCAAAGACGCAAGTGGGAAAGAATGGCATTGGTATGACCACAAATCAATTGGCAAAGTCGGAGTGAAACCGAAAGGCGATCTTGACCCTTGGTATCTCAAATGAAAGTACGAACCAGACCAGATATCCATCAGTTTATCATTGATGAATGTGATTATCATGAGCTTAGAGCAGATACAATCTATGAGGTTATAGGAATTGATGATGACGCTTATCGAATAGTTGGAGAGGAAGGAGATCCTTATTTATATCCGAAGGCATTGTTTACGATGATTGATTCATCGATTCCAGATTCCTGGATTCGTCATGATTATGAAGATGGTGGATATTATATTGACCCTCCAGAGTTAAGCCCTTCAAATTTTAGTTATGAGGATTTTTTTGACGATAAACCGGAAGCGTTAAAGACCTTCAAAAATTTTGTTGAATTGTTCTTTCATCGAAAGTGAAAAACAAGCAATAACTATAAAGTTTGAAGGAGGAAACCCGCATCTACGCGATGGGTCTGCTCGACCTGAAGCAGGGCGGCGTCCATTATTCCTACTTCTACGACGGCAAAGGCAATGTGGAGGCTGTCCTCGATTGGGAGAGAAATGTGGCCGCGGCCTATCGTGACGATCCCTTTGGCAAACTGCTGGCGAAAACCGGGGCCTTGGACCAGCCCTTCCGGTTTTCCACCAAACGATTCGACGCGCTCACTGGATTGAGCTATTATGGTTACAGATTCTATTCGACAGAGATAGACCGTTTTCAGTGTTTTCTGTAAGGGGTTTCAAGAACGAACACGAAAAACCTTGCATTTTGGAGCCCTTTTTTTTATGTATTGCAAACACGCAACGCAGCTCCAGTTCGAATATTTTTACCTGCCGTTTGGCGGACGTCTTTGCAGCGATAATCGCTGGGTGATCTTGGTAAAACTGATCCCATGGGACGACTTTGAAACGCAGTATGCTGATACGCTGACTGGCAGCGGTATGGGCTGTCCCGATAAAAGCGTGCGAATTGCGCTTGGCAGCTTGATCATAAAAGAACGTTTTGGAACCAGTGGCGAGGAGACCGTCGCCCAGATCCAGGAGAATCTGTATTTTCAATACTTTCTCGGCTTTCATGAGTACCGGGATACACCTTCCTTCGATCCGTTCTTGTTTGTGCATTTCCGGAAACGTCTTGGCGCGGATTTGGTGATGGCCGTCAATGATTGTATTGCTCAACGCGCCGTCTCCCCGTTGAGTCCTTCTGCTGTCCCTACTTCTGAGAAACACCTCTTCTGTCTAATCTGTCAGAGCCTATGTTTAGGGTATTGGAGACGAGAGCCGCCATGCTTGTCGTCCTTCACGCCATATCAAAGAGCATCGTGTTATGTCGCCGTACAATATCTGGGTTGCCAAACATGCATCTCAGGGCTTCTCTATCATATTGTATATGGCTACGGGTAATGTTAACCATGAGACTTTTTCAGAAAACCCTACGTAGAATATGTCAGGTTCTGAGGGAAGAAGGATTCCTGATGAACAGGCTGACAGCAGTGGGACAAAGATGGTAATGGGATACGACCGCGTTGAATAACCAGGAGATGAATGCCTGTTGGCATCGCGGATTTGCGTCTGAGCAGCTTGGGGATACACAGGCTGCGGAGGTTGATTATCAGATGTACAATACCTTGAAGAACCAATAGTGACGACATGGTAGGAGAAGAGAACAGAGGACAGACACACGCACACGTCGTAGATCGAATATTTTCAAGGAGTATACAGCATTATTCAGATGTATGAACACCACCAACAGGAGTTGTCAAAGTGTCGCTTTGACGGCTAAAGCTTCGCTTCAGCACTCCTGAGTTTCGATTTATGTTTCTACTCAAGATGGACCCCATCTCGGCGATGGGGCCCATCAGAACCGAGGAGGTTGAAAGGCATGTCAGTTGTAAGCACATACAGGCTCTTACTGAGCGTCAGCATGTTCTTGATCATCATGATTCCGGCAGTGACCGGCACGGCTGAGACCGTCCAGTATACCTACGATACCATGGGACGTCTGGTGCAGGCAACACACGATAACGGTGCGGAATTCGGCTATCTGTACGATAGGGTAGACAACCGTCTGCAATATCGACAGGAGGAATTGACTGTTCCGACCGACCCGGCTCTACTGGCCTTTTATCCGTTTTCGGAAGGCAGCGGCGAGACGACAACGGATGGGAGCGGAAACGGGAATCACGGGACACTTCAAGGGGCGACCTGGACGCAAGAAGGAAAAGAATGGAATGCTCTGAGTTTTGACAGAATCGATGATACGGTGATAACGCCGGTGAATATCGATCAGACCGAAACCGGCCCAGGCGCAACGATGATGGCCTGGGTGTATCCTGACAGCGACGCGGCCGGTAAACAGCACGTGATCAGTTCCGATGACGGCGGCTGCGATTGGTCGCTGCTCAGATTCGGCTCGACCTGGCAGGTCTTTACCGGTGCGCATCTTATCGACACAGGCTTTTCTGTTGATGCGAACACCTGGCAGCATGTGGCGGCTGTCTTCATTCCCGGAACCGGCGTGAAGTTCTATAAAAACGGCGTGGAAACCACGATTGCTGATATTGGCTATGACAGCAGTGACAATCCGATCGCGATCGGGGATAATCCCGGCCCCTGGAATGAGTATTTTGCCGGTACCATCGATAGCGTGTACATCTATGAGCGGCTGCTGTCGGCAGACGAAGTCTACGCGCATTACGAGCAAGACGCTCCGGTGGCGCTGTATCCTTTTTCGGAAGGCAGCGGGACGAGCACGGCGGATGCGAGCGAGATCAGTCCGGACGGGACGCTGGTCGACACAAGTTGGACCACTGACGGAAAAATCGGGAATGCGCTCAGTTTTGATGGAACTGATGATTATGTGGTCATCCCCAGCAGCGAAAGCCTGAATGTCAGCACACAATTTACACTGATGGCCTGGATTTATCCGGACGTGTTAGGCGGAGTCCACTATGCCACCAATAATATTGATGGCCTGTATGCCTGTGGAGGCGCAGTGAGTGCCGGGAAATGGCAGCAGCTTGCAGTGACCTTTGACGACAGCGCCAGCCCCCGGCTGCGGTTCTACGTTGATGGGATCGAGCGTGGGTCTGGCGATGTCACGGCTCCGTCGGTGCTGCCCTACGACCTCTTGATCGGACGGCGCGGCTGGAGCAGCGATCCACAGTATTTCACAGGGAAAATCGATGAGGTGGCGATCTACAATCGTGCCTTGAGTGCAGCAGAAATTTTCGAATCGTACTATTCTGTGGTCGATTCCAATGATCCTCCGACCTTGCTCGCCTCCTATCCCTTTGAGGAAGGTTCAGGCTCCACTGCGGTCGATGCGACCAATAACGGACGGGACGGCACGATTACCGGCGCAAGCCGGACAACAGCGGGGAAGCAGGGGAATGCCCTGCATTTTGACAGCGATCAGGAGTATGTGGAGATCCCCCATCCCGGCTATCTGCGCGAAGGGTCGATTATGGCCTGGGTGCGGCTGGATGCCCTTCCAAGTCACTGGTTTTGCGCGGCGATCACGGGCGCGGCCTTTGGCGGAAATCGCGATGGTGTCAATCTCGGAGTGCATTCATCCCATTCCGGCAATCTCGCCTTCGGGATCTACAGCATGCAATGGAATTGGGCGGACAGCGGAATTGCACCGCAGACAGACACCTGGTATCATCTGGTGGGCACCTGGGGTGAAGCAGGGCTGAGAATCTATGTCAACGGCGAGCTTAAAGGGACCCATCCTTATACCGGAGGACTTCCGAGCTACACGAACTATGCTCTGATCGGGTCGGGTTCCTGGAGCGGAACATCAACGCCCGGCACGATTGATGAGGTCAGGCTGTACAATTATGCGTTGGCTCCGGAAGCTGTGGCAGCAGTGTATGCTGCCTCTACAGACCCCGATCCTGTGGCGCATTATCCCTTCTCCGAGGGTAATGGTACGACCACGGTTGATGCTAGCGGCAACGGCTATGACGGGATGTTGTATAATGGGGTGGCCTGGAGCGCCGGGAAAGTAGGGACAGGTGTCCACTTTGACGGAGTGGATGATTACATTGCCCTGGATATGTTCTATGATCAGGTGGGACACATCTCGGAAGTCACGACGTGTGCCTGGTTCAAGACTGGCTGGAACGGCACCGAATATTATGATAATTGGGCATTCATCGACTTTGACCGGTCCGAATATTATACGTTTTATCTGTGCGGCGACACCGGCACGTTGGGATTTTCGACAAGTACGCTTCAGGGAACGGATGATATGAGGGGCAACACCGTCGCTAATGACGACCAGTGGCATTTTGGCTGTGCTGTATACGACGGTACAGATAAAATTCTCTATCTGGATGGACAAGAAGACGGACGCATGGTGAATGCGCATACCGGTGAGTCTCTTGGGACAGGCATTCTTCGGTACGGCTTTATTGGTGACGGCTCTGAAGCCGAGATGCTGAATGGCGAACGAAATGGGGTCCTTTATGATGGCACTCTTGATGAGATACGCATCTATCATCAGGCGTTGTCCGCCGAAGCCATCCAGAGCCTGTATGCGCAAGAACCGCCGATTGACAGGCCGTTTGAGGTGGGGCAGACCCTCCTTCTCAATACCATTGACGCCGGTGTTTCAAAAACGCTCTCCTTTCAGAACAGCTATGTTAATCCTGTGGTGGTGGCCTATATCATGACCCGCAATGGTAGTGAATCAATTGAGGTGCGCGTCTCCAATGTCAGCGCAACCGGCTGTACACTGTTTCTGGAAGAACCGGATAATGAATCGCATAGCCCTGAAATTGTCGGCTATGTGGTCATGGAAGCCGGTACGCATATTTTAGACGATGGCACGCGTGTTGAAGCCGGTACTATGACGACGACGTCCGTCCACCGGGAAGGGGACTCCTTTGGCGGCGATTCGATCACCTTCGAACAGCCTTTTTCCGCGCCGCCGGTCGTGCTGCATACGCTCAACACGTACCAGAATGGAGCGTTCATGTCATCAGTGTCGCCGCTGGTGACCTCCACAGGTTTTGATCTTCAGCAAGAGGCCACCGGATCCGGCGCACCTGCGGTGTCTGAAACCATTGGGTGGATCGCCATTGAATCCGGGAAAACCGGGATCCTCGACGGCGTATGGTACGAAACCGGACGAAGTCAGAACGGCAGCAACGATGGGCCTGACGACTCCCCGCATGTCATCAGTTATACCGCCGGATTTCTCCGAACGCCCGTGGTCCTGGTTGACGGGTATACCGGGAATGGAACTGACGGTTATTGGGCACGGGCCGCAGGGACCCACAGTGCGACGACGCACAGTGTGTATTCTGAAGAAGATCAAGTCTCTGACGCCGAACGGAACCATGCCGATGAAGGATTCGGATTCTGGGCGATCGACCGTCCAGACATTGTCGATGTACCGGAGACCTCATGGGTGGCAGCCTATCCCTTTGCCGAAGGCAGCGGCAACACAACTGCCGATGCCAGCGGTAACGGCTATGACGGTAACATTGTAGGAGCCTCCTGGACCTCGGATGGCCCCAGAGGACAGGCGCTGAATTTTGATGGCATCGACGATTATGTCAGAATTGACTCTGGCCCGGCCATTCTGGGATTATCCCAGATCACCCTGGAAGCCTGGGTTAAGTCTACGCGTTCCAGCGGCGAGGTGTGCGCACGCATCCTGGAAATCGGCGATGATTTGGACAATAGTACGGGGCTGGTGATTGATCATTATGATGCCAATCTGATGGGTTCGATCCGGGGCTGGATTCATTCTGGCGGTGTCCGACGTGGGGCGGTTCATACCCCCTACCCAAGCGAACCAGGCTATTACAATTATAATGATAATGCCTGGCATCATGTGGTGTTCACTTATGACGGAAGTGCCACACGATTGTATGTCGATGGTGTGCTGCACGCCAGCGAACCGGCGACGGGTTTCATCGATAGTCCCTCCAGGGCCTTGATCGGCGCGCACAATATTGCCACACCGGATAGCGGATTTCAGGGTACGTTAGATGAGGTGAATGTCTATTACATTGCTCTCTCGACGGCAGAGGTCCAGGCATTGTACAACTCGTATGACAGCCCGGCACTAGCATCATCGACGATGTCATCCCCACTGGCGACATCCGCCCTGGCTGAGCCTGCTTATGAGCTCACGCCGGCGGTTCCTTCAACCCCGACCTCCGATGATCTCGTCAGTCTTGACGGTCAGACCCTTACAATCAATATCGCCGACTCGCCGGAGTTGAATTATGGGGTGGGGGATTTTACGATCGTCGTCACGATCAGTACAGAAGCGAGCGATGGAGATGATGCGTTGTCAGCCTCTCATGTGGCGGTCAGCGTTCGGGATGGCAAGATGCTGACGCTCTATCTGGACGGAGCCTTGCAAGACAAGCAGACGATCGAGCAGCAGGTAGTCAACCGGCTCACTGTCAATATAGGTTTGGATGACCCGGAAGCCAGAGCTGTTGTCGAAGATGTGCAGCTTTTTGATGAGGCGCTGACACCGGAAGAGATTGCCAAGCAATGAAATATGAACAATGGAACATGAAAGGGAACCACGAAAGCACACGAAAGACCACGAAGGTTTCCAGTACAGCGTTTCGGAAAAAAGTACACACCGTTCGTGGTGAACTTGTCGAACCACAGCCACCCTTCGACAAGCTCAGGGCGAACGGAGACGTTCATGTATAATGACTTCTGAAACGCTGTATCAGGCCCTGCTTGGTGTGTCTTCGTGGTTCCATCATTTTCAAAGGAGAAGGATGTATGGACATGCAAAAATCGTACTGTAGAGGACTACTCATCACCATTATTCTGGTGTTGGCAGGTTTTTCGTCAGGGCTTCATGCGGCAGATGAGATGATCATCAATGCGCCGCTTCAGGAGGCCGACTCTGTCAGCGGAACCGTGACCTTTACCTTCGAGCTTGAAGATGCGGCCCAAGGTGAGGTAGCTCAGAAGACGTCTCCTGTTGCCCAGTCTGGTATAACTGTGCCAGAACCATCGACCGTCATCCTGGTTGGGCTTGGGCTGCTCGGAGGGCTTGGTTTGCTGAAAAGAGAACAGAAGTGTTGAATATCTTTCGGCAAAAACGCTGTCAGAGAGTTCCGAGCTGTCTGACAGCTCTTCCCTGGGGAAGGGATCGTTGCGGTGGATCTTACGACTTTTCCCGTTTTCGGATGAGCAGCCAGGATTTTTTCAAGGCTTTATATTTGACCATCTCGGAATAGCGTTCGTACACGAACTCGAATTTCGCCCGTTCGCTTAGGCTTTTTAACTCCATAATCCCGTCCAGCGATTCGGGCGAATGGATTTGAAGCTGATTGATTCCGTGCTCATAGATATCTATCACTTCATTATAGTAGTGCGCGAAATCTTCCTCAACAAATTGTGGGCCGGTAAATAATTTTCGCGATCCGCAATACATGAGAATCTCCCGCTCTGTTGCCAGAAAATCTGCCGCCTTCGAAATTTCTTTCGTTAATAAACGGTCATTTTTCTGTTGTTCCTCAGAAAGTTGTTTTTGCGCGCTCTTGGGGGAGTATGTGTGGAGTGATTGCTCATACCGCTCCTGGATGCCAAGCAATCGTGTTACTAATTTCTTCACAAGCCCCGGAGTATATAACTCAAACTGAAATTGTTTCTCTTCTTTTTTGAGATCGACACTGAGAATACCGGTATAGAGGAGATTAAAATCTCCTGCGCGGTCCCGAAACGCATAGACTTGCTGGCTGAGCAATTCAAGACAATGAAAAATGCGGTCGGAAAAAATTCGTAAGGCTTCCTGATAGGGATGGATAAACAATTCAAGCTCCTGAAACAACAGGTGTTTGTTCGGAAACGCTTCGATTGTATAGGTCGAGAAGCAGGCATGAAACCAAAACAGTTCCCGGCGATAGGCCTGCAAAATGGTTGTCAGCGGCTCTTTCCATTTAGTAAAAATCTCTGAAATAAGTAGTTCCTGAACGTTATCGAGAATTTCCCACAAGCGATCGATATACGGCAGTAATTTCTCTTGACCTTTATGCTTTTGCTGCAATTCTCGCCGCATTTTTTCCAGCTCTTCTGTCTGCTGTAACGCCCCCTTCCTATCAGGATTCTTGGAGAATTCTCCTGTCACAATCATCTCGCTGAGCACAGCGAATCGATCTCCATCCAAAATGGTTTGAAACACCTTGGTCATCTTCCCTGGCACGATATGAGTTTTCACAAATAGATCGCCGGTGTTGTCAACATTTCTGTATTCCTCCATTAACATTTCGATCTGTGGGAGGAGCATTTCATGATAAAAATCCTCATAGTTGTTAAGGAGATGTTCCAGGCTGGCAAGGAAATAGCGGCGTTTTTTTGAAATTTTCCCCTTATTTTCAAGATACGCAATAAACCGTGCATGGTAAAAAAAGATCGAGATCATATCATTGAGAATACCGTCCCGCCAACGTTGATTATAGATATCATGAAATTGATTCTGAATGCGCTCCATTTTCGCCAGAATATTTCGCAGATTCGGATCGGTCACATTCAGTAATTCATCCTGGGCGACCTTAATGCGGGATAGCATGTGGAGAAGCTGTTCATCTGATCCTAAAAAGTCCTTAAAGTGGGTCTGAATCTCTTCCAGTAATCCGAGAAAACAGAGTTCCAGAATATGAATGTTGTCGGGGGGGCTGAATTCCGGAAACAGATGGCGAAACATATTCCGGACAATGACTGCCTGATTTTGCACGATCGGACGATATTGCTGCGCGATAATATCGAGTTCGGTCGATGATTGAATCGGGAGATGGACACCTTGCCGCTCAATATCATAAATAATGCCCTGAATAATGCATGACTGCATTTGAGAAAAATTAGAAAAGAGCACAAGATAGCAACGGACGAGAATTTGCTCGATTTCACGAGCGATGACCTGAGGATCCTCAGAAAGATGGGTTTTGGCTCGTCGCGTATTCTCGACAAAAGGATAGAGGAGGTTAAACAATTCCTCTTTGACATCATCACCTTTTTCAGAGTCGAGCAGATCGATAATATGTCCATCTGACAGCGCGTAGATACTACTGATAAAAGAGATTTCTTTCGGAATCTGGGTAATCTTGAACTGGAGATTACGGATGTATTCCATCAAAGGAGATTCGAATGTCGTAATGGCAGATTGGTACTCTCTGGGAATAATGAGTGAGGAATTCTCATCTTCCATAGCTGCAAGTAACATATCTACTGAAGTCTCTGAGCTTGTTGTTTTAGATACTTCATCTATATAGGCTTCGATCTCTTGTTTTCCGGTTTTTGCCATGTGGAAACCATTAGTATATAATGTGAGCATATCTACGCTGTTCTCTCATGAGACTTATCCAGCGAGCGTCTGTAACACAAGTGCTTCCATCTGTGTTACACGCTTATAATCCGTATCATGAACGAAAGCAAGGCAGAGTACTATAGAAGAGATTGTGGTTTCATATCATGTCACTTGCTTGAAACATCTCCGCTCCCGTGCATGCCAGGCGTGTCGTTCTTCAGCAGACTCACCGCAAGCAGCTCTCAGTGGAACCTCTTATCGAGCGACCACTCCAATCAGAGTTATGCATGACAATTCTATACATACCAGACACTTCGGACGCGAGAACATGAGTACATTCATCCTCAGAATCCATACCATCTCTTTTCTCAAGATTCGATTGGGTTTTTAAGGCAATGTCAGGATCTCGGGTCCCTGTGGGGTGATCACAATCGTATGCTCGAATTGGGCGCATAAACTTTTATCTTTCGTGACAGCCGTCCACCCATCTTTTTTGACTCTGATTTCATGGGAACCGGAGGTGAGCATGGGTTCGATTGTAAACACCATGCCAGGCTTCAGGCGCAAGCCAGTGTTGGCTTTCCCATAATGCATAACATGGGGAGCTTCATGTAACTCGCGCCCAACGCCATGGCCAGTATATTCTCGAACGACTCCGTAATGATACTGTTTGGCAAGTGTCTGAATCGCATGACCGATATCGCCCAGGCGCGCCCCTGGTTGGGCATGCTGTATGCCGAGGTATAATGCTTCTTCTGTGACTTTCATTAATTGCTGCGCTTCTGTCCCGACGTTGCCGACAGCCACAGTCGTCGCGGCATCTCCATGATAGCCGTTTTTATAGACACCGACATCCAGGGTAATCATGTCTCCAACCTTGAGTTTTTTCGGCCCGGGAATTCCATGAACAACTTCTTCGTTGACCGAACAACAGACGCTGCTTGGAAAGCCATGGTACCCTTTAAATGATGGAGTTCCACCGTTTTCATTGATGAAACGTTCTGTGAGCCGGTCAAGCTCTGACGTGCTGACCCCAGGAGCGATATTGTCTTTGAGTAATTGAAGAGTTTGCGCGACAATACGCCCACTCTCGCGGATACGTTCAATTTCTTCAGGGGTTTTTAAATGAATTCGTCCCATTATCGTGTGTTACCTTTAACCTTATTGTTCACTGTGTATTTTATCGTACAAAACTTTGGAAATGATGAAATACTAAGCGTACACGAAGATTTCCAGCATCTCCCTTGCCAGAGTCCCCCTGGCAGAGTCGGAAAAAATTCAGCATGCGTTTAGTATAAAAATATGTGCTGCCTTTTTATGTGACGTGAAAAGAATTTTCTGTCAAGCATCTTCGTGACAGAAGGTCATTTTTTGTTTTTTGACGTTCAATAGTTCATCAAGGCCATTTCACTGTCTGGCGCATATATTTCATGGATACTGGCACCAAGTCAGCATGGGTGAAGACGTATGTAAGGTGAGAAAAAACTCGAAAAGATACGCAAGAGGCGGCTCCAGAGAGGAGCGCCTCTTCGTTTGTTGAGCCTTTCTATGGGTTCAGGCTGAGCTTGGCTTTTAACGCAGCTAACTCATCCTCAACCTCCGAACTCGCTTCGAGGGCTTTAAATTGATCGTCAAGGGATGCAACTTCTAATTCGACAGCCGCATCGGCCTGGGCTTCAATTTCCATGACACGTTGCTCCATTCGGTCAAATGTGGCAAACGCGCTATTGTCATTCAGCCCTGTCATCACGTCGTGGATCTTTTTCTGAGCCTCAGCTCGTTTTTGACGGGCGATGAGAATTTCTTTTTTGCGGCGGGCTTCATCAATCTTGGATTCTAACGCGCGCAGGTTATCTTTCAATTTCGAAGAAAGATTATTCTGTTCTTCCCATTGTCCCCGGACAGAGCCAGAGAGATTATCATAGGTCTTTTTTTGCTTCAGTGCTTCCTTTGCCAATCGCTCGTCACCCCTTTTCAGGGCAAGCATGGCTTTACTTTCCCAGTTTTTCGATTGAACCTCATTTTGTTTCAATTGATGATGAAGTCTTTTCTCGTCGGCAATCGCTTTGGCAACCTGAATTTTAGCCTCCCGCAAATTTTCTTGCATCTCACGAACCATTTGATCCATCAACTTCGCCGGATCTTCTGCTCTATCAATAAGCTCATTGATATTGGCTTTAAAAATATCGGACATTCTTCTAAAAAGACCCATAGGTGTTTCCTCCTCTGAAAGTAATAATTTGGCAATTAACTATTGGCAATTGATCATGAACCCTTGACAGTTGGCAAGGGCTTCCATTCATTAACTGACGAAATACTCTTTTAATTCGGAATAATACTGTGCAACAGTAAACCCGAGCGAATCAACAGAGGCTTGTAACTCATTTCGGTCAAGATGTTCTACTTGCAGGGTATCGATCAAGACAACAACTTCATTTTCGATGCCGAATGCCCCATGTGGGATTTCGGTGGCATTTAATCGAAGCAGACGTTCATAGAACTCTAAGCGCTTTGCTTCTGGAACTTTCATCAAGTTCACCCGTAGTAATAAGATGGGATCTTCATAGCTTATAATAATGTTGTTAACATTATTATCCGGCGATTCCACTTTCCATATCCCATCACTGACTTGCTCAAAAGGGAATCCACAATCATCCAGGTAAATTTCTATATCGTTTTGTGTCACCATAGTAACCCTCCTTGTGAAAATGCTCTACCATACTAACATCTGTCGGGCAAATGTTCGGAACCTTACCAACTAGAATCCATCACATAATAGACCGTCCTCGGAACGTAAAAAATGTCTATAGTATGAAGAGCGCAAAATGTCTGATTGTACACATAATTTTATGTTGCCAATGTGACATTTCCGCCCCAACAGGAATCGTAGCCCTTCGTGG
>PDWJ01011050.1_pt1 | contig 12784 bp, 11 predicted proteins | sample 1430881 | NCBI WGS metagenome assembly PDWJ01 (sample SAMN01162460, study PRJNA174530) | Oral metagenome, whole genome shotgun sequencing project. | biome: Marine environment; feature: Marine mammal; material: Swab sample of the gingival sulcus; isolation source: swab sample of gingival sulcus... | reverse complement strand
CTCATGGATTCTGCCCGCAACGGGACACTTCCCTCAAGGGCTTTTTCAATCAGGGCAAGGGTCTTTTCCTTGTCTTGGGGCATTTTTGCCCGGATGGGCAAGTAGTTGGATGCGTGGTTGGCATGGAAAAGTCCGTTGGTCAAATTCGTATTACGGATCATTTCTCCCAGCTCTGCAAGGATCTGCTGGGGGGAAAGAAGATGAAATTTTCCTTGTGCATGTTGTTCATACAGCTCTGTTTCGGGAATCAGCATCAGACTCAATGCTCCCACAAAATCAGGGTCAATGGCCGTAAGAATCCGTCCGGTTTCCCTGGCATGACTCATGGATCGTTCCGGGCCTGCCAGGCCCAGAAGAACGGTTACAGACAGCTGAATCCCGGACTGTTTGAGCTTTTGTCCCATATCAATCATTTTCTGGGCATCGGCTCCCTTGCGAATATCCACCAGCACCTGATCATCTCCTGATTCCAGTCCCATATAGGCAATCTTTACGCCAAGATCATGCAGCTGCCTTAGTTCCTCTGGAGATTTCATGTGGATGGATTTGGTATTGGCGTACAGTCCTACCCGATCCACCCAGGGAAGACGCTCCCTGATCCGTTCCAGAATGGGCACCAGGCGTTTTTGCGGGATAACCAAGGCATCCCCGTCGCATAAAAACAGCCGGTTTTGTCTGCGGCAATGCTGTCTGGCAAATTCAATATCTTCAAAGATTATTTCATCTTTTTTGATGGAAAAGCGTTTTCCCCGGAAGGTTCCGCAAAAGGTGCATTTGTTATGGGAACAACCAAGGGTTACTTGGAGTAAAATGGAATTTGCCTCGCTGGGCGGGCGTATGATCATTCCTTCATAGTGCATGGGAATCTCCTGAAGGCGCCGATTCTATAACGGCCACGGGCCGATCTGGTCTGTCCATGACCAGACTCAACCCACAACCAAGAATGAAAGTATTTAAGTAACTTATAGATACTTTCATATAACGGCCACGGGCCGATCTGGTCTGTCCATGACCAGACTCAGCCCACAACCAAAAATGGAAGTAATTTAGTAAGTTATAGATACTTTCATATAAAAAGATTCGGCTATTTTTTGGCAGGTGTTTCTGTTTCATGGGCTTGTTCTCGTTTGATAATGGTATATTCCACCTGGACGGTATCTGGCCCATTGAATTTCAATGAAGCAGATTCTGCTATCATGGGTACCTGCACAGTTCCTGAAGCGGTAAGGGTATCCAGGGAAATGGGTTCTGTAAAAATGGTATGGATTCCCTGTAAAATCCGTTGGCCTGCAGTTACCGTAACATGCTCCGGTATGGGAACGGCTTTGGTAAGCATCAGTCCTTTGGGCAGCTTTCCTGTCCAATGGGGCTGAACAGGCAAGCGTTTTTCCATGAGCGTATCCAGGGTAATATTTACCTGGGCAGGCTCAATGGACTTGAGTCGCAGCCCCGGAGGCAGAGAAATATTTTTTCGGGTAATGGACAGAATGTTTTCCCCGGATTTGCACTGGGCAAGATTGATCTTGATTTTGATCCGATCAGGCTTTAGTGCATCAATCAACGGCCTTGCCCCGGAAATGTGCAGTTTGACATAGGATGGCGAGGATTCCGTGATTTCCATTTTTTGATTCAGCCTGGAAAATTCCAGAGGCACTTCCTGAATGGCAAAGGTTTCCATACCTTTGGAAAAACTAAACCAAAGACCTGTTACGAAAACCAGACTGATAAAGGCTGCCAGGGCAAGGCCAAAGGTCTGTCGCCCGGATTTTGTCTGCTCAGACCCTGTTTCTGTGTGCGCCTTGAGCATTTTCTCCATCGTTTTTCGATCGTTGATGACCTGGCGGTGCTCCTTGGTAAAAATGGAAATTTCCCCCCGCTCTTCGGATACCACAATCACCATGGCATCTGTCTTGCCAGCAAGCCCCATGGCTGCCCGGTGGCGGGTACCAAAAAATGCAGGAATATCTTTGGAAATGGAAAGGGGAAGAATGACCCCGGCCTTTGTAATCCGGTCGCCCTTAATGATACAGGCTCCGTCATGGAGGGGAGAACCGGGCCAGAATGTCCCGGTCAGACTCTGCTGACTGAGTTGGCAATCGAAAATCACTCCACCCTGGACAAAAGAATCTATGCTCTGATACATGGGAATCACAATCAGGGCGCCGATTTTTTTCCGGGCCATTTCATACACGCTTTCAATGATGGTCTGGTAGGGCAGAAAATCCTGGCGTTTGGGAATTTCCCATAAAAAAGACTTGATGGTTCGCCCCTGCAATACACCGGAAATTTCGTTCCTGAAAACAATAACAATCATCAGGGCTGCAACGGCAATCACTCCCTGCATGGCCCAGTTGGTAAGAATGAGTCCCAGATTTATGGCGACCTGCCCCACAGCCCAAAGCAGACAGATTCTCAAAATTGCACGAAAAACCGTTGTCCCCCGGAATATGATATACAAACGGAACAAAATATAGGTATTCAGCAGAATATCCAGTCCATCCTGCCAGCGAAACCCGGAAAACAGATGTGCGAGAAATTCCATTTTAGCTAGTCAACCATGCTGAATCGCAATGTTTTTATGATGTTATGATGTTCATCCAGAATTTCCACCCGCCAGGGGCCCTTGTCTGCTTCCCGGATCTGAATTTTACTGAAGCAGGACCATTTGGGTTTGGACAGAAGAAGGCGCATACTGAATACCAGTTTATCCCGATTATACCAGCAATGATAAATGGGGGTTTTTGCGTATACTGGATCAAAGGAGGTAAAGCAGAATAACTCTCCCTGGGAAATGGAAAAGACCACAGCAGGATTCAGGGGCTGAAAACTTGCCATGCCTTCGCATATCACAGCCTTTTCCAATACCATTTTTGCCCCGTTGTAAGGAAAATTCTGATGTCCTGCAACATCCAGGTGCAAAGAATCAGCGTTTACCGGGGACACAAGGATAAGTACAAGCCAGACAAGAAGTTCTGGATGAAAACATGTTATTTTTTTTATCATGGGGCTAACTATACATCCTGCGATAATTTTTTCAAGATAAAAAGCACTCCCCTGTTTTCTGGTCAGCTCTGGGGGGGCTGCTCATGGGAAGTGTGGGCACAGCTCATTTCAAGCAAAGAAACCACGTGGTCATCATCAAGGGAGTAGTAAACCACTTTTCCGTCCCTTCGGTTCTTTACAATACGTAAACTGCGAAGGATGCGAAGCTGATGAGAAACGGCAGAGTCGGTTTGTCCGCATATTGCGGCAAGATCGCACACACAATGCTCACTGGTTAAAAGGGCTGCAACAATTTTCAACCGGGAAGGATCCTGGCAACTTCCCAAGGGTTTCATTGACCTTGTCCACATGAATGCATTTTTCCTGACAGATATCCATAGAGGTTCTCCTTTTCGCCACAATATCCCAGCTACCTTCATAACTTGATCAGTCCTTTGATTTTGTCAACCCATATCTTTTCAAATTCACCGCCTGATCTTATAATTATTTATTTTTCATTTCATCTAACCAACGTCCTGGGCACCCGCCCGATTTCAAAAATAGGCCCGTAGCCGCGTAAAGCGTATTATGCATAAAACCTGGGGGGGGTAAAGGTAACGCCGCGGATGGTGTTCTGATGGTGGATCAGACATGAAAACCTGTTTGCTTTTTTATATAAAAGTATCTATAAGTTACTAAATTACTTTCATTGTTAGTTGTGGACTAACCTGGAGGATGGCATCCTCAGTCGGCCCGTGGCTATTTTATATGAAAGTATCTATAAGCTGCTTAAATACTTTCATTCTTCGTTGTGGGCTGAGTCTGGTCATGGATAGACCAGATCGGCCCGTGGCCGTTATATGAAAGTTTCTATAATTTACTTTCATTATTGGTTGTGGGCCAGTCTGGAGGATGGCATCCCCAGTCGGCCCGTGGCCGTTATATATTTTTTATATATTCCATGAATGGTATTGTAAAAAAATTTTACATTAAGATTTACAGGAAAAAAAGGGAGGGGAAAGATGGAGTTTTTACAGAAAATATTTGCTGCCATTGGCGATTTTACATGGGGCTGGTCTCTGATACCCATTCTGGTAATCTACGGGTTGTTTTTTACCAGGGCATCCAATTTTGCCCAGTTTCGCTATTTTGGACGGATGTTCCGGGTTCTTAATCCCAAATACAAGCCAGACGATGCCAGTGCCATTTCCGGTCGCGAAGCCCTTTTCCTTTCCATCGGCGGTCGGGTAGGCGGCGGAAATATTGCCGGGGTTGCCGTGGCCATTACCCTTGGCGGCCCGGGGGCGGTGTTCTGGATGTGGGTTGTGGCCCTTATCGGCATGGTTACCAGTATTGTGGAGTGTACCCTTGCCCAGTTGTATAAACGACCTGATGGTCACGGGGCATACCGGGGCGGGCCTGCCCAGACGATTATTTACGGTCTTGGGGAAAATTACCGCTGGTTCGCCAATATCTACGCCTTTTGTCTCATGGCGGCCTTTGCCCTGGGTTTCAATGCCTTTCAGGGCAATACCGTTGCCGGAGCAGCCCTTGACAGCATGGGGATTCAGCGTCTGTATACGGGGATTTTTCTTGCCGGAGTTTCCGGTTTCATCCTTTTTGGAGGAATCCGGCGCATTACAAGGGCTTCGGATATTGTGGTACCCGTTATGGCCATTATCTATATTGGCCTGTCCCTTTTGATTATTCTCATGAATATTACCCAGCTGCCTGGAGTAATTTCTGACATTGTTCAAAACGCCCTTGGGTTTAAAGAGGCTGTGGGCGGAGGCATTGGAGCCGCCCTTTCCCAGGGGATGCAAAGGGGGCTTTTTTCCAACGAGGCAGGACTTGGGTCTGCTCCCAACGTTGCCGCAACCGCACGGGTAAAACATCCCGTTGGTCAGGGCATTTCCCAGTCCCTGTCTGTTTTTGTTGATACCATTTTGATCTGTAGCTGTACTGCATTTGTCATTCTGCTGGGCAATGTATATCAGCCAGGCGCCCAGGGGATTGACGGCATCGTGCTTACCCAGCAATCCATTGCCAGTCATGTGGGAGGATGGGCACAGTATTTTCTTACCCTGGCTATTTTGCTGTTTTCTTTCAGTTCCATTATTTATAATTATTATCTGGGGGAAAATGCCGTTGCCTTTATGACCGATAAGCCTTTGGCAATTCTCGTTTTACGCCTTTCGGTCATCGTCCTGGTCTTTCTTGGTGCGGTTGCCCCCGGTGCCACCTCTGTATTCTTTTTTTCCGATCCCTTAATGGGGGTTCTCGCCCTGATCAACCTGCTTGCTCTGTTGATGCTGTTTCCCACATTTACGAGAATTCTTGGAGATTTCCAGAACCAGCTTGACAAGGGGAATGATCGGCCTGTATTTGATTCACAAAAATTTACTGACTTACATATAGATCACTCTGCCTGGAAAGGCTGGGATGATTGATTGAGGAATTATGAAAATTTTATTGACCAACGATGACGGATACCGGGCACAGGGTATCCAGACCTTATTTGAACACCTTTCCCAACACCATGACGTAACCCTGATCGCACCTGACAGGGAAAAAAGTGCGGCCAGCCACAGCCTCTCCCTGAGCCAGCCCTTGAGGCTGTTTCCCGTTACCCTGGAATCCGGGGCTTCGGGATATTGCGTCAACGGCACCCCTGCCGATTGTGTGAAACTTGCCCTGTCTGAAATATTTACCACCCCGCCTGATATGGTTGTTTCGGGAATCAACGTCGGCTCAAACATCGGTATTGACATTCACTATTCAGGAACCGTGGCCGGGGCAAGGGAAGGAGCCCTCAACGGAATGGCTGGTATAGCGGTCTCCATTGACCATGGGAAATTCATGGATTTCAAGGGGATGGCCGGAGTAACAGAACATTTGATTGGTCTTTTGCCCTCCATGAAATTGCCCCCCGGAGTTTTTCTCAATGTCAACGCCCCTCCTGACATGGAAATTTCCCCTGCAATGGGAATGGCTGTCACTTCTCAATTTCAGGGCCATCTCATCCGAAAACTTGTGCATAAAAAAGATCCCAGAAACAAGGATTATTTCTGGTACGGACAAAATGAACCGCCTGCCGGACAGCCTGGAACCGATGCTGCGGCTTTGAATCAGGGGGTAATATCGGTTACTCCCCTTGTCTGTGACCTGACAGCCGAAAATTATAGGGAAAGTGTATCCAGAACACTTGGCTGATATTCAACAGCAAATCAGTCTATGCTGATCAGGGGGTTGACATAACCTCCAGATATCTTATTGTAGGATTTACTACAGATTGCGTTTTTCGTATAACGGCCACGGGCCGATCTGGTCTATCCATGACCAGACGTGGCCCACAACCAAGGATGAAAGTATTTAAGTGTATTATAGAAACTTTCATATAAACGGCCACGGGCCGACTAGGTATGGAATCCTCCAGATCAGCCCACAACCAAGAATGAAAGTAATTTAATCACTTATAGAGACTTTCATATAAAACAGAACAAGATCAGGAAAGTAACAGGACAGGAACTTATTACTAAATATAAATATAGCATCATCAGAACAGAATATCCTTGCAGAAGCAGGATACGGCAAGGCAGCCATCCAGTATTTTCTGGAAAAAAAATATATGGGCAGTCTGGAAAATCCCTCTTGCGTATCCAAAAAGGTTGGTTCATGCGGCGATATCATGAAAATTTACATCAAAACCAATGATTCCGACATTATTGAAGATGTCAGGTATGAAATCAGCGGATGCGCCGGAGCCATTTCTGCGGCCATGGCAACCGTTGATCTGGTTCGGGGGAAAACCCTGGATCAGGCTCTGGGAATTGATGACGGCCATGTGTTCCAACGTCTGGAAGGAGTACCGGAAAAAAAACATCATTGTATTCAGTTGGCCGTAAAGACTTTGCACCAGGGGGTCAATGAACTGAAAGCCGCAAAGCAAGGCTAAGTCATGGGCAAATAATTTCAGGCAGACCTCAACCAAGGAAAGACAGAAAATGAATCGGCCAGATACCTATGTAAAGGCTGGTTCTCCATCCACGGGATTGCTCATGGGCATAGGTATGGGGTTGTACGATTTGCTCTGGCAAATGCTTTTGCCCCTGGTGAAACGCCACCCCAGGCTCAAATCCTCGGCAGCCGACCGCTTGAGCCCCTCCCATTACCATCCTGCGGATATCTGGATACAGGCAGCTTCTGCCGGAGAGGCAAAGATTGCCGTAGCTCTTCTTGAAAAATTGCATCTTCCTGAACACATTCAGGTGCTTGTGACCACCTGCACCGCCCAGGGCATGGAAATTCTGGAGAATGGGAAAAAACATGCCTGTTCCGCCCATGTGCGTCTGGATTGGCTTCCCTTTGACCGTCCAGCATCCATTACCCGGATTCTGGATCGCATATCTCCCCGCTGTGTGGTTTTGCTGGAAACGGAATTGTGGCCCGGTCTGCTGCTTGGCCTGAAAAAGAAACAGATTCCTGTCCTGATTCTCAACGCCCGGATGTCCCGGAAAAGCTTTCACAGATACAGGGCCACAAGATTTTTATGGTCAACCCTCTGTCCTGCACAGGTCATTGCGATATCCTTGCTGGATGCCAGCCGTTTTCAGGGTATTTTTCCCCAATCCAGGGTGCAGACCATGTCCAATATCAAATTTTCCTGCCTGCCCTGCTTTGGGCCGGGAAACTGTGCGGACACCCCTCCTGTAGCTGTCCGTATTCTGAAAAAAACCCTTCCCGATTCTGCAAAGCTTATGGTGCTTGCATCCATCCGCCGCCAGGAGGAACCCTTGGTGGAAAAAATGATTCAGGAGTTGTTTTCTTCTTGTCCCCATCAGGTTATTGCCTTGTTTCCCAGGCACATGCACCGGATACGTTTCTGGAAAAAAAGATTACAAAAAGCAGGCATTTCCTTTTGTATGCGCTCGGATCTTGATGGTATGGAGGGGAGAGAAATTTCGTCCGGCATGGTAATTCTATGGGACGTATTCGGAGAAATGTCCGGGGTGTTTTCAAGGGCCCAGGCTGTTTTCATGGGTGGAAGTCTCAAGCCCTTGGGCGGCCAAAACTTTTTGGAACCCCTGCTTCTGGGCGCACCTGTGGTTACAGGCCCGTACATTGAGGATTTTTCCTGGGTGGGGCAAGAAATTTTTTCCACAGGAATCGCCCAAAAGGCCCAGTCTGCGGATCAGGCAGTTTCCTTGCTCCTGAAAATTCTGCAATCCGGGGAAGACAGGGATCTGATCCGTAAAAATACAATGGATTATGTGACAAATTTTCAGGACGGCGTTCAGACTGCCTGTCAGGCAATCATGGAAGCCCTCTGCTGACAGGGCTGTAGAATAAAAAGGGGCTTTTGGGGCATTATTGCTGCGATTTTTTTATATGAAAGTCCTATAAGATGCTTACATACTTTCATTCTTCGTTGTGGGCCAAGTCTGGTCATGGACAGACCAGATCGGCCCGTGGCCGTTATATGAAAGTAGCTATAAGTTACTAAATTACTTTCATTCTTGGTTGTAGACGGAGTCTGGTCATGGATAGACCAAATCGGCCCGTGGCCGTTATATACGAATTTGGTAATGGAATCTGGATTGCCGGATGTCTGATCACCGGGGCAATGATGATATATCTGCTGCTTCGCCTGTCCCCCTTGCCCCTTTGTTTCGGGCCGGGGGCGTGTGTGGTGACAGACCGTTCAGGAGCTGTACTCAGGGCGTTTCCCGATGATCAGGGAATCTGGCGGTATCCAGTAAGCAAAAAAGAAGTATCCCCCTTATACATTCAGGCCCTGCTTGCCTACGAAGACAGATTTTTTTACCATCATCCTGGAATCAACCCCTTGTCCCTTGGCCGGGCAGCATTTCAGTATCTGCGCCACGGAAAGATTGTGTCTGGCGCCTCAACCCTTTCCATGCAGACGGCACGCCTGCTGTGTCCCGACCTTGCCGGAAATCAGGGTTCCATTCTTGGCAAAAAATTGCTTCAGATGTTCCGGGCATTGCAGCTGGAAGCCAGATTCTCCAAAAAGGAGATTTTGCATCTTTATCTGACCTACGCCCCTTTTGGTTCCAATATTCAAGGTGTTCAGGCTGCGGCCATGACCTGGCTGGGCAAATCCTGTTCCCACCTGACCCATGCCGAAGCTGCCTTGCTGGCAGTTCTTCCCCAGGCTCCCAGTTTTTTTCGTCCAGACAGGCACCCGGACAGAGCAAAAAAAGCAAGAAACAAGGTTCTGGATCGCATGGCGTCCTTTGGGTTATGGACTCCTGCCCAGGTGGAAGAGGCAAAGCAGGAACCCGTATTGCCATTGCGGTTTTCCTCTCCTTTTTCCGCACCTCTGGCCGCCCGGTACCTGCATGGAAAATTCCCTTCCAGACCTGTCATCCAAACCACCATAGACGGCAACTTGCAGGCCCATATTCAGGAGCTTGTTCGGGATTATGCCCATTCCCTTTCCCGACACCAGTCATGTGCTGTGCTGGTGGTGGATCATTCCACAATGGATATTCTTGTTTATGTGGGTTCTGCTGATTTTTTCAATGAGTTTCGCCATGGGCATGTGAATATGATTTCTTCCCTGCGCTCTCCGGGTTCTGCCCTGAAACCGTTTTTATACGGCATTGCCCTGGACAAGGGCCTGATTCATTCCCACTCCCTTTTGCTGGATACTCCCCGATTTGGTCAGGAGTATATGCCGGAGAATTTTACCGGAGGATTTGCCGGGCCAGTTACCGTGGAAAAGGCGCTTCAGGATTCCCTGAATCTTCCGGCAGTACAGGTCTTGTCAGCCCTGGGGGCACAGGTTTTTCACGATTTTCTGAAAAATGCCGGAGCCAGACTTTCCTTTCCCGGCCATGCCAACCTGAGCCTTGTTCTGGGCGGGGCAGGAACCGATCTTTTTTCCCTGGTGCGTTTGTACACGGCTCTGGGAAGAAAGGGAATCTGCGGACGGCCAAGACTGGTAAATGATGAACCCCTGGAAGAACGCTTTCTCATGAGTCCTGGAGCCGCCTATATTGTGTATCAGATGCTTGCCCGGCCCATGCCAGGGCAGCAGGGCTTGGAAAATCTTACTGGAACGGTATTTCCGGCATGGAAAACCGGAACCTCTTTTGGATTCCGGGATGCCTGGGCCATTGGTGTCCAGGGCAGATACACCGCAGGGGTCTGGATCGGAAGACCCGATGCCGCTCCCTGTCCCGGACAATACGGAGCTGTAACGGCATTGCCTCTTCTGGCACGTGTTCTGGAAAGCCTGCCCCATGAAAAGGACATATCCCTGGAAAAACCGGACACCGTAAGCCGGCAATCCATTTGCTGGCCTTTGGGAATGGATGCTCAGCGAAGCCTGGCAACCTGCCATGTTCGTCACAATGCCTGGATTCTGGAAGGGCAGATTCCAGCAACCCTGCCCCAGGATACGGAGCATCCCCGGCCTTTGCGGATTTCGTTCTGGGTGGATGATCAGGGGCGGCTTTCTTCTCCCGGCTGCGGGGGAACCCAAAAAAGGAATCTGGCATTGTGGCCGGAACAGGCCGAACCGTGGATTCCCATAAAATGGAGGGCCGCCAGCCGGATCCCGGAAACATCGCCCAATTGTCCGAATCTGTCTTTTCCCGTAAAAAATCCCATTCAGATTATCGGAATCAATGATGAGTCCATTCTGACCCTGCCGCCGGGACAAAAACTGCGCCCCATGATCCCCTTGAATGTCATGGGCGGACATGGACAGCTACATTGGTTTTTGAACAGAACCCCTTTGCCGACATCCCAGATAAAAGGCTTTCCCATACCTGCACCTGGTCAATACGAACTTTCAGTAACAGACGAAAGTGGTTCTGTTGCCAGGATTCGCTTCAGGGTTGTGCCCAGCGACAGGGAATATCAAAGATGACATCTGGATGAGCATCAGCATGGGCCCAAATCCATTACCTGATTTTATAACTATTTGATTTCTATTTTATTCAGACAATTTCCTGACCACCAGCAGGGTGCCAGATGCAAGGCAAGGCACCGAACCCTCAGCCACTTAAGGCGTATTATACATACGTTGTAGGGGATGCGGGTGAAGCTAACGCAGCAGGTGATATTTTGATGGTGGATCAGGGTAGAATTTTTAGCTTGACTTTTGAAAATCCATAAGGTAAGAGTACAGGATTTTAACATTATCAATCAGGAGTATAAACGCTGTGAAAAAATACACCTATAGCGCCAAGCGCTCGGATAACAAGGAAAATTGGTGTTTGGTGGATGCCACGGATATGGTTTTGGGACGACTTGCTTCCCAGGTGGCATATCGGATACGGGGCAAGCACAATCCATTATATACACCCCATGCAGATACAGGAGACTGGATCGTAGTTATCAATGCGGAGAAAATCCGTTTGACAGGTAATAAAATGGACCAGAAAAAATATTACCGTCATTCCGGTTACATCGGAAGTCTGAAAACCCAGACCGTCAAGGATCTGCTGGAAAAGAAACCCGAAGAAATCCTGAAAAAAGCGGTTCGGGGAATGCTGCCCAAAAACAGACTTGGCAGAAAATTGAATAAAAAACTGTTTGTATATGCAGGTGCAGAGCACCCCCATGCTGCCCAGCAACCTGAACTCATCCAATTAGAAGGAAAATAGCTTCACATGGAACAAATCAATAATACATTTTATGCCACTGGTAAGAGAAAAGATTCTGTTGCAAAGGTCTGGATTAAGCCCGGAACCGGACAGGTGGTTGTAAACAATAGACCTCTGGAAGATTATTTTGATGTCCGAGTGAATCAGGATATATTAAATGCACCTCTGGTATTGACGGATAATAAGGATCGCTTTGATATTCGCGTTACCGTGATGGGCGGGGGCCAGTCCGGTCAGGCAGGAGCCGTACGTCTTGGCGTTTCCAAGGCATTGGTTATTGCAGATCCTGATTTGAGAGGCGTTCTCAAAAATGCCGGATTCCTGACACGGGATTCCCGTCAGAAAGAACGGAAAAAATACGGTAAAAAAGGCGCCAGGGCAAGTTTTCAGTTTTCCAAAAGATAATCTGGAAGTTGCTTTCCACAAAGGTGTGTTATTTTTTCTCAAGGGACAAAAGAACTTCTTTTGTCCCTTGAGAAGTTTTATAGATATGACATTGCCTGTCCCCTGCTTATTGTCCCCTCCCCATTTTTTATCAATACGTTCCAGCATCCGTACATCCGTAAATTTTTCATTATGGAGGCCCGCAGATGAAAACCTATCTGTTTTATGACCTGGAAACATCTGGTCTGGACCCATGTTTTGATCAAATTTTTACCTTTGCCGCTATACGGACAGATACCCGTTTGCAAATCCTGGACAAGATTACCTGCACCATTCAGTTGCGGCCAGATATTATCCCTTCTCCCTACGCATGTATTACCCATTGTCTTACAGGGGAAGATCTTGAACAGGGTGTGACAGAATTTTCTGCGGCAAAGACCATCCATGCCCTTTTCAACGAACCGGGCACCATTACCATCGGATATAATTCCCTGGGATTTGATGACGAATTTATTCGTTTCCTTTTTTACCGCAATCTGTTGGAGCCCTATACCCATCAGTATGCAAACGGTTGTTTGCGTATGGATATCTTGCCGGTAACAACCCTGTTTTATCTGTTCCAGCCAGGGGTGCTGCAATGGCCTTTGGGAAAAAATTCCCGTCCATCCCTGAAACTGGAGTTGATCAGCCGGGAAAACCGTTTTGAAACATCTGGCAGGGCCCATGAGGCAATGGCTGATGTGGAAGCCCTTATCTCCCTTTTTGATGCATTATCAAAA
>PDWJ01016338.1_pt1 | contig 12787 bp, 6 predicted proteins | sample 1430881 | NCBI WGS metagenome assembly PDWJ01 (sample SAMN01162460, study PRJNA174530) | Oral metagenome, whole genome shotgun sequencing project. | biome: Marine environment; feature: Marine mammal; material: Swab sample of the gingival sulcus; isolation source: swab sample of gingival sulcus... | reverse complement strand
ATCATTGTACTTCGGCAAATCTCTAAAGGTATGTTGCCATGAATGCGCCGCATCTAAATCAACTGTCTGCTGCACCTCGCTGCCTACCATCAGCTTAACCGTCGCCTTATCTAGTGCGGGTCCTTGCCAGCGCTTTTCAACGGAGAACGATACTTTTTCAACATTGGTATTCGTTACGACAAAACCCCTTACACGATTGCCGCTAATTCTAGTCGAATAGCCTTCTACGGCATCTTCTGTTACCGTATAAGTGATTTTACTATCGCCATTGTACTCAGGAAGATTATCAAAAGTGTGTTGCCAACTGTTTTCTGCAGTTAAAACAATACTTGCCACTTCTGTGTCATCTGCCAATAGGCGTACAGTTGCCGATTCGCCCACTTTGCCGACCCACTGCTTTCTAACTGAGACTGATACTTTTTTATTATTTGTATTGGTTATGACAAAGCCAGCTGTTGCACTACCGCTAATGACGCTATCGTAATTTTTGACAGAAACTTCTTCTAAATCGTAAACAATTGGTGCACCAAGAGTGTCAAACATCGGCATATCGACAAATGTATGCTGCCATGAATTAGTTTCACTTAACTCTACCGTTTGCTGCTCTTGGTTGTTTGCCAATAGTTTTACGGTTACCTTATCGAGTTTAGGACCAACCCATTTCTTTTCAACTAGTATAGATATTTTGCTTGACTTATCTACAATACCGAGGTCAATCGTCAGATTATCTGCACCGTCGATCACAGCATTTGCAATCAGTCCATTGGAATCGCTGGCGGAATTAGAACCGTCACCTGTCACAGTTGGCACGTAATCTGCCGGCAAGTCGCTAAAGACTACTTTGTAATTGCCGTCGACTAAGCCGCTAAAGTGGTACAGACCATTTTCATCTGTCTCAGTAGTTTTGATTACGTTATCGTCACTATCTTTCAACGTGACATCTACTCCCTTTACACCGCCTTCGCCAGCATCTTGAATGCCGTTGCCATTTGTGTCGTACCAGACAAAATCGCCCAATTTATAGGCTTGGTTGTAAACTGTGATTTCGCCGCCGGTAATCGGATAATCGGTAGCGAGATTTGTCGGGAAATCTTTTAATGTAAAAAACACTTCTTGATTGTCATTGGGATAACCGGCGGGAGCCGCAATTTCTACCAGTTTATAGTCCCAATCCTTCCACAATACCCAACCTTGATCATCTTGATTACCTTCAATTAACGCTTTGCCGTCTGGACCGGTTGTAAACTCGACTTCGCCGTTGTTTCCGCTAACCGGTACATAGACATTTTCAGCATTTTTATAATACAATTTAAACCTTGCGCCCTCTAGCTTTTTTGCGTTGTCGTCTTTATCGCACTTTAAAAGTGTAATACTGGGATTACTACCCACGCCGACGGCGCTACCGGCAATCGTAACCGTTTGTCTTATCGTCTTTTTATAGCCGGCGAGCGCGACCGTGTTAGAAAAATTTTGTGTACTGTTGTTATCGCCCAATACATTTGCCTTGTAGGTAATCTCTACCTTTTGACCGTCGGGAATTCCCATAATTGACAATTCGTTGGCATCGCGATCATAGCTCGTCTGAATTGTAGATACTGGTGGCGTAATCTCGATGCTCTCCGGCACAAAGCGCAAATTGCTGGAAAGCGTGTCTTTAAGCGACAAGTAATCCAAGCCGGGCGCCAAATCAGCTGGATACTTGTTGATAATTAACTTAAAGGTCGCCACAAAGCCATTAGCAGTAGACGGACGTTCGATTAACGCTTTATCCAAATAGGGATCGTAGTTGTATTCACTCGTCAGCGATGCCGTATTGACCACTTGATCCGTGTCGTACTTAAGCCACTTCGCCGTATTGACTAATGCTAGACCGCCTTCTTCTCTCTGAAATGCCGCAGCCTGCAAACTCTCTAAACTGGCGACGTCTTTGGGAATTAAGGTGTACTCAATGCGATATAAAGAATCATAGAATTTTCCATTTTTGGGCACCGGATTGACTCTTATTAAGTTGCCCGTTGGTGTTACCTGTACTCTATCAAACTGAATAAAGCGATTTGGTCCGGAAGTGATTTTAGCATTGCCATAAAACTGTAAGCGGCTGTCAAAGCTTTCTCTAATATCTAATTTATCCACGTTGACATTTTCCAAAAACAGGTGATACATCTATGGTGTTTTTATGTATTCTTAAATAATCGTTGTAGCCGTTATCGCGCGCCGTTTCAAACCAAGTTGGATTTACTTTAGTTTTTATCTGCACCGTAATTTCTCTGTTATTACCATCTGCAGTCCGCAACAGCCCCGCTTCATTATGTGCCTTATCCTTAAAGAAAGATACTTTAAGTTTGTTTTTTTCATACTTGACAACACAATCTTCGGCTTCTTCTAATCCACTGACGATAACATCATTGACAGTATCTTCAATTGTATCGTAATGATATGCGCTGCCTATTTTTTTAGCCGGCAAGGCGTCTTCCATATATATTTGACCGTTTATTCCAGCAGCTGGAATTGTCGCCGTAGCTCGCCAAGTGATTTCTTCAGCAGAAACCGCAATTGCCTCTTTTTTTAGGTCTAGCGTATTGTCATTATTTACTTGAAATACTTTTTTAAACGTCGTCGCATCGTCGCCAACTTCGACCAAATTAGACAGTGAAACGCCGCCTATTAAATTACTCCCCTCACCCCAAATGAGGTCTGCCTCGCGAATTACACTCTCATCTTCATCTAACACCTTGACGTGAATGCCATCTTTAAAGCTGAGCCTGTGCTTAGATTCAGAACCGATGCTGTCCTTTATGGCTTTTCCACCCATTTTTTTCTTATGGTCGCCATTGACGACTATAGTATATGAAACTTCAGGCAAATTATCATAGGCATGCTGCGGATCGCTGAAATTTTTGGACAACATATCAAAAGTAATTTTGCCCTCTAAGTGCGCAGTGTCTGAAACAGGATCTAACCCCGTGGCGCTAGCCCACGCCGTGTTCTGCGTTTGCTCGACAGTGCCGTTGTTTGTAATTTTCTCATAATCGACAATCGCGCTATAATTGATTGTAAACACTTCTTGGTGTTTGGCGCTGGGAATGTTTATTTGAAAACCATTCTCATATTGCGTCGTAGTAAAATTAACCGGGTCGACTTTATTAGACTTGACGGCGACATCTCCCGCATAGTCCAGCGCAGTTGCCTCGACTGCGTAATTAAAACTTTTTATTACTGAATTGCCAAAATCGATTTCCGTATATGAATTATCGAATTCGGCGTTGATATTCACTTCAAAATTCAAATTGGCAACTGCTGCCAATCTGTTAAAATCAGCTGAATTGGTTTTGTTAAACTGAACGTATAAAATGCCGCCTTGTACCCTATAGGTATTGTCTTTAATTCTGAGTTCTCCCTCGTTGTCGGTAATTGTAATATCAAAGGCCTTTTCATTTAATGCAATCGCATTTAATCCCTGTGGTAACTGATAAACGAGTTCGCTATTGTTGTCAAATTGATAGTTTGAATCTTCCTGAAACACCATCGAAATGCCGTATTCAGCACCTGGTATAACGGTAAACGCGCCGTTTTCTTCTGTGATGCCGCCAACACCGTTCGTCTCGATAATAGATTTTTCAAAGCTTCCTCCTCAACAATCTGTAGATTTCTACAGAATAAACACGCTCAGGCGCGCCAAATGGCGCACCTGTAATAAGTATTATTCGTTTTCAGACCTCATTTTTTCCATCGATATGATGAATAGATAAGCGCTGAACAGCACGAACACAATGCCGCCAATCGGCAAGGCTTCGTTTGTTTTAGGCAGCGTCGTCAGCGGCGCAACTGGCAGATCGGTCAATGCTATATCTACCAATTCGACAGTGCCCTTATCGTCAACCAATTTAATTGTGCCAAATGGTATGGCGTTGTCTTCAACGAATACATAACTGCCATCTTCTTTAACTTTTACATTGCCAATATACTCGCCTTCTTTGTCCACCAATCGATAGATATTTTTAGCCGGATTATCTGGTAATTCAACTTTGTCGAGGACAAGTACTGGCGGAAGCTCTACATCGACAATTCGAGGTGGAGCCGCCGTTTCAGTCGGCACAACTGGATTTTGTGGCGTTTCAGTCGGTGCAACTGGATTTTGTGGCGTTTCAGTTGGCGCCTTTGGCGTTTCGACCGACTTTTTCGGTTTTTTCGCTGACTTTTTCGGCTCACCAGAAGGAACTTTCGAACCTCCATTAGGCACTTCGCTATATACTAAGCCGAGGTCAACTGACAAGTCGTCTTGATTGACGATTTCGACAACTGCCGCTAAGCCATCTGAATCCAAGGCGTCGTCGCCGCCAACATTGGAACGCGTCACTTGATATTTTTGTGGCAAATCGTAAAATTCTACCGTATACTGACCACTATCCAGATTTTTAAACAAATAGTGTCCCGTTAAATCGGTTTCAGCCAGTGCTATCGTTTTATCCGGCTGTGTCAGTTTGACTTTTACACCTGCAATTCCGGGCTCAGCTGTATCCTGTACGCCATTCTCGTTGAGATCTTGCCAGACATAATCGCCCAAGCTATATTTTGGCTTTATCGGCAAGACTTCAGGCTTAATCAAACCGAGGTCGATTGTCAAATCGTCGGCATCGTCAATGGTTACTTCTGCAACGAGACCGTTTGAATCCAGTGCTCGGTCGTCGCCCTGACTGTCTAATGTCTTGACATAGCCCTCCGGCGCCGAAAACGCTACCGTGTAATCGCCATTTGCCAAGCCGCTAAACTCGTAAAACCCACTGGCGTCGGTTAATGCATCGCTTATTTTTTTGCCGCTGCTGTCTCTAAGGACGACTGCAACGCCCGCCTGACCACTTTCTTCAGCGTCTTGTATGCCGTTGACATTGACATCTAACCACACGTAGTCGCCTATGCTGTATGTCAATTCAACATCTCGCTTCTGTTCCTTTTTAACGACGCCCAGATTAATGGATAAATTGTCGGCATCTGCGATTGTGCTGGCGACGACTAAGTCTGCTGTATCTAAGACCTGATAGCCATTCGGCAATTCGCTAAAATTCACCACATAGTCGCCATTGGATAGCGCTGCAAAGAAATAGTTGCCATTTGTATCCGTTTGCGTAGTTCCCAGGACGTTGCCGTTAGCGCCTTTTAAACTTACCGTTACACCTGCAACGCCTACTTCGGCACCATCACGAACGCCGTCTCTATCGGCATCTTCCCAGACTAATCCACCCAGCTTATAGGTCTTTGCCGGCGCCTTTTCAGCGAGTTTTTTATTCGTCACTTCAAAAGTAATCGCCGAGCCAGAGCTGTTTTGCGCCGCTCCCGTCGTCTTTGTATAGCTCGCTGTATAGCCGGCAATTGCATGTTCTTCTGCCGTGTATTCGATTTCTTTTCCAGCGCTATCATACTTTGCAAAGAAGCCGACAAATTTCTGCCAAGCATCTGTTACCAATTTCACACTGCGTTTCAGCGTGCCATTGGCAAATATATTAATCGTAGCGGACTCTTCTTCACCGCCAACCCATATTTTTTTAGCGTTGATTTCAACTGTCTCGGTATTGCTGTTGGTGATAATAAAACCGAGCGCCGGTCCAGTTGTCGCCATGATATCTGAAGCGTAACCGGGAATCGCTTTTTCTTCAACCGTGTAGGCGATGGCTTTATCATCTCTATACTTTGGTAGATCTGTAAAGCGGTGTTTCCAATCATTTCCCTGATTGAGCACTACAGAATCTGCTTCAATGCCATCAGCGAGTAGCTTAATCGTCGCCGCGTCTTCTCGCTTACCTTTCCATCGCTTTTCGACATCTACCGAAACTGTTTCGGTATTGCTATTAGTGACGACAAAGCCACTTGCCATATCACCTGTGATTTCAGTCGCATAACCACTTATCGCATCTTCTGTTACCGTATAGGCAATTGCTTTGTTAGCTTTATACTTTGGCAAATCTGTAAAGCTGTGTTTCCAACTATTGGCTTGATTGAGTTCGACAGATTGCGTTTCTACACCATCTGCAAGTAACCTAATCGTTGCCGAGTTACCCGTTTTGTCTACCCACTGCTTTGTAACATCAAATGAAACGGTCTCGGTATTCGTATTTTTCACGACAAAGCCGTTTGTTATATCGCCCGTAATTTCAGTCGTATAACCGCTTATCGCATCTTCTTTCTTTTGTGCCATCTGCCAATAGGTTTATTGTCGCCGATTCGCCCGCTTTGCCTACCCACTGCTTTGTAACGTCAACTGAAACGGTCTCGGTATTCGTGTTTTTCACGATAAAACCACTTGCAACATCACCTGTGATTTCAGTCGTATAACCATTTATCTCGTTTTCTGTCACCGTATAAGCAATTGCATCGCCCCTGTCATTAAAATTTTTCAGATTGCCAAAGGTGTGTTGCCAATTGTTTGATGCGTCTAAAACGACTGTGTCTACTCTTGCCCCATCTGCCAATAGATTAACTGTTGCCGAGTTGCCTGCTTTGCCTTCCCAAATTTTTGTGACTTGTATATTTAGTTTTTCCACTATGCCGAGGTCAACTGCCATATTATCGGCGTCGTAAACAATAGCCTCAGCATTTAAGCCGTCTGAATCGTTTTCGCCATTACCTCTTGACGATCTTGTGGCTTCGTAGCCAATCGGTAAATCGCTAAAAACTACAAGATAATCGTCATTCGGCAAGTCTGAAAATTCGTAGAGTCCATTTTCGTCTGTCGTCGTATTTTTCAACACTGTGCCATCTGTTTTTCTCAGCGTCACCGTCACGTCTTGAGCGCCCCGTTCATCTCTGCCTTGCAGACCATCGCCATTTTCATCGTACCAAACATAGTCACCTAACTTATAAGTCGGTATATCAACTAGACCTAAGTCGATATCATCTCTGTCTCCTCCAACTACTGTTACACTAACCGTTGTGCCATCTGAATCGTTAGAAACATTGCCGGCATTAGATTTCGTCGCTTTCTTACCTTCTGGCAATGTGAATTCTACCGTATATGTTTTGTTATCGATTAAATCCGTAAACTCATAATGCCCATCTGCGTCTGTAGTCGTCGTAGTCAATAACGTACCATCTGCTTTTTTCAGTGTCACCATCACACCTTGAGCGCCTACTTCATTAGCATCTTGAATGCCATTTTCATTGACATCTAACCAAACGTAATCACCTATACTAGGCGTCATAACAGGGATTGCGACTAAGCCGAGATCTATATCCATATTATCGACGCCATAAAGACTAACGTCGGCATCTAAACCGTCAGAATCGTTGGTGCAAATACCCTTATGCGTACTAGTTATTTTATAGCCATCCGGCAATTCACTAAACTTTACATGATGCTCCCCGTTTGGCACTTCGGCAAATTCGTAGTGCCCATTTTCGTCTGTAGACGTCTCCTCCGCCGTACCGTCAGACTTAGTCAAAATTACGGTCACGCCTTGAGCGCCTTTTTCATCGACGTCCTGAATGCCATTTTCATTGACGTCGTACCATACGTAGTCACCTATGTTAGCCGTCTTATCAATTAAGCCGAGGTCTATTGTCAGATTATCTGCGTCATTGATTGTAAATTCAACAGTATCGCCATCTGAATCGTGTTCGTCGTCATTAGCAACTGCATCTGTTCTCGTCATCTCGTATTGATCGGGAATGTCGCTAAATGTGATATTATAATATTCATTTGCTGCAGGTTCAAAAAAGTAATAGTAACCATCTTCATCCGTCGTCGTCGTCTCTATGTCACCATTTGGCTTGGTCAAGGTCACCGTCACGCCTTGAACGCCTGGCTCAGAATCCACTTGATAACCATCGGCATTTACATCATACCAAACGCGATCGCCGATCTTATAAGTCTTCTCAATTAAACCGAGGTCAACTGTCATATTGTCTTCTTCATTAATTCTAACAACGACAGATTTACCGTCCGAATCTAATTTATCATCATCGCCGGCGTCTGTCTTTGTTATTTCGTATCTATCTGGAATTTCAAATATGACAGTATATTTATCATTTGACAAGCCGGTAAATTCATAGAAGCCGTTTTCATCAGTAATCGCCGTGTCTTCGGGCTCTGTTTCACCTGCTTCGCACAAAAGTACTTTTATTCCCGCAATGCCCTCTTCGCCCTGATCTTGAATGCCGTTTTCATTTTTATCTTCCCAGACGCGGTCGCCAATTTTATAAGTTTTCTCGACTAAGCCAAGGTCAACTGTCATGTTATCTTTGCCATCAATTTCAAAATCGACAGATTTGCCATCCGAATCTAATTCTTCATTATTGCCAGCATCTGTTTCCGTTATGTCGTATATTTCGGGGAAGTCAAATTCTACTTTATAGGTCCCGTTTGGATAACCGCTAAATTTATATTTGCCATTACCATCCGTCTCCACCTGGTCTAGTAGAGATCCAGATTTTGTCAATGTTACTGTTATATCTTCGATGCCATCTTCTCCACCATCTTGAATACCATTGCCATTTGAATCATACCAAACTAAATCGCCAATGGTATAATTACCAGAACCCTCTTCATCTACTACCTCCTTATAGACAAGAAGGACTTTAATTGTCACATCAGATCCATCATACACACCAAAAGATACCTGTTGCTCAGGTATAGATATATAAGCGCCGTCGTCGGCACCCTCGACAATAATATCGCCAACTTGGTAAATGTTCGGCAGGTTATTGAAATTAAAAGTATAATTTCCCGTTTTAACGTTATTAAAAGTGTGTTCTCCATTGGAATCCGTTTGCGCTTGAGAAACATTTGCATTTTCATCGGTTAATAATAAGTTTACGCCCGCGGCAACATCTTCATAATCCTGTTTTGTACGGTCCAAACTCTCGTCATACCAAACTAGAACTTTGACGTTTTGCGTTGGCGCAGCCTCGACCAGACCGAGGTTATAGTTAAAAGACATATTATTATTATCAAATGTAAATGAATGAGGTCCTACGCCAAGTGATTCCACACTATTATTCGTCGGCGCTTTCCCTTCAGGCAGAGCGCTAAATTTAATTTGATATTCCCCTTGATTCCACAGACCAAAATAATACCAACCATTTACGTCCGTTATCTTTGTAATTGGGGCTTCAGTACCATCCACCCTAGTGAGCGTTACAGCAACGCCAGACACATAATTCTCTCCGTCATCTAGAGCGCCGTTTTCATTTGCGTCATCCCAAACGTAACCGTTCACATTGGGATACCACGCAGCACCATAACTATAGAACGAAAAATTGCTTATGACCAACATAAATACCACTACAACCGCTAAAATTCTTTTGGCTTTCATCGATATCCTCCTGATGTAATTTTGCGAAATTCTCGTTTTACTTGCATAATCCCAAAACGGATTCCCTGCAACAAATCATTCGTCACCAATGGAGTAACGGCAAAATTTAACGACTTCTAAAGTGCTAACGATTACTTTTATTTGTTAAATGCAATACAAATATATTATGAATTTACTACGCCTAAAAATGTGCAAATTTGCACACAAAAAAAGACGGTAATAGGACCGCCTTTTCAATAAAGTATATTAATATTCTAATTTCAATCCCTGCTGATAACCGTCTCGATAGCCGTTTAAGATGTTTTGACGATCGTCGTCTACCCGCTTAACGGCAAAGTCGTCACTTGGATAGACGACCGTGATGCGCGGGTCGTTTGCCAAACTGTGAATCTTTGCAATTCTCTCGTTGTACACAGTATGGCGCACTTTAATCAATTCAGCAATTTTGGGATAGCGCCTTAAAAGCACGCGAATAAAGGGTAAAAATTTCTCCGGTACTTTTTTATACCCCAATTTTTGCGTCAACACAAATGTAATGTGGTCGTAGTCCTTTTCTAATACTTCATCGCAGAGAATTGGCAATGCCGCGCCGCCATCTAAATAATGCTGCCCGTCAATCAAGACCGGTGGCGCCATTAAGGGCAAACTGGTCGCCGCTATGAGTATATCTGTAATGTGTTTTTTTGTGCCGGCGATGTCAAAGTATTCAGCCAATCCAGTTTCACAATTCGTTAAAACCACTTTAAAATTCGTCGGGTTTTTCAAAAAGGCGTCGTAATCAAAGGGGTCGATAACATCGGGGATTTCCCTAAAAATATAATCGATATTAAAGTACGATTTATGCTTAAAATAATACTTTAAACCCATGTATTCGGGGTCGTTTACGTAATCCGCAAAGACGCGCTTATTTCTGCCCTTTTGACCGCTTAAAAAGCTAGTGGCGGCAGTTGCCCCAGCCGAAATAGCGTATATTGTGTCAAATGAAATTTCTCGTTCTAAAAAGGACTCTAACACGCCAGCTGTAAAAATACAGCGCATGCCACCGCCTTCTAATACCAATGCATTTTTTGCCATTTTTTCCTCTTTAATTACCAATCAACTTTATTGAAATCATCACCGGGAACGTGACGAACGTCTTCTTCGTACAACGTCTTGGGACGCTTGGGGATAATCAGCGCCGCAATAATATACGGAATAAAGCCAATGCCCCATGAAAAAAATAATACCAATACAACAATTCTAATGATAACTGAATTTATGCCAAAATATTCGCCTATGCCACCGCAAACGCCGCTGATTACTCTATCTGTATTGGAACGATATAATTGTTTAGCCATACTGCACCTCCAATTTAAACAAACTTTACTGACAATACCAGCATATCTAAAACGGCAATTGATGTAAATCAATTTAAAGTCATTTTAATTGCAATTTAATGTCTGGGAAGACAGTAGAAAGTGACAACGCACTGGGCTTTATTGGCTCCTAAGTGACCGCGCACTGTGCTTTATTGGCACTTTCGCTAAAGCCACCTCGTGTGGCTTTTACGCAACGCGCTCCGAAAATCTTTTGATACGCCCCTACTCGTCAAGTGCAGCGCAATTTTAAAGTACCAATACACCTTGACGTGCTAAGCCGCTCAGCTAGATGACAAGCTATCATGAATTGTCAGAAAGTGCTAAGCGCGACGGGAGGTATTGTTCTTTGTAGTGGTAGTTTCTAGCGTAGCGCTGCCACCTGAAAGAATAATACCTGCCGTCGATATAAGCGCAGTGCTTTCGTTTCAATTCTATTCTGCGCGCAGTCATCGCTTTCACCGCATTCCTAGTGAACCCAAATTGCGGAAAGTTATCAGCAACTCACAATAATTGCTGCGCAATTACGGCTTCGCCGCCCGTATCTTCGGGTATCTAAGAACCATTTCAATTGCGTGTAATTAGCTATTTTTTAACGCCAACAGACTGTTCAAAATAGCTTAGTTCGAGGCGCAAGCTTGCTGTCGGGTCGCAGCGTATAAAAAGCATACGTTAGAGTAGTATCGGAAAGATGTCCGAATACGACCGCAGGGAGTAGCTTTTGCGCAGCAAAAGTACTGAAAAGGCAGCGAGCGCAGCAACAAAGAAATTAGCTATTTTTGAGCTGTCTGAGGTTAGTCTTCGAAGGCAAACACATAGGGCACATTGCGATATAAATAGTCATAGTTTAGTCCGTAACCGACGATAAACTTATCGGGAATCTCAAAACCGATAAAATCGGGAACGATCTCAACTTGTCTACGCGATGGCTTGTCGAGCAACACGCAAGACTTGAGCGACTTGACGCCCTTTGCCTCTAAATGTTCCAATACGCCCTTTAAAGTAACGCCTGAATCGGCAATGTCATCGACCACCAAAACATCGTAATCGGAAATATCGTCATTAATGTCTTGTAGAATATTAACCTTGCCAGAGCTGACGTGACCGTGTCCATAACTCGACGTCGTCATAAACTCTATGCGCACGTGAATATCCATTGCCCGAACGAGGTCGGCAGTAAAGATAAAACTGCCCTTTAAAAGCGATATGACCATTAAGTGTTTATCGCGATAGGCTTCGGAAATTTGCTCGCCCAACTCGGCAACGCGCTCGGCGATTTGTTCTTCCGTCAATAGTGTTACCTGTCTTTTATTTTCTACAGACATAGTTTCCTCCATATTTATCCCAGATTATTGTTTATCCAAACGAGAGATTTTTCCGCTTAATTTTATTTCGGTTGAAATGACAAAACACAATGTCACTGCAAACGAAATTGAACAGTCTTTTCAACTAAAATACATCGAATAGGATTATTGTAGTTGATAAGAATTATCTTGTCAAATCGGATAGAAAATCAAGGGTGTATATTACACAGATTTAATATTGACATGGCGTTGATTGATACTCTAAAATGTAATTATGATGGTCGAATCAGTTGAAAATGACAGCGCACTTAGCTTTATTGGCACTTTAAATTGCGGCAGAACTCTACGCTTAGAATAAAAAGTTAAAATTGAAATCGCACTTGGCTTTATTGGCTTCTAAAGTGACCGCGCACTTGGTTTTATTGGCACTTATAGTGACAACGCACTTGGTTTTATTGGCACTTTAAATTGCGGCACAACTCTACGCTTAGAATTGAAACGAAAGCGCTGCGCTTGAATCGTCGGATGGTACTATTCTTCTAGGGGGCAGCGCTACGCTACAAACTACCCCTACGAAGAACACTACCACCCGACGCGCTTAGCACTTTCTGACAATCTAAGCTCAGTTATACGTCGCGCGTCTAACAGATGAAGTTGTATTCGAGATCTCGCAATTAAAATAGTTACGGCGCCAAGCGCGGTAACTATAAATCAGCAGATAAAACGAGATTTCTGTTATGAAGTGACCTTTGTCAAGTGTAAATTTACAAAACTCACAACATATTTACCTGTTATTCATTTGTAACACTAGAGACAGGGTCAG
>PDWJ01004245.1_pt1 | contig 12787 bp, 9 predicted proteins | sample 1430881 | NCBI WGS metagenome assembly PDWJ01 (sample SAMN01162460, study PRJNA174530) | Oral metagenome, whole genome shotgun sequencing project. | biome: Marine environment; feature: Marine mammal; material: Swab sample of the gingival sulcus; isolation source: swab sample of gingival sulcus... | reverse complement strand
TTCAAACAATATTTTTTTAAAACGTTTCACTCCAATTAGTGTGCAAAATTAATAATTAACCCTACAAAATAAGTACGTCCCGGCGATAATGTTCCATAATGCGAACCATAAGGACTGTCATCAACATAATCAGTGATATTATCGATGCCGGCAGTAAATGAAAGATCCACATTTCCCAAATTTGAAAAGGTATGTGTTGTGCTTAATTTCCACAAATTATAGGCTTTGGCATTACCGTCTTCGTAAAACTTTTCATCTTGAATCCTTCCTAAAAGGGTAGCATTCAGTGCATAAAAGCCCCAAACATGATTGTAAGCTAAGCTCATGTTTCCATAATTAGAAGCGATTCGTTCCAATCGAATATTCTTTGTTAAGTTCATCGCATCTACATAGCTATAGCCTGCACCCACCACAAATCCATAAGGCAATTTCGCATTCAGAGACACATCAACACCTTGTGTTTGAACATCTTCTATATTGAAATGCTTTCTTCTTCTTTTAATTCCATTATCCTGATCACCGGGTAACAAATCAATTGTTTGATAAGCAATCAAATTCTTGACATTGTTTCTGTATACGTTAACGCTTGTAGAAATTCGATTGTTGATATACTCCACACCTACCGAATAATAATCGGATGTTTGAGGTTTTAAATCCGTATTTCCCATGTAAACAGTGCCTCGTTTTTCATAATTGTAATAAAGCTCTTTTACCGTTGGTGCTTTAAAACCTTTACCATAAGAAGCTCTAAAGTTGAAGTTCTTTAAATTATACAGTAAGGTTGCTTTTGGTGTGAATCGAAGTCCAAACTCTTTATGCTGAATGAGTCGACCACCTACAACAATATCCAGTTTTTTGAAAAAGTTCATCTCGTCCTGTGCATACAAGCTTATGGTGTTGGCATCTGCCTTTCCGTCAATAAGACGATCTTCCGATATCATTTTTTCGTTCATATAATCAAGCCCGACAATCAAACGGTTGGTTTCTCCTATTTGATTAAAATACTTCACGTGTACATTATCCAATATCTGATCGTTGTTGATCTTCAAGTCCCCTTCGGAATAATTTTTATAATCCTGATTGTACTTATAAAAATATTTAAACTGATCACGGTTATAGTCAACAGAGATATAATCCTTGCCCTGCAACAAATATTTAGCTCCCGCACTCAGCTGCTTATCTTCAAAATAAAAGCCATATTTTTTAACGGACTCAGGATAAAGCACATCTTTTTTGTAGAACGAACCTTGTGCGTATACTTCTAATTTTTTTGTTACGGCGTACGATAGTTTTTGATAAAAAGTATAATCCTTATAAGCATTCTGCGCCTTCTTATCGGTTGCCACCAAGCTATCGTCATCCAACTCGTAAGGACTCAACTGCCAACCGTCTGTCCTTTTGTGCGAAAATGAAGTACTCGACTTTAATTTCCCCAAATTAAGATCAATGCTGTTGTTCTGCTGAAAAGTATTGTATTGTTTGTAGCGTGTTGCATTGCTTACGTTAATTTTATTTTTAGATTTCTTGGTAATAACATTAATAACGCCTGCAATGGCATCGGAACCGTACAATGATGAAGATGCTCCTTTAACAATTTCTATTCTTTCAACATCGTCGGGGTTAATTCTGTTTAGGTCTGAATGCCCACCAACATCACCATACATTCGTTTTCCGTCAATCAAAATAAGAACAAAATCGTTTGCCAAACCATTCATGGTTAGAAATGCACCCATCGACCCCGGAGTTAAATCCACGGAAGGATTCACATTGAGCATTAACTCATTAAAATCGCTTGGTGCCGAAGTTTTTATTTCGTCACTACTTATCAACTGTGTCTGAACAGGAGCTCTTTTCAGGTGATGGGGCGTAGCTGTTCCGGTAACGACAACCGCTCCTAAAGCTTCGGTACTCTTTTCCAATGAAAAATCGAACCGATTTATACCTTCACGAACGGTGATGTCTTGCTTTATTCGTTTTAACCCAACTGTCGAAACAATAATTCGATAATCGCCCAAAGGCACATTCTTAATTTTAAATTCGCCACTACGATCAGTAATCGTTCCTATGTTTGTATTTTCTAAATAAATATTTACGGCATGAATCGGGTTGCTATTTTCTACATCAACCACTTTCCCGCTTATCGTTGCTTGCTGAGCCTGCAAACTCAAGCTAAAGAATAGTGTAAATAATAAAAGTATTAATTTATTTCTCATATTTTGTGTTTTGTGATCAAATCTGAAACAAAAGCTCAATCATTTCTCTGTGTTAATTCTTATCTCAGACATGGTCTGTTTCACCTGTTTATGTTGTTATAACTGTATCAATAAAAAACGAATCGGAAATAATTTTAACACAACAGCAGTACGCATATCGCAACAACATACTTATTTACAACAAAATAGTTGCAAATAAACAGCTATGAAATTTAATTTTGAAACTTTAAAAACAATTCCACCCTTATCCCGAAAACATTGTAGTTATTGGTTGATTCCATTTGTAGCTCTAAAGTCAGCTTTTATTGACAAGTACTATTTAGACTGAATACCAATAACGGCTGCGAAATTAGAACATATTCTTATCCCAACAAACTGTTTTAACCGTCAGCGGAGGCATATACGCTCTTTTAATTCGTTTTTTTTGTTAATTATTTGTAAAGGCTTGACTATGGAAGGAACAATCGAGGTTTCTATATCGGGTCAACATCTATTTGAATAAGCAATTTTTTCAATTCATTATCTTGTTTAAAACGTTCAAGCTTTGCTGCCAATTGCTGCTTAAATTCACCGAGTTTTCGAGTTTTCGGAATTTTGATCATTATTTGCTTGATATACCAATTATTTACTCTACCCACCAATGGATATTCAGGACCAAGTACCAAATTTCCGAACAAACGTCTCAGTTCATCTGCCGCTTTATAAGAAGCCCCTTTAAGGTATTCCGGATCGCGATGTTTTAATCGGAGTATGACAATTCTATAAAAAGGAGGGTACTTAAAATTTCTCCGTTCCAAAATTTGACTATCATACATTTCTTGGTAGTTATAATCACAAGCATAACGAATCACCGAATGGTAAGGGTTGTACGATTGAATAATAACTTTCCCTTGTTTGTTCTTACGCCCGGCGCGTCCACTCACCTGAGATATTAGTTGGAATGACCGTTCAAAAGACCTGAAGTCGGGGAAGGAAATCATATTGTCAGCATTCAATATTCCGACAACACTCACATTATCGAAATCCAAACCCTTAGTAACCATCTGTGTACCAACCAAAACATCTATTTTCCTTGTTTCAAAAGCACTGATGATCTCCTGATAAGCCATTTTACTCTTTGTTGAATCAAGATCCATTCGTTTAACTTTTAAATCAGGATACAAGAGATTTATTTCCGACTCAATTTTTTCTGTACCAAGCCCTCTAAGTTTTATATTTTTATGATTACACTCCGGACAGGCATCAGGAACATGCCGTGTATAACCACAGTAATGACACTTCAAGACATTGATGTGTCTGTGATAGGTAAGGCTTACATCACACCTTGTACAGTAGGGAATCCAGTTACAGTCATTACATTCAATTCTGGTAGAAAAGCCACGTCGGTTCTGAAAAAGGATGATTTGTTCTTTATTTTCAATTGCTTTCTCAATGTGTTCAATCAGCAAAGGAGAGAAAATAGACTTCATTCGTCGTTTCTTAGAATCCTCCTTAATATCTGCGACCATAATCTCGGGTAGTTGAACACCTCCGTAACGCTTATTCAAAGCCACATATCCATATTTTCCTGATTTTGCATTGTAAAAGCTTTCGATGGATGGCGTTGCTGTTCCGAGTACTACTTTTGCCTTGTGCAAATGCGAAAGATAAATTGCCGCATCCCTCGCATTGTAGCGAGGCGCAGGGTTTATTTGCTTGTACGAAGTATCATGTTCTTCATCAACGATGATAAGCCCCAAATTATTAAATGGAAGAAATATGGCTGATCGAGCTCCAAGAACAATCTTAAAACGAGTTGTTCCTAATTCCGAGGTTTCTTCATTTACGGCATTCCATATTTCAACTCTCTCAAATTCATTATATTTGGAATGATAAACACCAACCTGATTTCCAAAATATTTTCGCAGCCGATTGATTATTTGCGTTGTTAAAGCAATCTCCGGAAGTAAGTAAAGTACTTGTTTTCCTTCGTCAATTGTTTTCTGTATAAGCTGAATATAGATCTCTGTTTTACCACTTCCGGTAACACCATGAAACAAAACACAGGGAAACTTCTCCAATGAAGCATTCAGCGCATCGAATGCCAAACGCTGTGCTTCGCTAAACACAATATTCTGAGGGTTAGATAATTGACAATAATCTTTCAGTCGAGACACTTCTTTCTCATAAGAAAACAATACGCCCTTTTTTTGAAGTGCTTTTAATGCGGTATCTCCACCGTCAATAGTTTCCAACAACTTACTTCGGCTCACTTCTTTTCTACCCTTAGGGTTGTAGAGATCGCTTAGACGAATGAAATTCATCAATACCTCCAATTGCTTAAATGCCCTCTTTTCCAGTTTGTTAAACAGTTCATTTAAAGTAGCGTCAATTGTATAATCTTCGTGAATATCAACAAATGTTACCCGCTTGGGTTTATATCGTTCTCTAACTTCTTCTTCAAGCAAAACCACTTTTTTGTCGATGAGTGTTTTTACAAGAGGAATTACTTTAAGTTGACCAACAATGTTTGAAACATCGGTAAGTGTAAGTACTTTTTGAATTTCTAAAGCTTCGGCAATCAAGAACTCTTTATCGTTCAACTTATCAAAATCGCCATCAAAATCGGGGTGAATAACCACCTTGGACTCACTTGCCAGCCTGAAAGCAGAAGGAATAGCGGCAGTCATCAACTCTCCCAAAGAACACATATAGTAAGAGCTTAACCATTCCCAATATTTAAGCTGAATCGGATTAATAATCGGACGTTCATCGAGTACCGAAAGAATGTATTTAATATTGGAATAAGGCGGAACGGTTTCGTGAACACGAACAACCAAGCCTGTATAAATTTTCCTGCTACCAAATTGCACCACCACACGAACACCTTCCTTAAGCTCTTCACTAAGTTCGAAAGGTACTCGATAGGTGAACTTTCCTTGTAACGGAACGGGGATAATTATATCGGCAAAAAATGTCTGCAAACTGTCTTGATTATTTCGCCACGAAGATACATATTTCAACAAATAGTCTTTACGACAGACTTGAAGAATAAAAGGTTTTCTTGCCAAGGTATAAAAAGAGCTGAATAGTCTGAATTTTAATTTTGTATTTTTGGCATCTCAAAAAAAACAATGTTACGTGAAATTACAAGATCTTACAGGTTTATACTTACAAGACAAAAGCTTTAATGAAATAGCATCATCATTAAAAAATACTCCCGAAACACGAATCCATGCAAAAGGACTTCGAGGTTCTTCGTTACCTCTTTTAATATCTACCGTTACTCGCCTCAACGATGGTATTCACTTATTAATATTGGAAGATAAAGAAAAGGCTGCGTATGTTTATAACGACCTTGAAAACCTTTTTGACGAAAGAGATAAAGAGCTCAAAAAGAAGAAAGTATTGTTTTTTCCTACTTCCTACAAAAGACCTTATGAAATTGAAGCATTGGACAATGCCAATGTTTTGGCGCGAACAGAGGTGTTGCAACGTGTAAGCGGAAAAAGCAAGCAAATACTTATTGTGAGTTATGGTGAAGCACTTTGCGAAAAAGTAGTTACAAAAGCTTATATCAAGAAAAGCACCATAAAAGCTTCTGTGGGCGAATCTGTATCATTCGATTTTCTCACCGATGTTTTGATTGAATATGGTTTTGAAATGGTCGATTTTGTCTATGAACCGGGACAGTTTTCTCTTCGCGGGGGCATTATTGATGTGTTTAGTTTTGCTAGTGAACATCCTTACCGAATTGAATTTTTCGGTGATGAAATAGAATCTATCAGAACATTCAATATTGTAGATCAGTTGAGTGTCAAAAAAATGCAAAAAATTACCATTGTTCCGAATATTCAAAATAGAGAGATTAATGAAAGACATCAAAACATACTGGAATACCTGCCAAATAATGCCACAGTATGGGTAGACGATCTGGAGTATGCACTCAACAAAATAGAAAAAGATTACTTAAAAGCCGAAAAGGCTTTCAGCTCCTTGGATGGAGAAGTAAAACACCTGAGCCCCGAAGCATTGTTTACATCCGTTTCAGAATTTAACAAGGTTTTATTGAATCATCCAATTGTTGAAAGTGGACGGAAAAGTTTTCTCAATGCTGAAAAAGTCTATAATTTCAATTTTCAGGTACAACCCACGTTCAATAAGAACTTTGAATTGCTGATAGCAAATCTGGACGAAAATAGCAATGCGGGAATGCACATAGCAATCTGTTCGGAACATGAAAAGCAACTCGAACGTATAAATACAATTTTTGAAGACCTTAGCATAACTCAAAAACGTGAAAAACCTATTCGTTACGACCTCTTGAAATTGGGCTTGCATGAAGGTTTTGTAGATCCTGACAATAAATTTGTTTTATACACTGATCATCAAATATTTGAACGTTATCATAAATTCCAACTTAGAGACAGCTTCAAAGCAAAAGAAGCCATTACCTTAAAAGAAATTTACGGATTGCAACAAGGTGATTATGTTGTTCACATTGATCATGGTATTGGGCGTTTTGACGGATTGGCAAAGATTGACAACAACGGTAAAATGCAAGAAGCCATTCGCCTCCTTTATTCCGACAGTGACATTCTCTATGTAAGTATCCATTCCTTGCATCGAATTTCAAAATATGCAGGTAAGGATGGCAGCGTGCCAAAGCTACACAAGCTTGGTGGTGCAAGCTGGGCAAAAACCAAGGCAAAAACAAAATCGAAAGTTAAAGATATTGCCAAAGAATTGATTCACTTGTATGCAAAACGAAAAGTTTCAAAAGGCTTTGCTTTTGCTGAGGACAACTATTTACAACACGAGTTGGAGGCTTCATTTATTTATGAGGACACTCCCGACCAATTGAAAGCTACCAACGACACCAAAGCTGACATGGAAAAAGAAGCTCCTATGGATCGTCTTGTTTGCGGTGATGTTGGTTTTGGAAAAACAGAAGTAGCCATCAGAGCTGCTTTCAAGGCCGTTTGCGACAGCAAGCAAGTCGCAATTTTAGTACCAACAACTATTTTAGCCTTACAACATGCCAAAACATTTGCAAATCGTTTGAAGGATTTCCCTTGCAGGGTGGATTATCTCAACAGGTTTAAAACTACAAAACAGCAAAAAGAAACGCTAAAGAAACTGGAAGAAGGCAAGATTGACATTATTATCGGTACACATCGGCTTGTAAGCAAAGATGTGAAATTTAAAGATTTAGGCTTGCTTATTGTTGATGAAGAACAAAAATTTGGAGTTACAATAAAAGAGAAATTGAAAGCTTTTAAAGCGAATGTCGACACCTTAACACTCACAGCAACCCCTATCCCAAGAACCTTACAATTCTCACTGATGGGTGCTCGCGATTTGTCGATAATAAATACACCGCCACCAAACAGGTATCCTGTTCAAACAGAACTACACTCTTTCAGTCCTGAAGTTATCAGAGATGCCATTAGCTATGAACTAAATCGAGGCGGACAGGTGTTTTTCTTACACAATAGGGTTCAAAACATTATGGACGTTGCCGGAATGATCAAAAAGTTTGTTCCGGATGCAAGGGTTGGAATCGGACATGGCAAAATGGAAAGTGCTAAATTAGAAGGTGTCATGTTGGATTTTATCGAACACCGTTACGATGTGTTGGTAGCAACAACCATCATTGAATCCGGCTTGGATATTCCGAATGCCAATACAATTATCATTAACGATGCACAAAACTATGGTTTGAGTGAATTGCATCAGTTACGCGGACGTGTAGGGCGTTCAAACAAAAAAGCTTTCGCAATATTGCTCTCACCTCCTTTGTCAACACTCTCCGCTGATGCAAGGAAACGACTGCAATCGGTAGAAGAATTTTCTCAACTCGGCAGCGGTTTCAACATTGCAATGAGAGACTTAGACATCCGAGGAGCAGGAAATATTCTTGGGGGTGAGCAAAGTGGATTTATCTCAGAAATTGGTTTTGAGATGTATCACAAAATATTGGATGAAGCCGTTCAAGAGCTGAAAGAAGAAGAGTTTAAGGATCTTTACAAAGAAGAAAATTCTAAAGATTTTGTTTCCGAGTGTAACATTGAAACCGATTTGGAGATTCTTCTTTCTGACGAATACGTTCCAAATATATCCGAAAGAATCGCTTTATACAAAGAATTGAACAATGTAAAAGATGAGAGCCAATTAAACGAATACACGACAAAGTTAATAGATCGTTTTGGCGCATTGCCTAAAGAAACAAAAGAATTAATTAATACCATCCGACTGCGGTGGATTGCTAAAGATCTTGGTTTTAAGACACTTGTGTTGAAGTCGTCAAAGTTGTTAGCCAATTTCGCAGGCAATCGTAATTCTCCATTCTACGGTTCTCCATTATTTGCAAATATCCTTCTCTATATTAATAATCACCCTGAAAAATGCAAAATTAAAGAAAGGGAAAACAAGTTGTCGCTAATCTTTATCGACCTTTCATCCATAAAAGAAGTTCTCGAATTATTCCAAGACATTCAAAAACATGTAACGACTGAAAATGATGATTCTACATAGAAAAATGCGTGCTAAGAAAATTTATACACATACTATACGTTTTATTTAATAATTTTGAAGTTCTTTAGTGTTAACATTGTAATAATATAAAGTAGTGAGCGACAGCATAGTAATAATTCCAACGTATAACGAAAAAGAGAATATTGAAGACATAATCCGTGCAGTTTTTGCTTTGGAAAAAGATTTTCACGTACTTATTATTGAGGATAATTCTCCTGATGGCACCGCTGACATTGTCAAATCGTTGATGACCGAATTTCCGGAAAAGCTTCATATCGAGGAGCGTAAGGGAAAATTAGGGCTTGGAACAGCTTACATTCATGGTTTTAAGTGGGCTCTTAACAGGGATTATGAATATATTTTTGAAATGGATGCTGACTTCTCTCACAATCCTAAGGACTTGGTAAAGCTTTATGAAGAAGCTAAGCAAGGTGCTGACTTGGTGATTGGCTCCAGATATGTTACGGGGGTAAACGTTGTAAACTGGCCGATGAGCAGGGTGTTGATGTCGTACTATGCTGCGGCTTATGTTCGTTTCATCACCGGAATGGAGGTTCGCGATGCTACTGCCGGTTTTGTTTGCTTTTCGCGAAAAGTATTGGAACGCATGAATCTTGATAAAATCAAGTTTGTTGGCTATGCTTTTCAAATAGAAATGAAATATACCACCTGGAAACTTGGATTCCGAGTTAAGGAAGTTCCGATTATATTTACTGACAGAACACGAGGTACATCCAAGATGAGCAAAAGCATTATCAAAGAAGCTGCCTTGGGAGTAATTCAACTGAAATTTAGAAAAATCGCGAAGCTTCACAGGTAAAAAGACTAAATTTTAAAGTTATTTCTTTTCATATTAGGTTGATTTAACTTTCAGCCTTACCTTTGTTACGAACTTATACTTTTACTGAAATGAATTACATAATAAAGGGAGCGACATTGGTAAATGAAGGTGAAATATTCGAGGCTGATGTTGTAATTAAAGAAGGAAAAATTAGTGAAATACTCAAAGAGCCCAACGATGCTGTGATTGACGGGAATTTTGAGTTTATCAATGCTAAAGGGAAGTATTTACTGCCGGGAGTTATTGACGATCAAGTTCATTTCAGAGAACCGGGACTAACTCATAAAGCTGAGATATACACAGAAAGTCGTGCAGCCGTTGCCGGAGGAGTTACTACTTTTATGGATATGCCCAACACAGTTCCGAACACGCTTACGCAAGAATTATTAGAAGACAAATTCCGCCGTGCCTCCGAAAAATCAATGGCAAATTATTCGTTCATGATGGGCGTTTCGAACGACAATCTTGACGAAGTACTTGCCACCGATCCTAAAAATGTTTGTGGAATCAAAGTGTTCTTAGGTTCTTCAACAGGGAATATGTTGGTGAACAACAAAGAACTGTTGCATGAATTATTTAAAAACGCACCAACAATTATTTCGGCTCACTGCGAAGATGAGGGAATTATTGTAAACAATACGCAAATTTACAAAGACAAATACGGTGAGGACGTTCCCATTTCGTGTCATCCCGAAATACGAAGCGCGGAAGCTTGTTACAAATCATCATCCGAAGCGGTTGAAATCGCGTCTAAGTATGGTACAAAATTCCATATTTTCCACCTTTCAACAGCAAAAGAAATCGATCTGCTCGACAATAGCAAACCCCTGATTGAGAAGAATATCACGGGGGAAGTTTGCATTCACCATTTATGGTTCGAACATGGCGATTATGAAAAGTTCGGCACTCGAATCAAGTGGAATCCATCAGTAAAGTATAAGGAAGATCGTGAAGCCTTGTTTCAAGCATTGTTGGATGATAAGTTGGATGTTATTGCAACAGATCACGCACCACACACTTTGGACGAAAAACAAAACAACTATTTCAAAGCTCCATCCGGCGGACCTTTAGTTCAGCATTCGTTGGTTGCCATGTTGGATTTTTATCATCAAGGTCGAATTTCTTTAGAAAAGATTGTTGAGAAAATGTGTCACGCACCGGCAACATTGTTCCGAATTGATAAGCGCGGTTATATTCGTAAAGGCTACTGGGCAGACTTGGTTCTGGTTGATATTGACAAGCCGTGGACGGTTGACAAAGACAATATTTTTTACAAATGTGCTTGGTCGCCTTTTGAAGGTCATCGTTTTAAATCAAAAATAAGTCAGACTTTTGTAAATGGAGAGTTGGCTTACGACAACGGCTCATTTAACGATGAGATTAAAGGTCAACGATTGATAATTAACAGATAGCGACTTTATAAATACACACTAATAATGAGAACTATAATGTGGTACAGCGTATTTTTGGTCTTGATAAGTGTTTTTGCATGTTCCTCATCGGAAACAGTAGAGAAAATAGAAAAAGTATTTGAAAATGGAAGTCCTAAAATTGTTAGATATTACAACGAAGGACAGAAAGGCAGTAAAATACTGGTAAAAGAAAAAATGTATTACAAAAACGGACAGTTACGATCTGAGGGGAGCTTCAAAAATAGCAAACGTGACGGCAAGTGGACGTATTATTACGAAAACGGCAAAAAATGGGCAGAAGCCTCCTACGACAAAGGTTTAGAAAACGGAATAAAAACCATTTGGCATCCTAATGGACAAAAACATTTCGAAGGCACCATGAAAGATGGTGAACGCGTCGGAGCTTGGATTTTCTGGAACAAGTACGGAGTCGTAGATATTAAAATAAACTACGATTAATCTTCTTGAACTTCTTCAACAACGAGAAAAATATCTTCGTTCTCTTTCTTCATCAAGTATTTTTCTCGTCCATATTTTTCGAGCTGACGAGAATCTTCCAGCATCTTTAACAATTGACTGTCTCTGTCAATTTGTTTTTGGTAAAAATCCCTTTCTTTATGAAGTGTTTTTACACTATCGCTGAGTCGTTTATGAATAATGAAGTTGTTGGGCATAAAGAAAATCATGTAAAAAAGAAAGACTATTGTCGTAATGGTCCACTTATTAAATAATAGTTTTTTATATTTTTTCATCATCATTTAACTTTGAAGCAAAGATACATATTGTAATAAACCTTTGCAAAAGGTTTATTACAATATGCTCATTATAAGCAAACATTACTTATCAACAGCTTTTTTCTTCACCCCGTAAACCGTATCAAAGTTGTTGATATATTTCTGATAAAGAATATGTATCAAACCATCAGCAAGACCAATCTTAGGAGCGTAAACATTTTCAGAATCAATAGTTTTCATTATGTGCAAAAAGATCTCCGAAGCCGGAACAATCACATCAGCCCTATCAGGTCTTAATCCCAGTTTATCTATTCTTTCCTGCAAATTAAAAGATGTGAGGTGAGAATATGCTGCTTGAAGTTGGAAATAGCTGATTGTTCGTCGGTTATAATTTCCGTATATTTTGGTTAATTTATTAATATTTCCTCCTGAGCCCACAATTTGTATCTTACCAAAATAGGGACGAAATTCTTCGAGCCACAATTCAATATCTTTCCATATTTCAGATTTCACTTTTCCGCTATATACTTTAGCTGTATCTTTTCCCACATTTTCGTACTTTATGCCGGATATCCAACCGACTAATGGATTTTTGTATAAATTAGGATAATCGGGTACTTCCACAGCAAATTTATGAACAATATTTTGCATTGCGGGAAGTATTAATACGGTAAAACCATTATCATATCCATCAGATACTATATTGTTTATATTATCTTCATTATACTCTACTATTTTAAATTCTTCGGCTATTTCCGTAATATCCCTGACATGGATTTTGTCCGGGTTGAAACAGCAACCTTCCGTATCCATAAAGTAAGGAGTGGTTCCGGCTATCCAATTTCCGTCAGGTAATTGATCTAATTTTTTTTCGTCTCCGGCAAGTAATAATACTCTACCTTCATTTATTAATTCTATTACTTTACTTGTATCGTATAAATATTTTTCCATAATGCAGATCTTATAGGTTAAAAATAGTTTTAATGTCATTTCGTACAGCCAATTCATATTTCAGACATAATGCATAAATTTCATCTATTGCACTTTCTACAGATTTAGTCTTATTTCTTA
>PDWJ01004242.1_pt1 | contig 12794 bp, 12 predicted proteins | sample 1430881 | NCBI WGS metagenome assembly PDWJ01 (sample SAMN01162460, study PRJNA174530) | Oral metagenome, whole genome shotgun sequencing project. | biome: Marine environment; feature: Marine mammal; material: Swab sample of the gingival sulcus; isolation source: swab sample of gingival sulcus... | reverse complement strand
AGAAAATAATCCCTTTGATTCCGGGAGATTTCATCCTTGGCATAGGTCTGGATACGGGCCTGGACCGTTGATAAATCCAGCTCCCTGGTTAGCAGCTCATTGACCCGGTACAATCGATCAATGGTTCTGGTGGTTTCCAGCAGGGACTGGGCATCCGCAATTTTCAGATTCAGGTTGGACGCCACAAGATCGGCAAGTTTCCCCGGAGAATCTATATGGGCAAGCAAGTCTCCCACATCTCCTGAAAACTCGCCTTTTAAGGATAAAAGTTTTTCACAGTTTTCCCGGACATTGCGCATCAACGCCTCTGCTTCAATGTCTATGTTATCAGGATCCGTATCCGTCAAAAGCTCCACACGAACCTTGAAAAAAGACCGGGAAGTTTTGTATTCAAGGATTTTTGCCTTGGCAATCCCCTGAACCAGGGCCTTGATTCTGCCATCGGGCAATTTAATCATCTTCTGGATCCGGCTAATGGTTCCAACGTCATACATCCCGGAGGTCTTGGGATTTTCTGTATCAGAGTCCTTTTGTGTTACCAGAAAAATATAGCGGTCACATTCAATGGATTCCTCCATTGCTTTGATGGATTTACTTCGTCCAATAAACAAGGGCAGCAGCATATCTGTAAAGATTACCACATCCCTGACAGGCATCATGGGAAGGACGGTTGGAATATTCTCTACATTATTTTCTTTTTCTATAATTTCGATGAGATCATCAATATCCGCTTCAGCCATTTATTCTCCTTGTTATTCCGTCATGGCAGGTATGTTATGTTTTGTGTCATCTACAATCATAATCTTTCCACAATAACGCATATTTTGGTTTTTACAATGTTCCTGGCAAAAAAAATCCCGGAAATCCTGTCTGGCAACTCTTGTCTGGCAATGAATCTCCCATGGGCTACGGAGGCATACCTCCTGTAATGGTTATTCGTTATAAGAAATTTCCATGACAAATTTCCCCTGTGTTGTTGCAAAGGGAAAGGCGACAACCCTTGCATCCTTTTCTGCATGTTCAATGGTCTGATCTTTTCCCATACAAATCTCCTTTAAACGGACCGTTGCCTTGATGCCCAGGGAAGAAATCTTTGTGGTAACCTGCCCTGCGATCATATTACACAGCTCTCCCACAGCATCCTTTATATCATCGTTCATTTCATTCATTTCTTCGCCAAACATGGCAGAAACAATCCCCAGGATGCTTTTCTCTGAAAAAGTAATGGCAACGGAACCTTTAATATCTCCGGTAATTTCCAGAATCCCGGAAATATCCCCCTGGTGTTCCTGGGTCGTTTTAATAAAAGGAGGTTTGGCCTTTAATTTTACGGATGCCGTAGTATCAAGAATATGGGTTGCACCTTCAATAAACGGATTGATAATATCAGCTTTCATACACTCCCTCTTTTCAATTTTTGCAACAATTATAAATGGTCATTACATGGGGAATCAACCTCACCTGCACGAATTGCCGTCATGCTGCCAGCAATTAAGATTTGTCTGAAAATCTGAATCTGTGCACAACATATCTACCATGGAAATACAAAATTAGATCCAAGCATGTTTTTTTACAGACCGCATTCCAGAAGCCCCGATCATCCAGGAGGTCTTCCAGGTCAGCATATGTATTAATAAAATATTTCAAATAATTCAAGAATATTAGCTATACCCATAGAAGCAATTACAAGTGCTAATGGACAATAAAATTTTATAAAATACCGTAATATGGTATGATTTTTATAAACATCCCGCAATAAAATATTGGAAAAAATATCAATAAAACCTTGACACGCTTCATCGAAGCACGTAACGTAAATCACAACTCGTTAGTTATGGTAGCTTCCATGATGCCTCTTGTGCTGGAGGTTCTGGAATTCGATGCTTCAAAATTAAACCAAAGTACAATGTAAAGGAGTAGACAAAAATGAACAAAGGTGATTTAATCAACAAGGTGTCCGAAGTTTTGGGTAGTAAAAAAAATGCTCAGCTGGCCGTAGACTGTGTAATCTCTTCCATTACCGAAGCCCTTTCCAGCAAGGAGTCTGTTACCCTGGTTGGATTTGGTACGTTTAAAACCGCAGAAAGAAAAGCCCGGAAAGGAAGAAATCCCCAGACTGGTAAACCCATTAACATCCCTGCCAGAAACGTCCCCAAATTTGTTCCTGGAAAAGCCTTGAAAGATGCCATTAAGTAATTAATTACATTTCTATTTTATAAATGAAGGTAGTATCCTGGCTGATTCTTATCAGCCAGGATACTGTTTTTTCCTTATGGCTCTGACCCCTGAAAAAATATTTTTGCCTTCCGTTGGCTGCGATCTTATCATTGACAGTTTTTCTCTTACCTCAAGAATCCTGCCAACCATTATCTACGAGACCAATATTGATGAAAGGACAATTACAATCGCCGATCCCGGCTCTTCCTTTACTCCGGATACGGAATGGAAACAATTACATTTGACAACCATTCTTTCTACGGAAAAAAGGAAACTCAGGGTTGGTCTGGCCTGCAAGCCAATTGCCTTTTTGCCTGACTATCAGCTGGCAGGCAAAGACAAGGTAAAAGCCATTGTTCTTTCTTTTACGCCCCAGACAATCGAAATCAATATACGATCCGCATTTCGTCTGGTTTTAGACACACGGCATACCATACAGGCCAAACTGGTTTATCAGAAAAACGAATTCTTTTCCCCTGACTATTTCAGGGTCAGAGATATTTCCGTTACCGGTGCAGGACTGCTGATTCCCAGAAAGAATCACAATGGAACGAACCCTCTCCTGGTATTAACCAGACATGAACCCATTGCCATGGGAATACGGCTGGTAGATACCATAGAACACCTGTTTAAAGGCCCCCTTGCCCTGGCCGGACGGATTCAAAGGATTCTTCCTGAATATTCTGAAACCAGCATCCTCGTGGCCATGAAGTTTCTTGGAATGGAACCCGAATTTGAAAAAATATTAAGCGAATTTATTCATACCGCGCAAATTCATCAGCTGCGCAAATTCTCCCAATAAACCTGCCCCACCACCAGCAAGTGCATGCTTTCTATACCAAAAAATTGCGGACATACTCTGAAATCCATTCAAAGGCTCTTTGCTGATCCTCATCCAGGGATGACAGCTTCTTTTTGATCTGTGCAATTTGCTGCATCGCCTTTGGTTTCGCTGTTTTTTCCTGATTCCGATAATTGAGAATGGGTGTGCCGGCCTGAAGTTTTTCAAGATGGGACATCATTTCCGGCGAATAAAAGACACTGGAAAAATTCCTGTCCACAATCCGTTGTGCAAGGGTTCTGATCCGGGGGGTTTTCAGGGTTTGGGCAATCTGCGCCTTCTCCTGATCCCCGGTCTCCTGGAATACACGGATGTCTGCTTTTTCACCAGGGGTAAAAAAACCTGCTTGATACAGATCCGCATCAGCATCAAGGTCTGGAATATGAGGATAGGTATAATTTCTATAGGATGCGCATGTTTCCAAAAAAATTTCGGATTGTTTCTGAAAATTCAGGAGGGTCTCCTTCCATGCGCTTTGGGCTTCTTCTGTCAGACGCTCTTTGAAACGCTCAAGACAGGGAAGGACGAACCACTGATCTCCAAAGCGTTTTCGAATAACAAACCAATCATAATGTCCTGTCTCATGGTTGATGATTGTTGTCTTGTCCGGCGTGTCCAGCCGCAGCCACAGCATTTGATTCTTATATGCCAGGGAAGGGCCGATACAGATGACCGGGGCCAGGTAGTTTGCATCGCTGCCAAAGGAATTGGAAACCATGAGTCCGCAGGCAAACAGCTGTTCTCCGATCTGGATGTCTTTAGGCAGATTGGATGTCCGGGTACGATCTATATCAGAATGAAAAAAATCCAGGGCATATTCAAGCACCTCGGGATCCTTTGACAATGCCCCGAAAAGGGAAATAAGGGCCTCCACATCGGCCATTGCCTCGTGGGCCCTGCCAGAGATTTCAAAATGATTCTCCCGGCTGATCAGCTCCAGTTTCAGGGACGGACGGAAATTTCTTCCCAGGGGCCAGTGCAAGACCTCAGGCTGAAACAAATAAAACAAGGTTGTTACGGGCAGAATGTCCATGCGGAAACAACCGTTTGCGTACTGATGGGTATAAGGATCCAACAAGTTGCGATAAAAGAGAAAACGAATAAACTCGTCATCAAACCCCAGGGAATTATAGCCGATGGTAATGGTTCCCGGTTCGTTGAAAAGGGCGTGAATGGTCTTTGCTGCGGAAAACTCTGTTACCCCTTGTTCAAGGTCTTCTCCTGTAAGACAATGGGTAATACATGCATAGGGAGAAGGGATAATATCCGGCCGTAACTGAATGGTGCAGGAAATTTTGTCCAGAATTTGCAAACAGGTATCTGTCCGTACAGCGGCAAAGGTAAAAATCTGGTCAAAGCATGGATCCAGACCGGATGTTTCCAGGTCATAAAACAGATAGGTTTTCATCTGCGGGCCTCCATAATGAGAGATTTACGGACGTTTGGATGCTGGGAAGCCTTGAAAGAAGCGGGGGGTGAGAGCAATAAGACAAAATCATTTCCACAAAACTTCTCAAGGGACAAAAGAATCCTTTTGCCCCTTGAGAAAAAAATGACAAGCCTTTACGAAAAGACGCAGTACCTTCCAGATTATCTCTTGGAAAACTGAAAACTTGCCCTGGCGCCTTTTTTCCCGTATTTTTTCCGTTCTTTCTGGCGGGAATCCCGGGTAAGAAATCCAGCGTTTTTCAAAACGCCCCTTAAATCAGGATCCGCAATTACCAATGCCTTGGAAACGCCCAGACGAACAGCACCTGCCTGACCGGACTGGCCCCCGCCCATCACGGTAACCCGAACATCAAAACGATCCTTATTGTCCGTCAATACCAGAGGTGCATTTAATATATCCTGATTTACCCGGACATCAAAATAATCTTCCAGGGGCCTGTTGTTTACAACCACCTGACCGGTTCCGGGCTTGATCCAGACCTTTGCAACAGAATCTTTTCTCTTACCTGTGGCATAAAATGTATTATTGATTTGTTCCATGTGAAGCTATTTTCCTTCTAGTTGGATGGGTTCAGGCTGCTGGGCAGCATGGGGATGCTCTGAACCTGCATATACAAACAATTTCTTATTCAGCTTTCTGCCAAGCCTGTTTTTGGGCAGCATTCCCCGAACCGCTTTTTTCAGGACTTCTTCGGGTTTCTTTTCCAGCAGATCCTTGGCGGTCTGGGTTTTCAGACTGCCGATGTAGCCGGAATGACGATAATATTTTTTTTGTTCCAGTTTATTACCTGTCAGGCGGATTTTTTCCGCATTGATAACCACGATCCAGTCTCCGGTATCCGCATGGGGGGTATATAAGGGATTATGCTTGCCCCGTATCCGATATGCCACCTGGGAAGCAAGCCGCCCCAAAACCATATCCGTGGCATCCACCAAACACCAATTTTCCTTGTTATCCGAGCGCTTGGCGCTATAGGTGTATTTTTTCACAGCGATTATACTCCTGATTCCTAATGTTAAAATCCTGTACTCTTACCCGATGTATTTGCAAAAGTCAAGCTGAAAATTCCCCCTGATTCACCATCAGAATGCCACCTGCTTTAAGGCGATGGATTTGGGTTTACTCCTGATTTTGCAGATCAGAAGATCGGATAACCCTGAAGCAAATCCTGTCAACGGAACCGGTTTCGTCTGTTACGGAAAGTTCGTATTGACCAGGATCAGGCATGGGAAACCCTTGTATGTACGATGTCTTCAAAGGCGTTCTGTTCAGAAACCAATGCAGTTTCCCATGGCCGCCCATGACGTTCAGGGGAATCTTGGGCCGCAGGGCCTGTCCCGGGGGCAGGGTCAGAATGGAGTTATGGCTGATCCCGATAATCTGAATGGAATTTTTCACGGGAAAAGACAGATCCGGGCAGTTGGGCGATGGCGGTGGGATTCGGCTGACAGCTCTCCATTTTATGGGAATCCACGGCTCTGCCTGTTCCGGCCACAGGGCCAGAAATTTTTTCCTGGTTCCCCCGCAGTCAGGAGAAGCCAGCCGTCCTTGATCATCCACCCAGAAAGAAACCCGTAAGGGCCGGGGAAGATCCATGTCCTGGGGCAGGGTTCCGGGAATCTGTCCGTCCAGAATCCAGGCATTGTAACGAACATGACAGGCAGACAAACTTCGCTGTTCATCCATTCCCGATGGCCAGCAGATGGTTTGCCGGGTTACCGAGTCCGGCCTTTCCGGGAGCATGCCCTTTTCACGGGGCAGACTTTCCAGCACACGGGCCAGAAGAGGCAATGCCGTTACAGCCCCGTACTGGCCGGGGCAGGGAGTGGCATCGGGCCGTCCAATCCAGACCCCTGCGGTGTATCTGCCCTGGACCCCAATGGCCCAGGCATCCCGGAATCCAAAAGATGTCCCGGTTTTCCATGCTGGAAACACCCTACCGGTAAGGTTTTCCAGACCCTGCTGCCCTGGCATGGGCCGGGCAAGTATCTGGTACACGATATAGGCGGCTCCGGGACTCATGAGAAAGCGTTCTTCCAATGGTTCATCGGGCACCAGTCTTGGCCGTCCGCAGATTCCTTTTCTTCCCAGGGCTGAGTATAAACCCACCAGAGAAAAAAGATCGGTTCCTGCTCCGCCCAGGACAAGGCTCAGGTTGGGCTTTCCGGGAAAGGCCAGTCTTGCTCCGACATTTTTCAGGGAATCATGAAAAACCTGGGGGCCCAGGGCCGACAAGACCTGTACTGCCGGAAGATTCAGGGAATCTCGCAGCGCCTTTTCCACGGTAACCGGCCCGACAAATCCTCCGGTAAAATTTCCCGGCATATACGCCTGACCAAATCGGGGCGTATCCAGCAAAAGGGAGTGGGAATGGATCAGGCCTTTGTCCAGGGCTATACCGTACAAGAAGGGTTTCAGGGCAGAACCCGGAGAACGCAGGGCAGAAATCATATTCACATGCCCATGCCGAAACCCATTGAAAAAATCAGCAGAACCCACATACACAAGGATTTCCATTGCGGAATGATCCGCCACCAGCACAGCGCAGGACTGGTGCCGGGAAAGGGAATGAACATACTCCAGGACAAGCTCCTGAATATGGGCCTGCAGGTTTCCGTCTATGGTGGTTTGTATCACAGCTCTGGAAGGAAATTTTCCATGCAGGTACCGGGCAGCCAGAGGCGCGGAAAAAGGAGAAGAAAACCGCAATGGCAGTACTGGTTCCTGCTTTGCCTCTGCCACCTGGGCAGATGTCCACAGCCCAAAGGATTCCATGCGATCCAATACCTTGTTTCTGGCCTTTTTGGCCCTGTCCGGGTGCCTGTCGGGACGAAAAAAACTAGGGGCCTGGGGAAGAACCGCCAGCAAGGCTGCCTCGGCATGGGTCAGGTGGGAACAGGGCTTGCCCAGCCAGGTCATGGCTGCCGCCTGAACCCCCTGAATATTGGAGCCGAAGGGAGCGTAGGTAAGATAGAGATTCAAGATTTCCTTTTTGGAAAACCGTACTTCCAGCTGCAATGCCCGGAACATCTGAAGCAATTTTCTGATCAGAATGGAACCCTGATTACCGGAAATATCAGGACACAGCAGCCGGGCCGTCTGCATGGAAAGGGTTGAAGCCCCAGACACAATTTTTCCGCGACGAAAATACTGAAATCCTGCCCGGCCAAGGGACAGGGGATTGATTCCGGGATGATGGTAAAAAAAACGGTCTTCATAGGCAAGCAGGGCTTGAATGTATAAGGGAGATACTTCTTTTTCCGTTACTGGATACCGCCAGATTCCCTGATCATCGGGAAACGCCCTGAGCACAGCGCCAGAACGGTCTGTTACCACACATGCTCCCGGCCCGAAACAAAGGGGCAAAGGGAAAGCCCAAAGCAGCAGATAGATCACAATTACGGCACTTATCAGACATGCGGAAATCCAAATTCCACTACCCAGTTCGTATATGAGTTTACGCACCAATAATGATTCAAAGGCCCCTTTTCATTTTATATAAGAGTCTTTATAAGGTGTTAGATTACTTTCTGTTGCGGGTTGCTCTGCAGGGCAACAGACCCAGTCGGCCCGTGGCCGGCAGCCGTATCAGCAGAGGGTTTCCATGATTGCCTGACAGGCCGTCTGAATGCCGTCCTGGAAATTTGTCACATAATCCATTGCGTTCTGACGGATAAAAGACCTCTGGTCTCTGGATGTCAGAATACCCAGCAGAAAGGCAGCGGCCTGATCCGCAGACTGAGCCTTTTGGGCCATTCCTGTGGAAAAGATTTCTTGCCCCACCCAGGAAAAATCCTCAATATACGGCCCTGTAACCACAGGCGCACCCAGGAGCAATGGTTCCAAAAAATTTTGTCCGCCCAGGGGTTTGAGACTTCCGCCCATGAAAACGGCCTGGGCCCTTGAAAACACCCCGACCATCTCTCCAAATACATCCCAGAGAATGAGCTTGCCGGGCCGAATGTTTCCTTTGCCCATACCATCAAGCTCCGAACGCATACAAAAAGAGATTCCTGCTTTTTGTAAACGTTTTTTCCAATGACGTATCCGGTGCATGTGTCTGGGAAACAAGGCAATGACCTGGTCAGGATAAGAGGAAAATAAATCCTGAATCATTTGCCGCACACAGGATTCCTCCTGGCGGCGAATGGATGCAAATACTGTAAGTTTTGCAGAATCGGCAAGAGTATTTTCCAGGATTTGGACAGCATCAGGGATTTTCTCCACGGAGGATTCCGGCGGAAACCAGGGCAGACAGGAAAATTTGATATTGGACATGGTCTGCACCCTGGATTGGGGAAAAATCCTCTGAAAACGGCTGGCATCCAGGGAGGATACGGCAATGACCCAGGCAGGATACAATTTTGACCATAGAAATCTTGTCGCCTGGTATCTGTGAAAACTTTTGCGGGACATCCGTGCGTTGAGGACCAGGACAGGAATCTGTTTCTTTTTCAGGGCATGCAGCAGACCCGGCCACAATTCCGTTTCCAGAAGAACCACACAGCGGGGAGATATACGGTCCAGAATCGGAGCAATGGAAGCCGGGCGGTCAAAGGGCAGCCAATCCAGACGAACATGACGGGAACGGGCATGATTTCTTCCCTTCTCCAGAATTTCCATGCCCTGGGCCGTACCGGTGGACACAAGCACCTGTGTTTGCTCAGGAAGACGCAATTCCCGGAGAAGGGCTACGGCAATTTTTGCCTCCCCTGCAGAGGCAGCCTGTATCCATATATCCGCAGGGCGGTAACGGGAGGGATTCAAACGGTCGGAAGCCGAAGATTTGAGCCTGGGATGTCGTTTGATCAGGGGCAGAAGCATTTGCCAGAGTAAATCGTACAATCCCATACCTATGCCCATGAGCAATCCCGAGAATGGAGAACCAGCCTTTAAAGAGGTATCTGGCCGATTCATTTTCTGTCTTTCCTTATCTGTCTTGCCTTATTTAAGGTCTTCCTGGAATTCTTTGCCCATGAGTCAGCTTTGCTTTGCGGCTTTCAGTTCATTGACCCCCTGATGCAGGGTTTTTACGGCCAGCTGGATACAATGATGCTTTTTTTCCGGCACTCCTTCCAGACGCTGAAACACATGGCCGTCATCAATGTTCAACGCCTGATCCAGGGTTTTCCCCCGAACCAGATCCACGGTTGCCATAGCAGCGGAAATGGCTCCGGCGCATCCGCTGATTTCATATCTGACATCTTCAATAACATCGGAATCATCGGTTTTAATGTAAATTTTCATAATATCGCCGCATGAGCCGACCTTTTTGGAGACGCAGGAAGGATTTTCCAGACTTCCCATATATTTTTTTTCCAGAAAATACTGGATGGCTGCCTGGCCATATCCTGCTTCTGCCAGGATATTCTGTTCTGAAGATGCTATATTTATATTTTTTTCCATAGTAAGTTCCTGCCTTGTTGCTTTGCTGATTTTGTTCCGTCATACGAAAAACGAAACCTGTGCCAAATCCTACAATAAGATATCTGAAAGTTATGTCAAGCCCCTGATTCACCATTGAATATCAGGCAAGCAGCCTGGAGACACTTTCCATAGAATGACCCGCTGTCACGTCACAGATGAGAGGGGTAACCGATATCAGCCCCTGGTTCAAAGCCGCAGCATCGGTTCCAGGCTGCCCGGCAAGAGGTTCATTTTGTCCGTACCAGAAATAATCCTTGTTTCTGGGGTCTTTTTTATGGACAAGTTTTCGAATGAGATGGCCCTGAAATTGAGAAGTGACAGCCATTCCCATTGCAGGGGAAATCTCCTTGTCCGGAGGAGCGTTGACATTAAGAAAAACTCCGGGAGGCAATTTCATGGAAGGCAACAGGGAGATCAGATGCTCCGTTACCCCGGCCATTCCCTTGAAATCCATGAATTTTCCATGCTCAATGGAAACGGCAATGCCAGCCATACCGTTGAGGGCACCTTCCCTTGCGCCGGCCACGGTGCCGGAATAATGGATGTCAATGCCGATGTTAGATCCGATGTTGATTCCGGAAACCACCATATCAGGCGGAGTGGTGAATATTTCAGACAGGGCAAGTTTCACACAGTCGGCAGGGGTGCCGTTGACGCAATACCCCGAAACGCCGGATTCCAGGGTAACGGGAAACAGCCTCAAAGGCTGGCTCAGGGAAAGGCTGTGGCTGGCCGCACTTTTTTCCCTGTCAGGGGCGATCAGAGTCACGTCATGGTGTCGGGAAAGATGTTCAAACAGGGCCTGGATTCCCTGAGCCCGGTATCCATCATCGTTGGTCAATAAAATTTTCATAATTCCTCAATCAATCATCCCAGCCCGTACAGACAGAGAGAGCCATGTTCAGGTCAGTCAATTTTTGTAAATCAAATACAGTAAGATCATTTCCCTTGTCAAGCTGACTCTGAAAACCTAACTCCTTCCCCTAATTTTATAACCAGTTGATTTCCATTTCATCTCGCTAATCTCCTGGTCACCAGGAAGATGCCAGATGTAAGGCCCCCAATGATCATATTGGCAAAGCAGAGCCTGAGGCGTATGAGACATACAACCCAAGGGGATGCGACTTACGGCAACGCCGCAGGTGGTATTGTATGGTGGATCAGGGAAAAAAGATATGGGTTGACAAAACCAAAGGACTGCTCAAATTATGGAAGTGATATATTGTGCCGAAAAGGAGAATCCCTATGGATATATGTCAGGAAAAATGCATTCATGTAGATAAGGTCAATCAAACCCTTGGGGAGCTGCCCGCCCCCCAGGTAATTGACGGAATGGCGCAAATATTTAAATCTCTTAGCGATCCTTCCCGGTTAAAAATTGTTGCAGCCCTTTTAATCAGCGAACATTGTGTGTGTGATCTTGCCGCAATCTGCGGACAAACCGATTCTGCGGTTTCCCATCAGCTTCGGATTCTTCGCAGTTTACGTATTGTAAAGAACCGAAGGGAAGGAAAAGTCGTTTACTATTCCCTTGATGATGATCATGTGGTTTCCTTGATTCAAATGAGCCGCGCCCATACGTCCCATGAACAAAATACCAAAACGTAAAACCCAAAGCCGCCTTGAAGCATTGTTTTGCCGCCCCAGAACCACCAGGAGATGCGCCTTCAGCCAGCAGGGGAATCTTTTTTGTCTTGCAAAAATAACAACAGAATGTATAGTTACCTACATGATAAAAAAAATAACATGTTTTCATCCAATGTTCCTTGTCTGGCTTGTTCTTGCCCTTGTGCCCCCGGTAAGCGCAGACTCTTTGTACCCGGATGCCATGAATAACGGAAAGAACCTCTACAATGATGCCAAAATGGTATTGGAAAAGGCCGTAATATGCGAAGGCATGGAAAGTTTTCAACCACATAACCCTGCTGTGGTCTTTTCCATATCCCAGGGAGAATTATTCTGCTTTACCTCCTTTGATCCTGTATTCGCCAAAACCCCCATTTATCATTATTGGTATAATCGGGACAAACTGGTATTCAGCATGCGTCTGCTTCTTTCCAGACCCAAATGGTCGTGCTTCAGTAAAATCCAGATCCGGGAGGCCGACAAGGGACCCTGGCGGGTGGAAATTCTGGATGAACATCGCAACATTATAAAGACATTGCGATTCAGCATGGTTGACTAAAAAAAATGGAATTTTTTGTACATCTGTTTTCTGGGTTTCGATGGCAGGATGGACTGGATATTCTGCTGAATACCTATATTCTGTTTCGTTTGTATATCATATTCCGGGGTACAACGGTTTTTCGTGCAATCCTGAGAATCTGTCTGCTTTGGGCTGTGGGGCAGGCCGCCATAAATCTGGGACTGATCCTTACCAACTGGGCCATGCAGGGAGTCATTGCCGTTGCCGCCCTGATGATTCTCATTGTATTCAGAAACGAAATTTCCGGTGTACTGCAGGGACGAACCATCAAGTCTTTTTTATGGGAAATTCCCAAACGCCAGGATTTTCTGCCCTACCAGGCCATCATTGAAAGTATTTATGAAATGGCCCGGAAAAGAATCGGCGCCCTGATTGTTATCCCCATGTATCAGAGTATAGATTCTTTTGTTCAGGGCGGAGTGGTTCTGGATTGCCAACTCAGCCAGCAGAGTCTGACAGGAACCTTCTGGCCGGGCTCTCCTCTCCACGACGGAGCCTGCATCATTAAGGGCGACCGGATTACAAAGGCCGGAGCCATTCTTCCCCTTTCCATTTCCAGAGAGATTCCCTCCTTTTTCGGAACCCGCCACCGGGCAGCCATGGGACTTGCCAGCCAGACAGATGCCATGGTGATTGTGGTATCTGAGGAACGG